>Ga0310786_10013703_pt1 | contig 10000 bp, 8 predicted proteins | sample AusTroGonzalo_MG_FD_203881 | JGI IMG/M metagenome (GOLD analysis project Ga0310786, IMG submission 203881) | Bovine rumen microbial communities from tropical cattle in Woodstock, Queensland, Australia - Gonzalo_03 (v2) (version 2) | ecosystem: Host-associated > Mammals > Digestive system >... | reverse complement strand
TTCATATTCTTGTTTTTTTATTTATTGCATTAAAAAACGAAGCGCAAAAATAGCAAATATCCTCCAATGCGCGACAAACAATTACAGAAATTTCGGCAATGCATCATTTTCAAAATAAAGTGTATATTTGCAACCCTTTTATAATCCACAAAATATGATGAAAACCACTCTAAAATGGACACTGTTCCTTGCCGCCACCCTCTGGGCTTCCAGCGGCATAGCCCAGACCAAAGTCACCCTGACGTTCCAGAACGCCTCCACAGAGGAAATAGAGGTCAATGCATACGGAAAAATCTATTTTGCAAACGATTACATGTACATCGATGACGGCAACGCTTTCCCCTACTCTTTCGCCGTGAGCGACATCCGCAAGATGACGTTCGATGAGGTGCTGGGCGTGAACGACATCGTCACCGAAACCTTCAAGGTCTATCCCAACCCTGTCCATAACGAGCTGTATATCAGCAGCGATGACTTCCAACCGCATCCTTACCAACTCTACTCGGCGGACGGGCGGCTGCTCATGCAAGGCGAAAGTCAGGAAGGAAATCCCATCAACGTCAGCAATCTGCCGACCGGCTTATATATCCTGAAAGTCAACAATTCCTCATTCAAAATCAGCAAATTATGAAAAAGAGCATCCTTTTCGTTTTGTGTATGGTCTTGAGTGTCTGGATGTTGAACGCCCAAGAGTATTACCTGCACACCCACCGCAACGGCAACGTCACGTTCGAGAAGAGAATCAGCCAAATCGACAGCATCTGGTTCCAGAACAACAGCGCGGTTTTCACCTATAACAGCGGTCTCCAGACGATTCCGTTCACCAACATCGACAGCGTGACTTTCAGCACCGACAGCGTGTTGGCTACCTACGACATCTACATTGTTTATAACGGCAACTCCGTGACGGTTACCAATCCGCTGGCGACCTCGGGCGTAAACATCACCACAAGTGGGGCGGGCGTGACAGTGGTTTCCACGGCGGGGCTTTCCGACATCACTTACCACCTCTCCGGCAGCACCACCGACGGTTTTTTCAACATCAGCAGCGATAAACGCTTCAGCCTGTCGTTGGATGGCGTTTCGATAACGAGTAGCACCGGAGCAGCCATCAACTCATTGATTGACAAGAATATGACAGTGAGCATCAACGGCACCAACTATCTGAAAGACTGTGCCAACGGCTCGCAAAAGGCGGCCTTTTACAGCAAAGGGCAGGTTTTCTTCTCCGGCAGCGGCACAATCACCGTCGAGGGCATGACCAAACACGCCATCTCCTCCGGCGACTACATTGAAATCTACGGCGGCAACATTATCGTAACGTCCGCCGTTTCAGACGGTCTGCACGGCGACTACATCCGTATGCATGGCGGTTCCGTGACGGTTTCGGGTACGACCGGCGACGGCTTGGACGGCGACACGGGCTTCATCGAAATCAACGGCGGCACCCTGAACATCACGGTGGCAACTGCCGACACCAAAGCCATCAAATGCGACAGCACCCTGACCATCAACGACGGCAATATCACCATTGTGGCTTCCGGTGCGCAGACTAAAGGGCTGAAGAGCGACCAGAACATCACCATCAACGGGGGCAGTATCGACATTACGGCTTCCGGTGCGACGGTGTTGGAAACGGTTAACGGTGTGGTGGATCCCTCCTATTGTTCAGCCATCACCACCGACGGCACGGTCAACATCAACGGCGGCACGATCTCCCTCACGCTGCCCACGAGCAACAACGGCGGCCGGGGCATCACCGCTGACGGCAACATCATGATTTCGGGCGGTTCTTTGATTATCATCACGGCTGGCAATGGTGCGGCATATACCGTGTCGGGAAGCACGAAAGACTCTTACTCAAGCAGTTGCATCAAGACGGATGCCAATTTATACATCACAGGCGGTTACCTTTTCTGCAGTAGCAGCGGCTCGGGCGGCAAAGGTCTCCGCGCCGACAGCACCATCGTCATCGGGGCTGTGGATGCGGCCGACTCGCTACTTATCCTTAACGTCACCACCTCAGGCGAGCGTTTCACCGTCACTTCCGGCGGTGGCGGTTGGCCGGGCGGTGGCGGTGGTCCGGGCAACAGCGGCGATTACTGCAACCCGAAGGGCATCCGTGCGGACGGGAACCTCACCATCAACAGCGGCATCATCATCGTGACCTGCACGCAAAACAACGAAGGCGGCGAAGGCATCGAAAGCAAGAACATCCTCAACCTCAACGGCGGAAATCTCACGATTTCCTCCAATGGTGACGACGCCATCAACGCGGCCGACCGTCTCAACATCACGGGAGGAACCACTTACGCCGTCTCCAACAAGAACGACGCCATCGACTGCAACGGCCCGATGTACATCTCCGGCGGCTTCACTGTCGCGGCAGCGAGCAGCGCCCCTGAAGAGGCATTCGACTGCGACAACAACACCTTCGGCATCACCGGCGGCACCATCATCGGCACGGCACCCAGCGGCATGTACTCCAACCCCACGGCGAGTGCCTGCACGCAACATGTCCTGAAATACACACATTCCGGAGACAACAACATCCAGCTGATTCGGAGCAGCGACAACGAGGTTCTCCTCACCTTCCACGTGCCCACCATCTCCGGCGGCGGTGGTTGGCCCGGTGGCGGCGGAGGCAGTTCCTCAGTCGCCCTGACCTTCAGCAGCCCAGAGTTTGTCCAAGGCACCTACACATTGAAATATGGCGGCACCATCACGGGCGGCACCGAGTGGCACAACTATTACACAGGAGCGACATACAGCGGCGGTAGCACGAAGACTGTCACCGTGGGTAGTTCTTTCTCCGTTGTATCTGTGAATTAGGACGTGAGACGTAAATTGCTGTGTATGGCTGCCGCAATGCGATTGTAAGGTTGTCGCATTGTGATTGTAAGGTTGTCGCATTGCGATTGTAAGGTTGTCGCATTGCGGCAACCCTACTAATGTAATACCGTGGAAAGAATCTCCAGCGAGTCGATCTTCCGGATTTGCTCGTTATGCACCTGAAAATAAGCGACCAACCCCTTCAGCAAGGCATTGCGCACCCCGCGCGTGACCGGCACCGGCTCATCCTCATTGAGCAGTTGGTGCAAATACGCGCTCTGTTGTTGCGACAAGAATCCGGCATCTTCCATATAGAAAGGCTGGAAACGACACTCCTGCAACGAAAAATATGGGGTGTTTTCGGTGAAATTGTCCTCTGGCTCGTACCCCATCACGCGACTGAGGCGCAACAGGAACCGCAACGGCAGCTCGGCCATATTCTCACGGGCGTTATGCACCTTCGCAATCTCCTCCTGCAAAAAATCGAACAACACCTCATCCTGCCCGGAATCCATCAGCAGCTTATACAGTATCTCGTTGTAAAACAGCAATATGGAACTCTTCGCAGGGTCATAATACATGGCATTGGCGGCACGACGCGGCGCAATGTCTTTCAAATACTTCAACGAGCTCTTGTTGTGGTCATCGTACGAAATATCCATCACCGCCAAAGGAGAGAAATAGGATGCGGCGAAACGGTTGTTCTTCCGGAAGGCATTCTTGATGATAAACGACTGGTTGCCTTGCTGTTGCGTGAAGATCTTCACGATCAGCGAGGTGTCGCCGTACTTGGTGGCGTGCATCACTATGCCTGGAGTCGATATGATCATCTTTTTGTATTTCGTTCCGCCCCACATTGCGGCTTCGCCTTATGTGGGGTTATTTGCGCTTCGCGCATTTTGCCTCTTCGAGGCTGCTTAAGGAATGTAATTTAGTTAATAAATACGAACTTGGTGACGAGTTTATCCTTTCCTTCCTCGTCGGAGACCATCACGTAGTAAACGCCGGTGGCGGGACGGTGGCCGTGGAAGTCCTTGCCGTACCACACCAGCTGTCCACCGTCGCTGTAGCCCTGCCAGACAAGCTTGCCGGAAGCGTCTGTAATCTTACACAACGAATTGGTCTTCAACCCGTTGACAGCTATTGCGCCGGTATAGCCGTGCGGGACAGGGTTCGGATAGACCGGCAGGTCCTCGTAGGTCTCGAAACCGCCCGTGGCCGTGCCCTTGTAGCTGACCATACCGTTCGAGGTGGCGAAGAAGACCTCGCCAGTGAAATCGTTGACGTTAATGTCCACAATATTGTTGGAGAACAACGGATGATCCTCGGCCGTAAAGTGCAACAGCTGCTCCTGCCCGTTTTCACTCATCAGAAAAACACCGGCCTTGTTGGTGCCTATCCACTTACGGTTGGCCCCATCCACTGCTATAGCCGTAACTTCTTCAAATTCAAGCAACACCGAAACATACCCGTCTTGTTCCAACAGAATATTTCGGGGATAGACACCACCGTCGAAAACCTTGCTGGGGTAGTAAATAACCTTCACGCCCTTGTCGGTGCCAATCCAGATTTCGCCGTCCTGATCCTCGGCCATGCAATAGACCGTGGAGGAGGTCACCTCAGCAGCCGCGTTCATGTCAATGCGGGCAATGCGGTCATCGCTCGTATTGTCGTACGTGCCGTTATCCGTGAAGGCAATCAGATGGTAAACCACCCCGTCGCGCGGAAAGTTCATCCACTTGTAGCCACGAGAGTCCACCAGCAGCTTGTCGGCCACCACATCGCCAATGGAGTTCGCCGAAAGAACGTATGCGATGTTGTAAGCATGCCACGTCCCGTCAGGTTCCAACATCTTCAACATCTTCTGGCAATAACTATTTGTCAACCATATATTTCCCTTTTTATCATATTGCAACCCCGACACAAACGTCTGGCCATTGGAGATTGAGTCCAACAGTGAATTCCGGGCATTGTAATGAGCCACAGGCTGGTGGTTCTGGCACACGAACAGACCATTTCCCCACGAAGCCACCGCCCATTCGGACTCGTTCTTCGGACTGATGGCCACGTTGGTCAAGTCGTAGGTCGGTTGTTCAGGGTTAAAATAGAGGAAATCAGTACTGTTATGTTGCCATTGGCCGTTCTGACACCAACTCAGAGCTGGGAAGCGGAAGCCGGGCGCGTATGCGGTAGAGGCTCGTCGTGTGCCGTGAACCGCCGCCACAACGCCGTTGCGCGAGGTCACACGCTCCACATAGTCCATATAGGGTCCCGAAGCCTTGAAAAAGAGGTGCGAATAGAAAGACATGTTGCTCTGTACGAGACCATAAACATTGTCCGCAGTCCAAATATTATCACCGTCTAAAACAGCCTCCCGCACATCCGGATAATAGCCGTCCGTATACCAAACGGCATTATAAATCCTCTCCACGTTGCCATTCAACAGTTCCACCTCATTCCAGTTGCAAACCAGCAGTGTATCATGTTGTGCAGACATATAACGCACTAACTGATAATTCTTTTCGGTAGATTGCCAACCGTTTTCCGTGCGTCTGTAAAGCGTATCAAACCCCTCGGTCTCAGATGATTCGGCCGTTTTGACTGCAAAAACCGTATTTCCAATCGTAGACAAAAATGACATATTCATCGTACTCTCCTGTTCCCACTGCGAGAAGTTGCTCACCGCCGGCGAAGTTTTCGATATACTGAAGACCCCACCTGTCGTCGAAATGTAAAACCGCTGGTTCGCCATGGCAACATCCGTAGGTGTAAACTGCTCGTCGCCACGTTTGGTGAACCAAGTGTCCGTAATCACCATCTCGGCCAAGTCCAAAACCACGATTCCGAAAGGATAGACAAGGTACATTTTATCATCCATCGCGCGACATATCTGCAACATTTTGGAGCCTGTCAGCGATTTGTCTTTCACATCGCGAATATTCGTAAGACGGTCGTTCTGAATCACATCAATATTGCCATTAGTATAGCAGATTATCAAAGAGTTATGCGCTTTCTCATGGAATATTTTGACAATACTGATGTCGGATAAACCCTCCACTTTCGTCCAAGTGGAAATCTCCGGGTCATCCTGAAAAGCCGTATTCTTTTCCAGCAGCATCAGTCCGTTGTCAGTCGCAGCGTAAACGGTCGTTGCATCAACGGCGACGGAGGAAAAGGCGTGCATGGCGGTATGCGCGGTGAATTTGCCAATAGCAGTCTGAGCCGTCAGCACGACCGACGACAGCACAAAGATTGCCAGAACAATATGTTTTCTCATAAGGCTGTATTTCGATACAAGTCGGATTTTTTAAGGTTATAAGCTGGAATCAAAGATGTCAAGATACTGATTACCAGTATGGTTAGCAACACAACCAGCAGATCGGCAAAGCGGAATTGCACGGGATAGTACGGGATAATGTAGTGTGCGCCACCACCGCCGAGCTTTACGATATGGAAGGTCTGCTGCAGGAAACAAATCAACGCACCGAGCAACGTACCTGCCAGTCCGCCCAACGCAGAGACCATCACACCTTCGTAAACGAAAACCTTCTGAATCAGCGATTTGGAGGCTCCCATACTGAACAGCACGGCCGTATCTGTCCGCTTTTCCAGAATCAGCATGCCCAACGCCCCGATGATATTGAAGGCGGCGAGAATCAAAATGAAGGCGAGAATCAGGTAAATCATCAGTTTCTCCGACTTCATCGTCTTGTAAAGCGAATCCTCTTGCTCGCGCTGGTCTTTGACAACATACTTGTCGCCCACAATATCCACAATTTTCTTACGCATTTTGGCCGCATTCACACCGTCTTTGAGCTGAATCTCCACCGATGTCACCTCGCCGTCGTAGTTCATCAGCTCGCGAACAAACGAAAGCGGACAGAAAATGTAGTTTTCGTCGTAGTTGGTATTGGTACAAATCACGCCGTTGGGAATAATGTACTGCGTATTGAACGCATCGGACGGATTCGCGAAATTCTTCTTGGTACGCTTGGGGTAGTACAACTTCATCAGCTTGTAACTCAGCAAGTTGATTTCAAGCTTGCCCGCCGCACCAGTGCCCATGATAGCGCACGACTGCCGCAGTTTGTAGAGCGCGGTATCACCATCCACCAACATGTTCTCGAATGAATTCGTCTGGAAGTAGCCGTCGGGGACACCCTTCACGTAAAGCAATTCCTGACGGTCGTCGTAGTTTGCGAGGGAGAGGTCGCACACAATCTCGTTAACCACCTTCACCTCAAGCAGTTGCCGAAGCTGTTGAAGAGGAAAGCTGTCCGTTGCGAACGACTTGCCTTCGCGCAGAGTGACCTCGTAGTCGGCATGCAACGCATTGAACCAACCTCCGATGATGTCGCTCATGCCATTAAAAACGGAAAGCACAACCACGAGCGCGGCAGTGCTCACCATGATGCCGATCATGGAGATTCCGGAGATGACGTTGATGATATGATGCTCTTTTTTGGAAAAAAGGTAACGCCACGCCAGGAATAGGGCCGTCTTATGCGACTTCTGTGCCACTATTTTTTCAGCAGTTCGTCGATATGCTCAAGGTAGTCGAGGGTGTCGTCGAGGAAGAACTCAAGGGCCGGCACCACACGCAACTGGTTGCGCACCTGCTGTCCGAGACGGTAGCGGATATCCTTTGTATTCTCTTTTATCATTTTGATAATCAACTCCTTGTCAGCCGTATTGTAGATACTGAGATATGCACGGGCGATGGAAAGGTCAGAGGTGACCTTCACGTTCGTCACGGTGATCATGCACTTGTAGATATTGCGGCTGTCCGCCAAAAAGATGTTGGCCAGCTCACGCTGCAGCATCGCCTCTATTTTCTGTTGTCTTGTCGTATTCATTGTCGTTAATTTAAGACGGCAAAGATACATTTTTTTAGGCAACGGGGTTATTCGGAATTGCGGATATGGACATCCATCTGGTTGAACGGAATCTCCAGTCCTTCCTTGCGGAACGCGTCATATATTCCCTCGTTCAGCGAAAAGAGCGCGTTCCAATAGTTTTCAGGGAGCGTCCAGGCGTAAAGACGCATGTTGAGCGAGCTATCTCCGAATTTCTCAAGTGTGGCGAAAGGAGCCTTGGGCTCGTTCACCACATAGGGGTTCTCGGCGGCGACACGGACCATCACCTGCTTGGCTTTCTCCACCGACATGCCATAGGCTAGCCCCACGTCGATGGCCACGCGGCGCTGCGGGAGGTTGAAGTGGTTGACGAGCGACTTGGTGGCCAGCTCGGTGTTGGGCACCACGATTTTGCGGGCATCGTACGTACGCAACGTGGTGTTGAAAATCTGGATGCTGTCCACGAAACCGGCGTAGGGACCTTGTTCAATGTAATCGCCCACCTTGAACGGCTTGAGCAATAGGATGATAACACCGCCTGCGAAGTTCTGCAACGTGCCTTGCAATCCCATGCCGATAGCCACGCCCGCTGCGCCCAAGATAGCGATGAACGAGGTCATCTGGATACCCATGATGCCCATCGCCGTCAACACGAGCAGCACCTTCAAGATGATGTCAACGAGCGAATGTAGGAACTGCTGCAGCGACGGATCGACCTGATGGCGCTCGTAAGCCTTTGTCATCGCCTTGTTCAGCAGGTTGATGAGCTTCCAACCCACAATCAGCACGATGCCCGCCACAATCAGCCGAGGCACATACTGGAACACGACGTCGTTTAAAAACTGCTTCGCCCCAGTGGCGAAGGAATCCCAAGTGGTTACGGTTGTTTTTTCCATATTATAACTTTTTCTATTGCCTTTTGCCCCTTGCCTATTGCCTATTGCCTTTTACCTATTGCCTTTTGCCTTTTGCCTATTGCCTCTACTTAAACGAATACGCTATGCCGACATACAGCACATTTTCGGGGTTTTTAACCTGAATTTCGTTGTCGCTGCGGAGATAGAAGTCGAGAGTGTGGTGCCGGTCAATGCTGTACTCCACTCCCGCCACTGAGCGCAACTGGTCGATGATGTTGTCGCCGGGCTTGTAGAGCCGCCACCAGAACTCCTCGGACAGATGTAGTTTAAGTCTTGTCTGCGGGATGGAATAGCTGACTGACAGGCGGTTGCGCAGGTAGGTCTTGGGGTTGAACGTGTAGTCCCCGCGACGTTCGTCACGGAACGTGGTCTGCGCCATCACGCGCCACCCCACTTTCCACTGCCCGAACTTCGGGGCGAGGGAGACGAATGCCTTGACACGGTGGCGGTTGTCGAAAAGCTGATCCTCACGGTCGTGGTAGTTGAGGAAGCTGTACGATGCCCCGATCTTCATCCGCTTCTGCCAGAACGTGTAGTCGGTGCCGACAGCGAGCTTGGCGCGGTCGTAATGCGTGAAATGGCAGTCGAAACGCAACTCCCCCTCCGCCGTGAAATGCCATCCTTTCATGATTTTCAGCTCATAGTCCACACCGAAGACGCCGCCCGTGGTGAACGTCTGCGCACGTCCACCAACGCACAGCCATACTGCGATGCTAAGTACTATGATGAGTCTTTTTATCATTCTTCTTCGTTGATCAGCCCCACACTGCGCGACTGCGTCGCTTGTTGTGGCCCTTTTTTCGTTCCTCCGGCCCCACACTGCGCGACTGCGTCGCTTGTTGTGGCCCTTTTCGTTCCTCTGGCCCCACACTGCGCGACTGCGTCGCTTGTTGTGGCCTTTTTTCGTTCCTCCTTCCTCGCTTGGCCCCACATTACGCTCCTTCGTCGCTTATGCGGGGTTAATTGCACTTCGTGCGTTTTGCCTCTTCGAGGCTGCTTAAGGAAGTATTCTTACTTAGAAAATGTTGTCCTTTTTGACTTTGGTGAGTTCGTTGATGGTGTTTTCTGGCTTATCGGAGGCGTAATAGACCTTCACGTAGGCGATGTCTTTGAGGTAGTCGATGTGGCCGACTTCGAGGCGCTTGATGTCGAGGCCGGTGCGCGACTTCAGGTCGGCCATCAGCTCGTTCTCGCGGTCGGCGTGGGCAAGCGCGACCTTCTCATAGACGATAATCTTGCACTCGAGATGCGTTTTTCGATGGATGGTTTCAAACAGCCAGACAGCCAGCACAATCAACAAGTTGGTAATCAGCAGTTCGGTGTAGCTCACCGTCATGGCCAATCCATTGATGACAGAGATACCGACCACGACGAACAGGTAGGTCATCTCACGGA
>Ga0310786_10013702_pt1 | contig 10000 bp, 8 predicted proteins | sample AusTroGonzalo_MG_FD_203881 | JGI IMG/M metagenome (GOLD analysis project Ga0310786, IMG submission 203881) | Bovine rumen microbial communities from tropical cattle in Woodstock, Queensland, Australia - Gonzalo_03 (v2) (version 2) | ecosystem: Host-associated > Mammals > Digestive system >... | reverse complement strand
GGGCCGTCAAAGCCAATGACGGCGTGACATCCGTGCAGGTCAAGGTCAACGACCGCATCACCACCGCATCGCCCTTCGTCTATATCCAGTACAAGAAAGGCGAGTTCTCCATCAAGGCCAAATCCATCTTCGCCCAGTCCGGCGAGCATATGAACATGAACGGCGGTTACGGCGTGAAGAAAGTGAACGCGGACGGCTCGTATGAGTACACGCCGACCCGTATGTCGTCCTCGTGGGTGAGCATTGTCTATGGCGGCAAGGTGGGCGCGCAGGAGGGCAAACATGCGCAAAAACTGCAGGGAATTCTGTTCGGCGGCTATGTGCACAACCTCGGCACGCAAGAGGCGCTCGCTACGAACGCAGACGGCAGTCTGGTCGGTTTCTACTGCCTCAAGGCGAAGAACCTGAACCAGATGTGGCGTCTGTCACCGACACTGCTCTGGACCATCGGCAAGTTCCAGCTCGGCTGCGAGTACGAAATCACTTCCGTTAACTACAGTGACGGCAAACTGAACGCCGCCAACGGCCTGTCGGAGAACGGTCTGCACTGGGTGACGAACCATCGCGTCCAGGTGATGACCAAGTATAATTTCTAAGGAAAAAGACTCTATTCGTACCCGGCGTTCTGTTCCCAGGTGTCGTGTATGAAGAGCATGTCCTGCGGGATGGGGAAGACCGTGGTGTGCCCTGTCCATTTGCCGAACCGGATCATGTCGTTCCGGTGCCAACCCTCCCACATCAGTTCGCGCCAGCGCTCGTAGTATATCTCGTCGAGCGTGGGCGCATGGTCCAGGTCGGGCAGTCCGATGCGTGCGCGTATTTCGGACAGTTCGGCCCGTCCGTCCTTGCCCAGACGTGTCTTCGCCTCGGCGCTCATCAGCAGCACGTCCGCATAGCGGAAAAGGACGATGTCGTTCTTCCCTACATTGGCGTCCTGAATACCGTTCGGGTCATGCTCGTACTTGCGCAGCCGTGCGCCGGCGGTCTTCTCGTACTCCGAACCGGACAGGTCGAGCGCCACCTTGTCCGCATGATAGACGAGCGGCGTCTTGCCGTCCTCACGATAGACCATTTTGCCGTTCACATAGACCGTGTCGTAGAAGAAATAGAGGTCGAACCGCGGGTCCGGCATATAGTCGTTGTAACCGAACACCTTGAGTGTTTCCATCGTCGCGGAAGTACCGTTCTCCCCGCCCATTCCCAACGCCGCCGCATGGTTGTAATGCAGCGTGCGGTGCTCGTATTTGTACTGCGCGGTGTATAGTCCCACCTCGCGCGGGATAACATATATATTTTCGCGCGAGCGGTCGTTGTCCAGCGAGAAATTCATCATCAGGTCATTCTCCAGCGCATAGTATGTCTCCAGCATCTCGGCATAATTGACCACCGAGTCATACAGGGCGGGGTGTTCCTCGCCGGTATAGACGGGGTGGTTGAGATACAGTTTCATCAGCACGAACACCGCCACGAAATGGGTCATGCGTCCGTAGTATTCGCCGAGGGAGTTGGTGGCGCTCTCGTAGGCGAGAAGGGGCATTGCATCGTTCAACTCGTTCACGGCGAACTCAAAGACCTCTTTGCGCGACGCGAGCTTGATGCTGTACGTCGGCACCTCCGTCTCTGTCACTATAGGAACGCGTCCGTACAGGTCGAGCAGGTACCAGTAGTACATTGCCCGTACGGCACGCAGTTCGGCTTTGTACTTCGCCAGCAGGACGGTGTCAGCGTCCGCACCGCTGTATTTCTCTATCTGCGCCAAGCCCCGGTTGGTCAGCATGACCACCTTGAACAGGTAGTCCCATGTGTCCCGGATAGACCGGTCGGAGCTGTCCCAGGTATGGTTGTGCAGGTTCTGCCAATACCCGCCGTCATACCAGTCACCGCCCCGTGTGGGAATGATCTGCTCGTCCGTGGTGAGCGAGTTGAGGTCATACACGCCGCGACCTGTGCCGTGCAGACCCTGCGAGTCGGCGTTTCCGCCCAGATACATGTACACCGACAGCACGGCGTTGTTGCGCAGCGCCGTCATCGTACCGAACGCCTCTTTCTCCGACAGCGCCGAGGACGGCTGCTCATCCAGGAACGAACAGGACGAGAGACCGCTCAGCACAAACAGGATACCGAAAAGACAATATGTGAACTGAGACTTGTGCATTTTTAATTTTTAATTTTGATTTTTTAATTGTTAATTCCCTCCAAATCCTATGGACAGACCGAGCGTGAAGGTATGATAGAGCGGGTAGGACCGTTTGTCATCCACGCCGACGGTGGAGTTGATATTACTGCTGTTGATCATCGGTGTCAGACCGGAATAGGCGGTGATTGTGCCGACATTGTTCATCGTCAGCACCAGGCGCAGCGTCTCCACCACCTTGTTCACCGGCAGCGGAATCTGGTAGCCCAGCGTGATGTAGTCGATATTGACATAATTGCCGTTCTCCAGCCAGTAGTCCGTCACGTTCTGGTCGTAGATGGAGCGCGAGGACGCCTCCTGGAGCACGTTGTAGAAGGGTAGCGAGTTGAGGTTCATGTACGCCAGACTCGTGCCGTTGAATATCTTGTGGCCGAACGCGCCGTTAATCTGCACCGACAGGTCCCATTCCCGGTACCGAAGGCTGATGTTCGAACCGAGCAGCACCTTGGGCACCGCCTGCCCGGCAATGTACGAGTCGCCTTCGATATAGGTGTAACCGCCTTTCCCGTTACTTGCCAACCCGAGGCATTTCGGTATATAGAACGTGCCGAGAGGCTGCCCTATTATCTGCCATACGATATCGTTCTCCCCTCCGCGCGAGCCTGCTCCGGTCACGGAGGCTATCGCCTGATAGTCAGCGCCGTAGAGCCATTCATTGCCGTGCCATCCGCTCAGACCCAACAGCCGGTTGTGCTGCCATGTCACGTTCGCATTGATGGTCAGACGCCAGTCGCGCGTGTTGACCGGCGTGCCGCCTATGGACACCTCCACACCCTGGTTGCGCATACTGCCCAGATTGGCAATGAGGGTCGGGTAGGTGTACGGCGGGGTGGACACGCGGTAGGGATAGAGCATGTCCGTCACCAGCGTGTTGTAGTAACTCACGTTAGCCACCAGACGCCCATGGAACAGACTCATGTCCAGACTCACGTTACCCGTGTGGCTCACTTCCCATTTGAGGTCCGGATTGGCGTTACGCAGCGCCGCGTAGGTCGTGACACGCTTGCCGTTCAGTTCCGCCACGCCGTTCGGCTCGAACAAGAGCATCGTCAGGTAACTGTCTATACCCGACTGGTTGCCCGACAGACCGTAACCGCCGTTCAGGCTCAGATGGTCCAGTATATCCGATTGGGGTATCCACGGCTCCTTGGATATCATCCATGTCGCCGACACGGAGGGGAACCAGCCCCATTTGTTGTTCGCGCCGAACTTACTGCTGCCGTCCGTACGGATAGAGGCGGTGAGCGTGTACCGGTCCAGCAGCGTGTACCCCGCGCGGAGCATGAATGACAGCATGTTCGCCTTCGTCTTGTACGAGTCCGTGCCGTCCCACGGACGGATCGAACCGCCGGACAGACGGTCATCGCCCAGCAGCGTGTTGCCCGCCTGGTACGTAGTCACGTAGAACAGGTCCGACTGGTGGCTGTTCACCTCCGCCATCACCATCGCCGTCACGGCGTGCATGTCAAAGGTCTGGTTATAATCGAGCGTGAAATTGCCTAACATGTCGTTCGTCTTGCCGGTTGAGCGGAACGCCGTGCCCCCTTCGTCCGTCGGTATGTCATGCGACTCGTCCGCACGGTGGTGGGTATAGGCGCCTAACAGCTTCAAGTGCAGCGGTTCTATCAGCCGGAAATCGAGACCTAAGTGGGTCGTGAAATGGGCGTCTGACGGACGGCTGCTGTTCTCCAGCCATGCCAGCGGATGGGCTATCTGGCTTGCACCCGGGTCACCGTCCCAACCGCCCGACGCGTTACGCGAGGCCGGGTACGTCGGGTTGAAGGTCGCCGCGCTGTAGAACAACTTCTGCTCGTTCACCGGATTATGACTCTGCTGGAACGAACCGAACATGCCGATGTCTATTTTCAGCACATCCTCCCACATCCGCTGCGTCAGGTTGATGTTGGACATTAGCGAGCGTTTGCCCGTCCCCTTGATGACGTACTGGTCGTCTATATACCCCAGACTCGCGCGGTAGGTCGTCTGCTTCGTACCGCCGGTGAAAGCCAGATGGTGGTGGTGGGACACCGCCGTACGGCTTATCTCGTTCTGCCAGTTCGTGTCCGAACCTTTGTCCATGTATATCAACCCGTGCGAAAGGCAGTACGCGCGGTATGCCGCCCCGCTCAGCATCGGTAGGGTCTTATATACCGACCGGACTGACAGCGAACCGTTGTACTGGATGCGCAGCTTGCCCTCGCTGCCTTTCTGCGTACGGATCTCTATCACACCCGATGCACCGCGCGAACCGAACTGAGCCGTCTCCGACGCGTCTTTCATGATGCGGAAACTCTCTATATCCGTCGGACAGATGGACGAGAGAAGGTCCATGTCCCCTATCACACCGTCCACGATGATGAGCGGGTCGTTACTGCCTGACAACGAACTCGTACCACGCAGACGGACGGCGCTCATCGCGTTCTCGCCGTTTTGGTCCACCGTCAGACCCGCCACACGACCGCGAATGACATCGATAGCGTTGGACGACTGGTCACGGTTGTTCATCTCCGACACACCTATACTGTCCGGTGACGAGCTCTGGACCGGTGCACACCACGCCGACACACTCACCGTCAGCGCACACACTACGGCGCTCAACTGACGTCCTATAAATAATCGTCCCATTCCTTTTACTTGTTTCAAACCGGCTACAAAGGTACTACAAAAATTGCACATATGCAAATTTTCGGACGGTTTTTCGCGTGGCGGAATGAAATTCCGCAATTATAGGAAGCCTAAGAGCCGTGCGGATAGCTTACACGCCGCTCTCTACCCAGCACATCTACATCATCCGTAACGGCGAGAAATACACCGTCACCGGACAGGAAATAAAATAGTTTGAAGGTTTGGCACGGTGTTTGTAAAGAGGAATGTGAACAAACCTAAAAACAGGAGAGAAAGGTATGAAAAAGTTAATGATTTTGGCGATGAGCGCCATCCTTGTAGCGAACGTAAGCGCGCAAGAACAGAAAAAAGAGTGCAAGAAACTGAGTAAGGAAGACCGTGTGGAATTCGATATCCGTCGTTACTCGCACGAGTTGTTCCTGAGTGACGAACAGAAAGAGCAGTTCGCCGCGACCTACCGTGCCTACGCGGACGAGTTGGACAAACTGTTTGAGAAGAATGCACCCAAGAAGTTGGAACCCGGCAAGGAGTTGTCGGACAAGGAGCTGGACGAGCTGGCCAAAAAGCGTTTCGAGGGATTCAAAGCGCTCGCGGATGTGCAGGCAAAGTATTACGACAAGTTCCGTAAGACCCTGAGTGCGCGTCAGGTGGAGAAAGTGCTCCAGTTCCAGGCCCCGTGCGGTCCTCAGGAGTTCGACCACAAACCCTGTTGTGACAAACACGACGGCAAGAAATGCGGCAAGCATAAAGGCCCGAAATGCGGTAAGCATGCAGGTCCCTGTCCCGAAGGTCCGAGTCCGAAGTTTCCAGAGAGCGAATGCCCTTCCGGCCTTTGAGGTGACGGAAGGGAGACAAAACCTATACGGTTACAGGAACGGAATTATAACTTAATCTGTTCCAGATACTTCTTGTCAACAGCGTCGAAGGTGTCATACTCGGCGCTGTCAATATCCAGAACGGCGATGACCTCGCCGTTCTTTCGTATCGGTACCACGATTTCACTCTTGGACGCACTCGAACAGGCGATATGTCCCGGGAACTCATGCACATTAGGCACAACGAGCGTCTTGTTCTGCGCCCACGCTGTCCCGCACACACCTTTGTTATACGGGATACGCGTGCACGCTATAGGGCCTTGGAACGGACCGAGGACTAATTCATTGGATATTGGAGACTGGATATCGGATATCGGTTTGACCAGATAGAAACCCGTCCACCAGAAATGGAAAGTTTCGTGCAGCACAGCGGCTATATTCGCCATGTTGGCAATCAGGTCCGTCTCTCCGGATACAAGGGACTGAATCTGCGGAATAATCTCCTGATATTGTTCTTCTTTCGTCATAATTCGTCTGCAAAGGTATACATTTTTTTTTGCGCTCGCTGTTCTGGCTTTTATCGGACGAGTCAGACCTGTCGGACAGGGCGGAAGGGAGTTACTGCGAGAGACAGGCGTTAATGGAGGGGAAGGTATGCCAGCCGACGGAGAGTTCTGCCGCACGGCGGTTGGCCTCAATGTCATCAATGAAAATGATGTTTGCTTCCGGTGCCTGATTGTCCTCTCTGACCTGCCTGTCCACTTGCTCAAAGATGGTCTTGTCGGGTTTGGAGAGGTGCATTTTCTGCGAGAGGAACAGGCGGACAAAATGACGGTCGAGACCGTAAGTGCGGTTGATGAAATCAAAATGCAGGTCGTTGCCGTTGGAGAGCAGATAGACGGGATGACCTTGTGCCCGCAGACGGTCGACGCAGTCCAGACGTTCTTCGGGCAGGTCGCCCAGCATGAACATCCATGCCTCAATGACCTGTTCTTCCGTTGTGCCCGGATGGCAGTATAAGAGCACTTCCCGGATGAACTCTTCCGGGGAAATCAGCCCACGCTCAAAATCCGCCATCAGCTGTTTGGTGGCAATGCTGACGGCTGCTACGTTATCCGTTGTCCGGCTGTCCGCAGAGACTTTGCGCCCCTCTCCGTTACTGTCCATGCCGAGCACGGAACGCATGTTCTCTTCGCCCATAAGGGCTTCGAAAGCCTGCATGCAGCGACTCACATTGAGGTTGATAAGCACACCGCCAAGATCAAAAATATAAATGTCGTTCATCCTCTTTCCTCCTTCAGTTTTGCCACTAATTCATCGCTGATGTTATTGCCTATTTGCCGGCAGACGTCCTGACTCCAGCGTTGTGCCATGACGATGCGTTCCGCCTGATTGTCAACGCCTTGCAGCATGGCGTATATGTACCCTGCATTGAAATTGTCCCCTGCTCCGACGGTGCTGACGGTCTCGATGGACCGGACGGGGTAAGTGTCGCAGCCTTCGGGCGTATAGACGCGTATCGAGCGCGCGCCGTCCGTCAAAATAAAGGTGTCACAGAACGGTTGTACTTTGGCATAGATGGCGTCAGCGTCATGCAGACCGTAGAGATATTCGAAGTCCTCTTTAGAACCGCGGACGAGGTCGGCAAGGCGCATGTTCTCTTCGATATTGGGCAGCACATCCGGGATGTCGGGGATGTGGGACTTGCGGAAATTGATATCGTAATAGAGCCATGCGCCGGCTTTGCGTGCGTTGTGGAGCAAGGTGCTGACGGTGGGACGGATAACAGGGTTGATGGCGAAGAACGAACCGAAAAGGACGATGTCATCCGACTGTATTTCAGGCAATTGTTCGTCCAATAACGCCGTTGTATGGTCCTTGTAGAAGGTGTATTGGGCGTCGTTGTGCTCGTTGAGAAAAGCGAGGGTGATATGCGACTTGGTGCCCGGGTGCCGGCAGACGAACTCGTCCGACACGCCGTTGGACTTGAGGAAGGCGCAAATGAGGTCTCCTACATGGTCACTGCCTGTCTCCGTCACGATTGCGCAGGGTACGCCTGCACGCCCGAGGGAAACAATGCTGTTGAAAGTAGAACCGCCGGGAACGGCTTTCTGCGGCTGGTCGTTCTTGAATAGGATGTCGAGCACGGTCTCTCCGATGCCTATGACACGTCGCTGTTTCATGATGGTCAGAATCGTCTGGTTCGTTTGCAATACGCCTCGTATTCCTCGCCGAAATCTTTGCGCAGACGGTGCTCTTCGGTGAGGACTTGGACAAACATGATAGTAAAGAATACAACCCATACCAGCGCTGCCTGCCATGTCCAGAACCATACCACAAAACCGGCGAGGTAGGAAAGGGTGCCGGTGAGCATAGGATTGCGGTTGAGACGGTAGGGGCCTTCGGTCATGAGGTGCTGTGTGCGCGGACCGATTTCCTTGCCGAATGCATCCATTGGGTTGCCTTTTCCGCGGGTCTTCATGTACACGATGGTCCAGACACTGAGACTCAGTCCGCCGAGTATAAAGATGCCGGTGACGGACGCGCGGAGGGCGCCTATGTGTACCGCCAGTTCCGGCGAACCGGAAACGAGCCACATAATGGTCGGCAGAAGGCAGACAAAGATGATTGCACCGAGGGTGTAACCGGCTATTTCTCTAAGTTTCTTCATGGTTGCTTATGGTTAGAGTCGTACCACTCCCGGCAGAGGGTGCGGAGTTGCGGTTCGTTGCGGATGATGGCGCGCAGTTCTTCGAGGCTGCGGACGTTCCGTTCGCTGTTGAGCCAGAGACGCATATAACCGCCTTCGGCGTATTTCTCCAAGAGGTGTTCCCTGCTGCGTGCGTAAAGCGTTTCAAAATCGCCGTCCGGATAGAGTTTGGCGCTGTATGCCATCGTGCGATGGATGACGAGCGTGGGGTTGATCTGTCGGTCCGCTTCGGCGACGATGGCACCATAGATGGTGCGCGGCGGTCGTTTGCTGCTGGCACGATGGTCTTCCACGGCATCGCGCATGGTGAGCAGTTGTTCGTCCGTGAACCAGCGGCGCAGCGTCTCGTCCGCAAGGAGAATCTCACCCGAATGAATATGGTGTGTCTCGCGGTCGAAACGCAAACCGAGGTCATGGTACGCGGCAATGACGTACGCCATCTGCTCGTCCGCACCGTGTTCGCGCGCCAGTTTCAGACTCTCGTCAATGACCATCTGCGCATGGTCACGCCGGTGTCCGCCGTCAAACGCATCGTACTGCGGCAGAATGGTTTGCTCGATATATTGCGTCAATGCACTATCCATATGCGATGTCGGAATGGTTTTTCGGGTTGATTATCGGATAATCTGGCCGGTGAGGGTATAGGTGTTTTCCCCCCTGCGGATGAAAATATGCCCGTCGCTGAGTATTTTATCTCCCGCCGGATTTCCATCGGCTGTTACGGACTCTATGCCGGATGTGTTGTCCGGCTCGATGGGGTCTGAAGGAGTGTCTGTGTAGAACGACTCGCCCTCTTCACCCTGCTGGTAGATACGCACCCAATCAATATACATGGAACGGGGACCGTCTGTCAGCGCGGTTATCTGATTGATGGAATACAAACCCGTGAAATCCCCTCCGACAGCCAGGTTCAGCAGTACGAAAAACGGCTTGTGGAAATACTTGCCGGCTGCATAGTCGACTTGAGAAACAGGAATGCTCTTTACGAATATCGGGTCCTTGTCCGGATAGATATCCCGGTCGATATACATGCAAATCGTTTCACGAGTCCAGATACAGGTGTAGGTGTGGAATCCGTCTTCCAGACTGTAGTCATAGGTCGTTATTTTGTAATCCTGGCTGTGCGTCGCCCCGTCCGGCCCCCAGTGGAGTGCGGCGTTGATGTATCGGTCCTGTGCGCCTCCAAAGCCTCCCTTTTCGCCCAGTTCGATGATATCCGCTTCGCCGCAAGCGGGCCATCCCGCGCTGTTGATGTCATTCCCCATCATCCAGAACGCCGGCCAAAGGCCGTCCGCGGTGTTCGGGAACCATATGCGGGCTTCAATCTTGCCGTATTGGAAACAGGTATGACCCATCGTGTTCACGCGACCGGATGTGCAGGTCCTGTCCTTGTACGATTCTTTGGCGGCAGTGAGGATGAGGCAGTGTTTCTGCTGGTTCGGGTCGAGTCCGAGGGACACGCCTCTGTTGCAGTAGTACTGCAACTCGTTGTTGCCGCATCCATCCCCTCTGTCCTCAATATTCCAGTTGGCTGGCAGGGACGCAGAGGTGAAGTCTGCATTCCAGACGAGGGTGTAACTGTCTCTGACCACCTCCGTACGGGGGGTAGGGTCGTTGCTCAGCTGAACCTCGTCAATCAGCACCCAGGCTTCTTCG
>Ga0310786_10013701_pt1 | contig 10000 bp, 16 predicted proteins | sample AusTroGonzalo_MG_FD_203881 | JGI IMG/M metagenome (GOLD analysis project Ga0310786, IMG submission 203881) | Bovine rumen microbial communities from tropical cattle in Woodstock, Queensland, Australia - Gonzalo_03 (v2) (version 2) | ecosystem: Host-associated > Mammals > Digestive system >... | reverse complement strand
GCCGCGCCGTACTTGTCGTCGATCGCCTGGTGACGCTCCTTCAGCGCGGCGACCAGCTTCTCCCGTTGGACGCTGCACTTCGCGGCCGCGTCGACCGCTGCCTCGAACTCGGCGCGCGTCGTGCACGCCTCCACTTTTGCTGCTTTGATTCTTGCCATGTTTTTCTCCTTGTTGATTAGTTGAATTGACGCCGCGACGTCGCGACGTCAATGATCAGTAGTTTTCGGTCTTCATGTTGGCCAGGGCCAGATAGCCGTTCATCACCTTCGCGAACGCCGCCCAGGTCATAGGCTCCTTCGCCTTCCTCGTGAGCGCGTAGGTCTTCTGCAGATAGGCGAAGAACCGGTCGAGGCCGTAGGTGCCCACGAGCGTCTTCACGCGCTTCAGGTCGTCGCCTTGCGGCACCGGCAGGTCGAACGACCGGGCGATCTGGTTAAGATCCCTCACCGGAGGACGGTCTGGGAGGACCGCCTTGATGATGCTCCGCCCGATCAGCTGCTCGAACGTCTGCTTGTTGGCGCCGGTCTCGAAGCGCTCCATGCCCACCTTCGTGGCGCAGAGCACAAGCCCGCAACGCGTCTTGTCGCGGATGTCGCGGATGAACTCAAGCACCGTCGCTGACTGCCGCTCGCCCGTCGTCGTGAGCGCCTTGTGGAACTCGTCGACGATGAGGAGGTTGCTCCGCTTGAGCGTGTCGAAGATCGCGTCCTCCAGCGCCCATGACTTGGTCGCCTTGACGCCGTTCCCGAACTTCCGCGCCAGCTCGCGCACGAACCGCGTGCGCGTCCAGCCGCTGCCCATCTCGATGTAGATGGTCTGCCCGTGGTTGTGCTCGCGCTGGTACGCCTGCAGCGCGACGCTCTTGCCGATCCTTGTGCGCCCGTAGATGAAGCTCACCATGCCGTCGTTGAGCGCGGCGTCGCAGCACCGCCACACGGTCTGCTTCACCTCGGTGTCGATGAGGCCGACGTTCTTCTTCTTCATCTCCTCGATCTCGATCTTCTTGAACTCCTTGATCGTCTTGATGATGTTGTTCCAGGACGAGTACTTCCCGTTTCCCTGCACGCCGTACGAACCCCTGAACAGCTGATACAGCGTGTTCTTGTCGTACGCCTTCATCTTGGCGGCGAGGTCGGCTTCCTTGAAGTGATGGTCTTGTGCATAGTTGTACAGCCACCACACCTCCTCGCCGTCCTCCTCGCTGACCTGGCCGCGCGCGACGGCCTGATCTATCGCGATGCGCACCTGGTGCGCCGGCATCGAGATTCCCCGCAGGAGCACTGCGGAGTGCTTCTCCGTAGGGGCTGGCTCCACGATCGGAAGCTCGCCCTGCTTCATCTGTTGTTCGTTCATCGTTTTTCCTCCTTGGTTTGTTGTGGCCTTGCGGCCGGTTTGAATCACAATCACACTGCGTTGACCGCGTCCAGGAACGCCAGCGCGTCGGCGTTGGACTCCTCGCCCGGCTCCTCGGCGTCCGGGCCAGAGCCGCCGCCCGCGCCGTTGAGCTCGTCGAGGCCGTAGCCCTCGCCGTCGGGCGCCGGGCCTATGAGCCGCGCCGCGCGGCCCTCGGCCAGCACGGCGGAGTTGTGCGCCACGCGCCGCGCCCGCTCCTCGGCCTCCTCCTGGTGTCGTCCGCGCATGGGCAGCACCTTGCTGGCGAGGTCGTGCGCCTGGGCGCCCATCGCCGCCTCGATGGCGTGGCGGTCGTACGCCGGCGCGCGGTCGTATCTCGCCGCCACGCCGATCGCGTTGCGCGTGGCCGGGTCGGCGAACACGGCGAAGTCCGGCATGAGCGGGTTGACGAGCACGAGCACCTTCTTGCCGGGCGGCAGCGCCGACGCGTACCCGCGCCGGTCCTTCACCACCGCACGGAACAGCAGCTCGTCGCGCCCGAAGTAGAACGCGTCGCGCACGCCCACCAGCCCGTTGTCGCGCACCTGCAGCTCCGCCCAGTCGCCGAACGGGCGCCCCGCGCGCGGGTTGAAGGTGAAGAACGCCGCCATGTCGATCGACGGGAATGTCGCCCACTCGCCCTTGGCCCGCAGTTCCTTCACTCCGCCGTCCCACACCTCCAGGCGGCTCATCGGACGGTCCCGGATCAGCTTCGGGTTCTTCTTGACCGCAAGCCCCATCAGCGCCACCTCCTCCGGCGAGCTGTCCGCCGCGAACGCCGTCGCGTCCGTCCATCTGCCGCCCACGCACACCTCGCGCACCATCCGCCCGTCCCAGCCCTCGAGGCGGTGGCGGCAGTTCTTCATGACCTCGCGGCAGATCGTGTCGTACGCCGCCTCGTATTCGCCCCAGGTCTGGAGCCCCGCCAGGAGCTTCGCCGCGAACACCGGGTCCAGGGCCTTGGCGGCGTCCAGAAGATCCTGCTCGTACTTGACCAGCGCGGCGTTCGACTCGTGGAGGTGCGCCGCGTCGCGCCCGTGGCTCCCCGGCAGGCTCGCCAGCCGGTTGTGCAGGATGTTGTGCGACCCCTCGCAGAGCGCCTTCATGCGGAAGTTGCCGCCGGCGCATCCCTTCAGGAGGCCCGCGTGCGCCTGCTCGCTGAGGATCCCGCTCTCGCAGAGCTCGATCGAGAATCCCAGCAGACGCGCGGCGGCCATGATGTTGTCCCTGACGGGCGTCGTGCGGTCGTTGCGGATCGCCGTGGTGCCGTGCTCCAGCACGAACCGAGCCCGCCGCGCCCAGAACCCCGTCCGGCAGCAGTGGCACGCCAGGAGGCAGCGGAAGTCGTACTCGTTCAGGTTCTTCATCCGCCCCGTCTCATCGTTCCGGACGCGCGGCTTCATCGCCCGCGCGCACTGGTAGGCCGAGGCGTAGTCGTAGCCCACGAACGCCAGCGGGCGGCACACGCGCCCGCCCACGATCACATCGTCGTTGAGCCACACATCGTCGAACTGCGTGATCTCCCCCACGCGCACCCCGACGCGGCTCTGCAGCACCGGCACCAGGAACCTGTGCGCCGCGCGCCGCCCCTGCCGGTTGAACATAAGGTTGAAGCGCCTGTCGGGATCCCTGCGGGCGAGCTCCGAGAGGTTGCCGTAGGTGGCCCCGCGCGGCATCCACCCCGCCGGCGGCACGAGCCTTCCCGTCAACGGGTCGCGCAGCTCCTCGATGTCGCCGAATTTGTTCTCGGCCTGCCACGCCTGGATCCAGTTCCCCACGCCCGGCACCACCAGCGTCCCCGCGAGGAAGTCGCGCCGCATCGCCTCCCAGCCGCCGCGGTCGGTGTTCTTGTCGTTCTCGCAGTAGCGCTTGTATGTCGAGAGCCAGGGGTTCGGGCGGCTCGCGGCGGCGAGCTTCCGCCCGTCCGCCAGCGCCAGGATGCGCTCATCGTCCGTCTTCGCGCGCTTCCAGGCCGTGTAGAGGTTGTGGAGGCGCTTCGCGCTCACGCGGGCGACGAGCGCGGCCTGCTCGAACGCCGCGCCCCGCTCCCCGCGCGGCGCCGCCGCCACCATCTCCATCGCCTGGGAGAGCACATCCACGCGCAGCCTCTCCGCCGAATCGTCTATCATCGCGTATCCGCCCGCCGCGCGGGCCTCCATGCAAACCGCCTGCAATTCCATTTGAATCTCCCTTGAAATCCTCTTCAGATGCTGTTGACGCGGGACGCCATGAACGCCAGGAACGACGCCCGCACGATCGAGTAGCGCTTCTTCTTCTTCACGCCGCTGCCGAGGTTGATGTACTCGAAGAGGCCGCTGTCGATCCAGCGATACACGGTGTCCACCTTGCGGTCGATCGCCGTGGCGATGTCGGCCGGCGACAGGAGCGGCTTGGACGGCAGACGCTCCGCGACGATCTGGAGACCCATCGACTTCACCCGCGCGAAGAGCGCGCGGTCATCCGCGTCAACGAACATGTCTATCTGCTTCATCGCCATCGCTGCCTCCTCTCCTCGCCGACTGCCGTCACCTGCCCTCGTCCACTCTCCTCTTGAGCGCCGCCACGAGCGGCTGCAGCGCAGAGAGCGCCGCGCTCGCCACGCGCGAATCCAGGAGCGGGATCGACTTGAGCGCCCACGGCGCAGCGAGCGTCGCCGCGTTGAGCTTCCAGAACGCGTCCGCGCGCTCCGCGTCCGTCTTCGGGATGTTCTTCGACCCCTTCGCCCGCCCCTTCGGCTTCGCCGGGGCCTCCGTGAAGTCGAAATACATCTGCTCCAGCTTCCGGCGGCTGTCCGCCGCGCGGAATATCTCCTCCTTCTTCTCCACAACCTCGGCGTCGATCGGGATCTCGTTGCCGTCGGGGTCCGTCACCGTGTCGCGCCCGATCAGCGCGGCGACGGCCGGCGCGCCGCCGCCCAGCATGCGCACAGTCTTCTCCGCTAGGAGCTTGTATCCCATCGCCGTCTTGTAGTTGATCTCCGGGCAGTTCTTCGCAAGCCATGTCTGGAGACCGCCCGACGCCCCGCCGCCCGCTCCGCCGCGGCCCTCTCCCAGGAAGTCGCCCCACTCCTTGAGCATCGCGCCGAATCGCACGGTCTGCTCCAGGGCGTTCTTCCAGCTGCCGTTCACCTTGGCGTATTGCCGCGAGAGCCTGTACGCGGCGTCGCGGTCGCGCGAGGCGGCGGCCGGGACGGCGGGCGGCTTGGCTGCGGCTTGGGGCGCGGGCGCCCCGTTTCTTTTCAGTGTGATTTTCTTCATTTGATTCCTTTGGGTTTACAGATGGTTTTGCGCTTGACGGTGTTCATCAGCTTCAGGACGCGCTCGAGCGCGGCGGCGGTGCGGTTGGCCTGCCGTTCGATGCTCGCGAGGATCGCGATCTCGATCTGCGCGTCGGCGTGGTCCATGGTGGCTAGTGGTTAGTGGCTAGTGCGTGCCGCCGCAGTCAATACGCACGTAGGCGACGAAGAGCGCCACCACGAGGGTCATCCAGGTTGCGAAGATGGGGTCGATGTTCATACTTCATTCCTCCTGTTGGTTTGTTGGTCTAGATTGTCAGGGTCATTGTCACAAGGCGACCGCCAGCATGTTCGACATCCTCCAATGCCGATCTCTGAAAGCTAAGGTCCGACAGAGTCGCGCCGTAAACAAATGCACACATGACCTGGGCGACCTCGACCTGATCTTTGACGCACACGCAGACAATTGCGAAATCCTCGCCGAAAGAAACCGACGCTTCGCGGATTTTCTCTGTCGCGACAAAATCGCATCGGTCGGCGAGGCTCAGCGCGTGATAACGTACCAGCTTGAGCTTTCTACGAATAACTTTCCCTTTCATCACTTCACCTCCTTCTCGATGTAGTCGCGCGTCATCTCATCGATGTAGTCGCGGAGGCGCAGGAAGCTGTTCGTGGTGGCGAGCTCTTCAAGGCTGTACATCTTCGGAGCCATACAGGGACAGCTGGCGGCGTGGACGATCGCCGCGCAGCGGCCGAAAAATTCCGACGCGAGCAGGTAGTCGTGCCCGCGCACCTGTACAACATGCAACTTGACAGCACCGAAATGTGGGAGACAAGCTGATGCGGGCGAGGGCAGATTGTCACGCTCCCAATTGCAACCGGCGATCGCCGCACAGGCAAGAATTAAAAGAAGTTTCGTCATTGCATTCAACCTTTCAACCTTTCAACCTTTCAACTTTTCAACTTCCGCAGCCTTGCGCGCGCGGGCCCAGCGGGCGAGGGCGGCGGCGCGTTTCTTGCCGCTCGACCACATCGAACACCGGAAGCGGCTCTCCACGCAGGTCCTGCCGGCGTAGGGGCACCAGCCCGCCTTCATGCGCGCACACGGCCCGCGGCTCATACTGCCTTCACCTCCACGCCCATGCGGCGCAGCTGGCGCGCAAGGCGATCGCTCGGTTTGCGCTTGCCGTGAAGCACATAGGAGAGGTGCGCCCGCGAGCAGCCCAGCGACCGCGCCGCCGCCGTGAGGCCGCGATACACCACGCGCACCTGCTCGATCTTCTCCAGCTTTGCTCTCATCTTCTGTTAGTCCTTTCACTCGTTACGCTTTTTTGTTATACTTCCCGTGCCTGTTCCGCAGGGACGGCGGACATAATACCAAAAGTATTATCCGTCTGTTAATACCGATGGTATTATTTTTAAAAGTATTTTTATGTTGAAGTTGGCAGACAGATTGCGCGGCTTGCGCGGTACGGAAAGTCAAACGGCGTTCGCCGCACGATTTGGCTTAAAACAAGCCATATACTCGCACTACGAGACGGGGCGTAAAAAACCTTCTCTAGAAGTGCTCGTAGACATGGCCATGAAACTTGGAGCAACCACCGATTACCTTCTCGGGCTTTCCGACGAGCCGCCATCTTCCGCAGGAACAAACATCAAGACTGGTGACAACTCGCCAGTAGCAATCGGTAGTAACATTACGCAGACGGTCAATTTAACTAAGAGGCGAAGAAGGTAACGAAGTGGGAATTAATTTACCACGCTTAAAAAACGCAATAAAAATCACGGTTGGTGTCACAGGGGAAGACGGTGTGTTTCATGAAATAACGCCTACCCCTGTTCTGCCACATAAATGGGAGCGTTGTATATTTTGCGAAACACAGTTTGACATAAACAATTTACATCCTGGACATGTGAAGTATTTTGGCAACCATCCGCATGTTTGTCGCCGCTGTGGATTATGTTTTGGCTCGTATGGTAAGATTTGGTCGAAGGACATTGAATGCCGAATATCTGCGGCAAAAGCATCGGCTGGTAAGTCAAGAAAATGTTTCATGTGCGGGAATCAGTTCAATTTGCTTGGAAGTTTCTATAGGCATATGTGGTATAAGAATACAGAGTTTCCAAACCTACAGGTTGATGATTCAAATCCGGAATGGGGTTATTGGGTTACTGCTGATGGTATTGATTTTCTATATCCGAACCTATATACAGAAATATGCCCTACATGTTTCCAGCAATTATTCCGGCAAAACTTGTGGTGTGATCCAAATGACCAGCTATCAGCAGTCCGGGAGTTGGGTGAGGCGCTTGGCAAATTGCCAGTTAGAAATTTTCCTACCTACATCTATTCATACCAAGATAGAAACTCTGTCGAATGGTTTCTTCAATTGCTAAAAAGGCTCCCAGACCCTGAATTGATTAATGTACGGTTTGGCTCATATTTCAAACTCCTCTTGAAAAGCGGATTGCTTCCAGATGGTACGCGACGTATGCGCCTTGGTACGTGGGTACTTGCAAAGGATGGCGACTTGTGCTTCTCACTTGTAGAGCGCGAGATAGACGATTGGCTCTATAAGAAAAACATAACTCATACGAAAGAGGTTAGATATCCAGGATCAGAAATGCGTTGCGATTGGGAAGTGCTTAAAGATGGGCAACGAATCTTCATTGAATACTTCGGTTTGATGAATCAAAAAACTTACGCAATTAAAGCCGCATTGAAGCGGAAGTTGGCGGTCGAAAATGGAATAATACTTATTGGGCTAATGCCTACCGACGATTGGGAGACTATCTTGGCGGCATCGCTTCTTTAACGCCCCACCCCTGCTCGATCTAGCTGGGGTTCTTTTTCACCTCTGAAACACCCTTTGAACGAACGAATTCTGCCGCGGCAGAATTCGCTCCGTTTTTATCCTTTTTTACCTTCTCTTCCCTTGCTTCCCGCGTTCCGTTTCCCGCTTCCGTGATATGTAATATACTATCGGCGTTCTTTCATCGAACACCCCTTGCGGACGCCGGCTCTCCGTCGAAAACCGGCAAAGAATTTTATGGAAGCGAACGAAGCGAATATGGCGCATGTCGCCGAACTGATCGATAAGGCCAAGGCCGCCGGGCTCCGGGGCGCGGACTGGCTTGAGTCGCTCGGCGCCAAACGCTGCTGCGAAGGCTACAACGGCATAGGCCCGGAGTTCCTGCCAGCGGGCGTCCGTGCGCTGATCTCCAGGAAGCTCCACATCTTCGAGGCCCCAGCCGTGATCCACGACATGGACAACGACTTCGCCGACGGCACGCGCGAAAAGTTCCTCGCCGCAAACGACCGGTTCCGCCGCAACTGCCTGGTCATGGCGGAACGCACCTATCCGGGCGACGAAAAGCGCCAGCTCGCCGCGAAGGCCGTGGCCGAGATTTTGTTCGCGTTCGTCTCCGCCGACGGCTTCGGATGGAAGGCCTGGCTCGAAGCCACCGAGCGGGCGAAGGCGCGTGATTTGAACCACAAGACTTAGGACATCGGACATCAGGCTTCGAAGTCCGGAGTCTGATGTCCGAAGTCCTCAACCAACCAAGAAAGGAACCAACCAATGAAGAAACTGATGATGATGATTGCGCTCGCCGCGTGTGCGGCGGCGATTACCGGCTGCAGCGTGAAGAAGATCGAGTACGAGAAAAACGACAAGGGCGAGATTTCCTACCGCATCTACGAAAACGACCACTGGCTGAAGACGGAATCCACCGGCATCAAAGGCGGCATGACGGGTGATGGCCAGTTCCTGTTTGAAGCCGAGGGCATGAAGTCCTCGCCGTCGGAGGAGTTCAACCGCACCATGCAGACCTACACCACCGCGTTCGTCCAGCTCGCGCAGATCGCCGCCGCGGCGTATAATCCCAGCTCGTCCCAGGCGGTGTCGACGGCGACCAAATCCACGAGCGCAGCGCCTACTGTTGTGGTGAACACGCAGCAGGCAGAGACAAACGCGACCGCCGCGGCAAGCACCACAAGCGCAACCAACTCCGCCGAATGCGCCGACTGCACGGTGAACCCGCAGGAAGTCGCGAAGTAAGGGGCGGCGATGCTGACGATTGCGGCCATAGTCGCCGGGGCGGCGATTTCTGGACAGGGGGACGGGGCGTTCGTCTCGTCCGGGTTCGTGACGGCACTCCTCGGCACTGGCGGCGTGGCCGGCCTCATCGGATATCTCGGCGGACGCAAGCACCGCGTGACGGTGGAGCCTTCCATCTGCGAGGAGCGGCACAAGCTCCTGGCGCAGCAGATCGAGAACATCTACTCCCGCATCAACAAGCTGGAGAACAACAATTCAGAGCACACGGCCCAGCTGAAGGCCATCGAGAACCGGGTGGAGTCGATGGACGGCAAGCTGGACCGCATCATAAGCAAGATTGGGTGAAATGATGGACGCAACAGACAGGCACGTGATAAAGACCGCGCTGCGCACGGTGCAGGCCGCCGGCGGCGCGGGCATGAAGAAGTCCGCGCTCCTGGAGCAGATCGACCTCGCCGCCGGAGCGCCCACCACCGACGAGCAGCGCGAGGCGGCGTTCCAGATGATGAGGGAACGCGGCTGGATAGCCTACCACCTCGAGCCGATCTGGCATGACCAGCGATGGACGATCACCGAGCGCGGCCTGACAGCGCTGGAGGGGATGTGAAGAAGCTGCGCACAGACGCATGGGAGGCGCAGCTCTCCGAGGACGTGCGGCAGCAGCTGTACGCCTACACCAAGCCGCCCACGAAGGAGGAGGCCGAAGCTGGGCGCCCGCACTTGGCGAACTTCGAGCGCGACGTGCTGCCGTGGCTGTCGCTGCAGGGCATACCCGCGCCGCAGCGCTCCACGTGGTACAGGTTCGTCGGGCGGATGGAGGCGCAGGAGCGCGAGGACCGCGCGGCGCGCACGATCATCGGCATGGGCACGGCGCGGAAGATAGCAACGGGCATGGCCAAGGCGAAAATAGACCCGAAGCTCGCGGCGGACTTCCTCACCGCCCTTTCGGTGGACGCCGCCACGAAGCAGAACGAAGAGGCCATGAAGATACTGGCCGACGCGGCCTCGAAGTACCACGCGGCGGCGCTCGGCGCGGAGAAGCTGAAGCTCGACGCCGCCCGCCAGCGCACGGCTGACGAGCAGCTGAAGCTCGCCCGCGAGAAGTTCGAGGCGGCGGAGCGCCGCGAGAACGCCGCGAAGAATGCGCTCGGCGACACGAAACTCACCGACGCCGACAAGATCGCGAAGATGAAGGAGATATTCGGCTGATGGGAAAGGGGCGCCAGCTCAAAGACGACCTGCTCGCCTTCCAGAAGCGCTTCGCGGACTCCGCCTCGCGCTTCACGATCGCGCTGTGGTCGCGCCAGACCGG
>Ga0310786_10013698_pt1 | contig 10001 bp, 9 predicted proteins | sample AusTroGonzalo_MG_FD_203881 | JGI IMG/M metagenome (GOLD analysis project Ga0310786, IMG submission 203881) | Bovine rumen microbial communities from tropical cattle in Woodstock, Queensland, Australia - Gonzalo_03 (v2) (version 2) | ecosystem: Host-associated > Mammals > Digestive system >... | reverse complement strand
CACGCGGTATGCGCAAAGGAACAAAAAACAACAAGTAAACTACACGATTATGAAACAAACATTCAAGCTAACCGTAGAATCCGAAGAGCAGAACGCCCAGTTGTTCAATGGGGTAGGGCAGAGCAGCGTTCCTTTCCCAACCAAGAAGGCCACCACCATCATGCCAAAGGAAGTGTTCAACGCCCTGCAGCGCTACTGCACCGAGAGCGACACGCCAAAGCACCGTGCCATCTACCTTTTCATCCTCGACGGTCTGAAAGCCACCGGCACCATCACCGATGATGACTACAACCGTTACCGCGACATGGCCGTACTACTCACTACAACCTACGAGAAGAAAAAGTAACGATAACCTAAACAAAAAGATTATGAAACCAATTCATTTCACAGCCACGCATGAGCACCCATATAAATTCATGGGTGCCATGCTTGCACCAAAAGGCTCATACTACATCGACTACTCCAGCGACGGGAAGTGGGCGACGTTCTTCCCAGTCATGTATATCCAGCTCTGGCAAGACCCAGACGGTGCTATATGGAACGTGCCTCTTTGGAGTGAGGAAGTGCAGGAGTCATACGGCGACTTCGATAACGGTACATTCCAGGAGTATATTGAGGAAGTCATCAACCAACACCGCCACGTCGAGACATGCCTAAGCTGCAAAGATTTTGTATGCCTATGCCGGCGCATCGGGTGCATCAATAAAAATGACATCATCATCGTAATGGATGAACTGTGCGAATACGTCATCAAAGGCGAGGTAGGAACCACGCCAGAACTGTGTGCCTATTTCAAAGACGGCGTATGGGGCGACCTCCGTACAATGGAGAACGACGGCACGCTGGAAATGGGCTGGAAAGATGAATACCTGAAGCCCGACGGCTCACTGAAATCGATTGAAGAATCGTTTGACGAATAAAGCATACAAAGATGAAACGCTACACCCACGACTATACAAAGCCATCGGAGGCCGAGAGCCTGCTCTACAGCGCGTCTCGCCTCCTTGCAAACGAGTGCTACGATGCAGCACAAGAGCGCATCAACGAGGCACGTCTGCTACTCCAGCAGTACATCTCCCAGGACAATATGATGGAGGACGATGACATAGAAGGCGGTTATGTCCGCTATAATGACATCGTGAATGGAGTAGGGTAGGCGATATTATTCTACGGACTCTTAGGACTCAAAGGACAGTCCATAAAGTCCTGAAAGTCCGTAGACGAAAAAACTCCTATTCTCCCAGACTCCTTAGAAAAATAAATTCCGCGAAACTCTTGCAAGTCTCAGGAACATTCCGTATCTTTGCAGCCGAAAAAGCTACAACGACATGAAACGGACCATTTACAACATCTACCACAACATCTACCTCTCCATCGCCGTGCATATCCCATACACCACAGCATGGAAGGCATGCAAGCGCAAGAAGGCTATGGAGGAGAACCAAGGCTCTATCATCTTCACCCGTAAGTTCTTCATCGAAGATGACCTGCCGCTACCAGCGGAGTTTGCCTGATATGCGCTACATGCTAGACACAAACATCTTCCTCTACATGACAAACGGCAACAGGCAGCTGTCGAAGCATGTAGAGAACCTCGTCACCGACCTGTCGAACACGCTCTGCATGAGCATGGAAAGCGTGCGCGAAATCATCATCAAGCAGCGCAACAAGGACTTCTACGGAAAGAAATGGCAGACAGCAGACGCGCTCATACACGACATAACGGATGTGTATATGATAGACATCCTCCCTGTTGACCTGAACGTCATGCGCACCCTTTTCACCTTGCGTCCAGGTCCAGACCACCGCGACCCTTTCGACCACATCATCATCGCCCATGCCATCACCTGCCGCCTGCCACTCGTCAGCGCCGATGACAAGTTCCCCTACTATCGCCAGCAGGGCCTCCGGCTTGTGGAGAACTAATTTGTTCCTTAGACCACAATTCGCTACTATTTCGGTAAACCTTGCATTATTACGCGCACGCGATTCACCGCGTAATCTTACCTACTGATTCGGAAAACTCCATAAAAACACCTACGTATTCGGTAAACCTTGCATCATTTTTATTTTCGCATCAAATCCACGGAAGCGATAACCTATTGAATATCAGCATAATATTATTTTCGCAAAAAGAATTAATCCATCCAGACCAACCCAAACCATCGCTCTTTTGAACGATTTGAATATACGTTTTTTATCGTCTTATATATCGTATATAATATAAGAGCCGCAGAAACCTATTGAAACACAGATAGTTGCAGCAAAAAGTTTTCCGAGTTCGTAGGTACTGGTTTTCCGAGTTCGTAGGTGTAAGTTTACCGAAAACGTAGGTACTGGTTTTCCGAGTTGGTAGGTATAAGTTTTCCGAGTTAGTAGGTAAACGATGCAGAAAAGTTTTCCGAGTTAGTAGGTAGCATGTTTCCCGAAGCAGTAGTAACAGTTTCCCGAAAAAGTAGGCGCAACTTTCCGAAACAAAAGCACCGACTTTGTAACGTGCTGAAAACAAATTTACTGCACATAATAAAAATAATCGCCAAAAAATTTGGAGATATGAAAACAATTTCATACCTTTGCCGCCGAAAGCTACAACAAAAACGATTATGGTAAAACAGAAACCCGCCGACGGTCAGAAGCCAAAGGCAAAGAATCAGCGTAAGAAGAAGGCCGTAACCCTTAGTCTTCAAGACCTTATGACCCAGCCGAGCCAGCTGGCCCACCTGCCGATGATGAACAAGGTGACCGGCTACCGTGTCCTCCTCACCGTTCTCCAGCGCCTTCAAGGGCTATGGAAGATAGCCAAGATGCAGAAGCAGATGCCGCAGGCCGACAGCAACGGCCAGCTCTATCTGAACTTCATCACCGACGAGTTCGAGGTGAAGCGTCAGACCGAGGGCGTCTACAACGAGGGCGACGTCGTGTTCAAGTTCCGGCTCTCCGAGATTGCCGACGACCCCCACTACGAGGAAGCCCGCATCGCCCTGCTCTCCATCACCCACATCCAGTGCTTCGTGCCCGACAAGAACGACCCCGGCTACTACATCACCGAGAACCTGATGAAGGTACGCGGAAAGCGCGTCAACGGCAAGTATGTAGGCACCGACTTCGAGGCCATCGTCCCGCGCAACATCGCCGAGAACATGCTCGACATCAACCTCTTCGGCAATTACACCCGCTTCCTCGGCTACACCGCAGGGAAGCTCCGCTCCACCTTCTCCTACCCCCTCTACATCTACCTCTCCGAGGAATGGCGCAGCCACGGCGACCACTTCATTACCCCCATGAACAAGCTCCGCTACCGCCTTGGCTTCGTGAAGGGCAAGGACGACCCCGACCGCGAGAACCGCTATTCCTCATGGTCACAGTTCTGCGACAAGGTGCTCAACCAGGCACAGAAAGAGCTCGACAAGCTCGCCGAGTCGGGTGGGGCAGACTTCACATTCACCTACCAAGGACTGCTTTACGGCACGCCCCTTCCGCCCTACAAGCGACCCGATGCCGTCGCCTTCACCATCCTGCCCACCGAGGCAGGCCTTTCCATCAAGGAAGAGAACGACTACGCCCCCAACCGTGAGCTGGCACAAAGCCTGATGGTCGATTACTTCAAGCTCACCGTCAGGCAGACACGTGCCCTCCTGCGCCGCGTCACCCCCTCTGTCATGTCAGGCTTCATCGCCCATCTGCAACAGCGTCACGACGAGTTCGAGGCCCACCGTCATCCCGAGGTGAAGAGCATCGCCGCATGGATGCACGACGACATCGACCGATACATCCGCGCCGAGGAAAACAAGTTCTTCACCCAGTCCGAGGAAATAAAAGACACCCCCGCCTCTCCCTCGTCCGCCTCCGACGGTTCGCCAGTCGGAACGGTTGCTTCTCCCTCCTCTCCCCTCTCCTCACCGTCTGGCAAGCGCCGTGGCCGCCCCCGCAAGCATCCAGCCTCCGACGACCCTCTGCTCATCATTCTCCGTTCCCTCGACATCGAGCGTGACGAGCCCGAGAAGCTGATGGCCCAGATGCAGGACCACCCCGCCGCCCTCATGGCCGAAGCCAAGCGTCTCCAGCAGTACTACGCTGAGTGCCGCGCCGGTCTCCATCCCGAGCAGCCCGCCATCCACAACCAAGGCGGCCACGCCCTCACCCGCCTTCAGAACTTCATCAACACCTTCAAGGCCAAGCTCCAAGCCGCCTCCCCCGCCAGCGACGGTTCGCCCGTCGCTTCCCCCTCCTCTTCCCCCTCCTCTCCCTCCCTCGACTACGCCGCCGCATCCTGGTCCTCCGACCCCGCCGTCCCAGGCAACATGCTTCAGTTCACCACCAAGGGCGACGCCCGCGCCAAGCTCTGGTCAGGCCTTCGTCACTACATGGCCGACGCCCAGTGGCTCCCCGCCTACGAGGACATCGCCGCCTGGTACGCCGACAACGGAGGCCGTGGCCTTCTCTGCACCGGCTTCTGCGGCCTTGGCAAGACACGCATCTGCAAAGACATCCTCCCCAAGCTCTTCCAGCAGGACTTCGGCGACCGTCTGCAGCTCCTCGCCGTCAACGCCACCGACATGGTGCCACGCATCGACGAGCTCCTCGCCTTCTGCAAGCACAACAGCATCATCGTCATCGACGACCTCGGCACCGAGCCCACGGAGGCATGGGTGAACTACCGCAAGCGCAACGTCTTCTTCGAGCTCGTCAACGCTGCCGAGCAGAACGGCACCCTGCTCATCATCACCACCAATCTCCCCGCCCTCGCAGTCAACGCCCAGCAGCCCTCCATCGAGTCACGCTACGGTCTCCCCACCACCGACCGCCTCCGTGCCAACACCCGCTGCGTCGTCTTCCAGGGCGACAGCCTACGGAAATAGATTGAAGATTGAAGATTGAAGATTGAAGATTGAAAATTGAAGATTGAAAATTCCGTTTAATCCGTTCAATCCGTGGTCGAAAAAACTCCTCAGTGCCCTTCGGGCAGAAATTCACCAAATCATTTCAAATTATTCAAATTCATCCCATAAAAATTTGTTCAATTTGGTTTAATTTGGGAAATTTCTCGGCGAAGCCGACTCACAATCTTCAATCTTCAATCTTCAATCTACAAAAATCTTCAATCTTCAATCTTCAATTTTCCATCCACACAATCTTCAATCTTCAATTTTCCATCTTCAATCAAGGAAGCCTCCAGCTTCCGTTGCTTCCTCCGCCGTCTCTGCCACTCATGTCTCAGCGCATCCACGTGCACCTCGCTCGTCCCCGTCTCCTTGCAGAACGCCTCGATCATGTCAACGGCAGCGTAGCGCTTCCCGTTCCGTCTCCTGGCATACTCCTTGTCGAACCCCTCCACGGCCCGCCAGAACGCGCCCCTCACCACGTTCTGCAGCGCCACCGCCTGTCTGTCGCCCAGCGACACGTCAACCGTCCACGGCCGCAGCGCCCCGTCCCTCGTCATGTACGTCCTAGGCACCTCCACAGGCACGAAGCCCCTCAGCTCCTCCTCCGTCACCCCGTACTCCTGCGCCATCACCTCTGCGTCCACTCCCAGCCCCGCCACCAGACAGTTCCTCCTCCGTGCGCTCATCGCCTCCCTCACCGGCTGCTTGTCCAGAATGTCCTCCCACGCCTCCATCTTGAACGCCTGTCGCGCACCAGGCAGGTGCATCACCGACACCACCCGTTGTTCCTTCACTCTCGCACCGCCGCCCAGCTCATGCTGCAGCCAGTCGTGCATGAAATCAGTAATCCGTAGCCACACTATCGTGGGCACCTTGTAATTCTTTTCCATAACTAACACAAACACAAAACTTTCAGGCTACAAAAGTACAACATTTTCCGAAAACTTCTTACCGTTTTTGTTACTTTAACACCACTATCTCTTCCCGACCACAGATTGAACGGATTCCACGGATTCTTTCCTCCGTAGAAAAAATACCTAAAAACGCTTGCAGGTTTCAGAAATAGTTCGTACCTTTGCAGCGCTTAATAGGTTTATCGGAGTCATAACACCTCCAAAAGAACTTCCACAACGCCCTTCCCGAAAGGAGTAAGAGCTAAGCCCCGGGAGCCTGACCTCCTGGGGATTTTTCGTCCACGGCCTATGTGGAAGTTCGCCGTGGATGATGATGTGAGCGGATGGGCAACGTCGCCCTGAAGCAAAACAGAAAGGAGGTGTTATTATGACCTCGAAAAAAACCGTTAAGCAACAGGAGCAGGAGTGCGGCCAGCGTGTCATCTACCGGGCGTACATCGTCAAGGATGGAGAGCGCATCTATCCGCGCCGGGCTAAAGCGTTCCGCATCGTGCTGAGCCACTAGGCCCGTGCTCCACTGGAGGCTGTCAGGAGCCTCTTTTTTGTAATCCGTTCAATCAGTGTTCGCAAAGGAACCCCTTCGTTTAACAGAACTTCACATTTCAATTTCGCAAAACAACCCCATTTTTCGCAAAATTCCCTCCGTTTTGCGAAACGTTTTGATAACGCTGATAATCAGCAAGTTAGACCCATTTCAGCCCTGAAAATTTCGCAAACCGTTTTAGAACTCCTAATAACCTGATACCCAACACGTTAGACCCCCTAAAAATACCATTTCGCAAAAAATACCGTTTTTCGCACAAACTTTTTATAAACGTAAAAAACATACTCTCGTTCTTCTCTTGTCTAAGGTGATTCTTCTTCCTGCGCGAGCCGCACTACTCCCTTATACCCACCAAAAAGAAAAAAAATATTAACAAAGAAAATAAAAGATACTCATTATCAATAACTTATATATACTATATAGCGAAATAATTATTTTTTTACAATCCAATCCAATCCAAAAAATCGCCAAATAATTAAAAATTTTAAGCGTAACGCGCTGAAATACAGCCGCTTGTCAGTTCGTGTTAAAGTGAATAACGGTCAAATAACTTGCGAAATCATGTCCGGCTTTCTCCCTCTCTGAAAAGGTAACTCCCTAATTCCTTGCCACTTACGCAAAAAATCACTACCTTTGCACCCGAAAACGAGTTCTCCGAAATACAGATAACAACAGCGGCGCAGTTCTCCCCGCTACCCGAAAACGCAGGGCCCATCACCTCAATTCCCTCACTCTCACCCTGCGTCTGCGCCGCTAACCCCATACCGCCGTGAGGCGTCACCTCCTTTCATAAGATACGCTTAATGCCATTTTGGCTGCGCCGCCACCCTGTTGTAGCTTTCTGGGTGACGGCGCTTCTCTTTGTCTGGTCGCTCCGCTCGAAATTACGCTTAAAATTTCAATGCGAAGCCGCCCATATATAAAAAGAAACAAACATGCCCTTGACGCACCGCCCTGCTTTCCCGATATTAAAGGAAAGCGACTTTCAACGACCACGGATTACACCGATTCCACGGATTAATTTCATTATTCTAAGGAATCAAGGAATCAAGGAATGGCTGGCGCGTAGCTTCCTAAATTCCTAAATTCCTTAGACGAAAGAAAGCAATCACGTATTACACGGATAATTTCTCGGCGAAGCCGCCCAACAACAGGGAGTGCCCTCCGGGCAGAAATTCATCAAATTATTTCAAATTATTCAAATTCATTTTTGTTCAATTTGGTTCAATTTGGAAAATTTCTCGGCGAAGCCGACTCCCAATCTTCAATCTTCAATCTTCAATTTTCAATCTTCAATCTACATCATGTTCAATCAATTTTCCGATCTCCCCGAGATTCCCGTTCCCAAGGACCTCACGCCCGCTGAGCGTGAAGAAGTCCGCGTAAAGACCGCCCTCTACGGCTGTGGTGCCTACATCCTGGCCATCCTTGCCGTCATCGTCGCCCTGGCCCTCTTCCACTCCTGCGCCGTTCCGAAGGTCATCGAGCAGCACCACCACCATGTCTACCAGACCGACACGCTCGCGGTGCAGTCGGCCGTAGACACCCGCATGCAGTCCTGGCAGGCGCAGAGCGAAGACTGGTTCCGTCAGATGCTCACGCAGGAGAGCGCCCAGTGGTCATCAAACGAGGACCAGCGCGAGACCATCACCGAGACGGTCACCACCGCCACCGACAGCCTTGGCCGATCGCTCCGCACGGAGCAGCGCACCATCAACCGCGCAATGGTCAACAGTCAATGGTCAATGGTCAATAAAGTCACCCAGGAGTACGAGCAGCGCCTCTGTTCCGTCGTTGACTCCCTCGATGCTGCCTGGCACCACCGCTACGACTCGCTGGCCTCCAGCGTCCTGCAGACCGACAGCACGGCCTACACGAAGACGCCCGCCGCCGACGTCCGTCCCTGGTATCGCCGCATCCTCGACCGCGCCGAGTGGCTCGCACTCGGTGTCGTCATCGCACTCGTCGCCCTGCTCATCCTCGCCAAGAAATTCAAAAGCCATTAATGGTCGCTTCGCTCAAAATTACAAAAAAATAGAATCAAAAAATTTTAATATAATTTTTAAAATAATTTTTCTACAATTTTGAGGCCGCAGGCCGACCCAACAACAGGGAGTGCCCTCCGGGCAGAAATTCATCAAATTATTTCAAATTATTCAAATTCATTTCATCCCAGAAATATTTGTTCAATTTGGATTGATTTGAAAAAATTTCTCGGCGAAGCCGACCCCCAATCTTCAATCTTCAATCTTCAATCTTCAATCTAGAAAGTTTTCAATGCCCAAGTTTAAAACCCTAGCCCTTTCCGAGTTGCGCCGCGTAGCCGAGCGTAGCAGATTGTCAAATCGTAAATTGTCAAATGGTCAAATAGAGCAGGTCGTCGAGCGAGTCCCCTGGCGTGTCTGGTACGTCTCGGCCTCCAATGGCGACTACATCCTTGGCGAGGAGTGCGTCACCATCGCCGTCTATCTCCCCTCCAATGGTCAATCGTCAATGGTCAATGGTCAATCCTCCCCCGGCGCCTACCCCTCCCGTCTCGTCCAGTTCACCGCCTCCGGCCAGGTCCGCCGTCTCCGTGACGTCTGCATCCTCCGTGCCAACGACTTCCTCCTCCGAGTCTAATGGTCGCTTCGCTCAAAATTCTATCAAAAATCCATTCAAAAATATCAGGTCGCTTCGCTCAAAATTACAAAAAAATTGAATCAAAAAATTTTAATATAATTTTTAAAATAATTTTTCTACAATTTTGAGGCCGCAGGCCGACCCAACAACAGGGAGTGCCCTCCGGGCAGAAATTCATCAAATTATTTCAAATTATTCAAATTCATTTCATCCCAGAAAAAATTTGTTCAATTTGGTTTGATTTGAAAAAATTTCTCGGCGAAGCCGACTCCCAATCTTCAATCTTCAATTTTCAATCTTCAAAAATCTTCAATCTTCAATCTTCAATCTTCAATCTACAAAAATCTTCAATCTTCAATCTTCAATTTTCAATCTACAAAAATCTTCAATCTTCAATCTTCAATTTTCAATCTTCAAAATGGCAAACCTCAAAGCAGCCGCAAAGGCAACCCTTCAGAAAGTCCTCGACCTGAAGCCCGTGAAGGCCCTCACCCTGAAGGCCACCAAGACCCTCGCCCAGACCATCGTCACCCCTGGTGCCTCCTACACCATCTCCAAGCCCTACGACCTCGCGGGCTCCACCCTCGTGCTCCCCCACGCCGTCACCCTCACCATCACCGGCAGCGGCAGCATCGCCAACGGCACCCTCGTCGGCGATGCCTCCGTCATCGTCGCCCACGGCAAGGTGTTCACCAACGTCACCCTCCGTGGCACCTGGTCCTGCGTCGGCGACGTCCGCTGGTGGGCCGAGGGCTGCGACATCCCCGAGAGCGACACCAACCGCTACTTCATCCGCGACTACCGCGACGAGACCGACGCCCTCCAGCAGGCCCTCGACTCGCCCTTCCGCGAGCTCCACTTCCCACCGCGCCCATACTACATCACCCGTCCCCTCGTACTCCGGCAGGAGAAGCACCTCGTGCTCCACGGCCCTGGCATACGCACCAGCATGGAAGACATGACCCCCTCCGTGCGCAACACCACCATCCTCTTCACCAACCTCAACACGCCCCTCCTCATAATCTCCCCAGTAGAGCT
>Ga0310786_10013697_pt1 | contig 10002 bp, 6 predicted proteins | sample AusTroGonzalo_MG_FD_203881 | JGI IMG/M metagenome (GOLD analysis project Ga0310786, IMG submission 203881) | Bovine rumen microbial communities from tropical cattle in Woodstock, Queensland, Australia - Gonzalo_03 (v2) (version 2) | ecosystem: Host-associated > Mammals > Digestive system >... | reverse complement strand
TACCCTCCACCATATCCTTTGCAGGGCGCGTCTCGTGGCGTGCTCCCCACTTGTCGAACCAGCCACTCCAGAACTCAGAGCACATCTTCGGGGCGTTGGGGCGTAGCTCACCGAGGCGGCGGAACTGGTCATTGATGTTGGCACCCGTGCCGAAGTTCATGGTCCACGTCAGGTCATCCAGGCCGTTCTTCTCGAAGTTAGAAGACCAGTCGCACTGGAACAGCGCCAGTTCGTTGCCGTAGATGGAACGCAAGCAGTCGCGAATCTCGCTGACATAGGGTTTGTCCTCACCATACGAGCCGTACTCGTTCTCCACCTGAATCATGATGATAGGGCCGCCATTCTGGATGGTGAGGGGCTTGAGTTGCTCGCCCACCTTCTCCTCAAAAATCTTCACGCGCTCCATAAAGTAAGGATCGCGCTCGCGCAGCTTGATATCCTTCTTCTTCAGCAGCCACCAGGGCAGACCGCCCATCTCCCACTCGGCACATACGTAGGGGCCGGGGCGCACGATGACGTACATGCCGTTCTTCTGCGCCAGTCGGCAGAACTCGGCCACGTCATTATTGTCCGTAAAGTCGAACTCACCCTCACGCTGCTCGTGGATGTTCCAGAACACGTAGAGGCAAAGGGTGTTCATGCCCAGCGCCTTGCACATCTGGATGCGATGCTCCCAGTAGGGGCGCGGAATACGGGGGTAATGCACTTCGGCAGCCTTCACCACGAAAGGCTGACCGTTCAACAGGAATGTCTTGTCGCCCGTCGTAAAGGTGCCGGGCTTGGTGTTTGCTGCACTCACAACGGCAGGCATCATGAGCATGCAAACGGCAAGGAGTAGTCCTTGAAAAAGTTTCTTGATAGTCATAAGAATTGCGTTGTTTCAAGTTTTTTGCAAAGTTACGAAGAAAATTCCGAAAAGGATGTACTTTTTCTACTTTTTTTATTATCTTTGCACCCTCAAAAGACAAAAAACATATTTATGGGTGGCTTTTTTGGAACCATTAGTACACGTGACTGCGTAAACGACTTGTTTTACGGCACCGACTACAACTCACATCTCGGCACGCGCCGTGCGGGCCTTGTTACATTCGACCACGAAAAGGGTTTTTCGCGCTCCATCCACTCGCTGGAGCGCGACTATTTTCGCTCAAAGTTCGAAGATGAACTGGGCGATTTCAAGGGGCGTCAAGGTTTAGGCGTCATCAGCGACACCGATCCGCAGCCTATCATCATCAACAGTCATCTGGGCCGCTACGCCGTGGTGACAGTAGCGAAGATCAACAACCTGCGCGAGATTGCTGACGAGCTGCTGGCTCAGCGTATGCACCTGAGTGAGCAGAGCGCCAACAACCTGAACCAGACGGAGTTAGTGGCCTTGCTGATTAACATGGGTAACTCATTCGTCGATGGCATCAACCGCGTCTATCAGACCATTAAGGGCTCGTGCTCCATGCTTATCCTCACTGAAGACGGCATCATCGCCGCCCGCGACTTCCTGGGCCGTACGCCCATTGTCATCGGTAAGAAAGAGGTGCATCGCCTGTCACCTATCGGTACTGACGAATATATTCAGGCTTACGCAGTAAGCAGCGAATCGACCAGCTTCCCCAATCTGGACTACAAGCCTGTGCGTGACGTAGGACCGGGCGAGATTGTGCGTCTGCATGCCGACGGTTTCGAGGTTTTGCAGCCAGCCTTCAAGCGCTGCCAGATATGTTCGTTCCTGTGGGTCTATTATGGCTTCCCCGCCTCCTGCTATGAAGGCATCAATACAGAAAATGTACGCGAGAAGAATGGCAAGATGATGGGCGAGCGCGACGATGTGGAAGCCGACTTGGTGTGCGGCATTCCCGACAGCGGCGTGGGCATGGCGTTGGGATATTCGGAAGGCGCAGGCATTCCCTACAAGCGCGCCGTGCTGAAATACACGCCCACATGGCCCCGCTCATTCACGCCTGGCAACCAAAGCCGCCGCGACCTGGTGGCCAAGATGAAGCTCATTCCCAACGAGGCCCTGCTGCGTGGCCAACGCGTGGTGTTCTGCGACGACAGTATCGTGCGAGGCACGCAACTGCGCGACAATGCCCGTGAGTTCATGCAGAACGGTGCCCGCGAGGTACATGTACGCATCAGCTGCCCACCACTGGTTTATGGCTGTCCGTTCATCGGCTTCACCTCTTCGAAGAGTGATCTGGAGCTCATCACCCGCCGCATCATCCGCGACTTTGAGGGCGATGACAAGAAGAACTTGGAAAAGTACTCACAGACCGATTCGCCCGAATACAAGCGTATGGTCGATGAGATAGCCCGCCGCTTAGGACTCACCAGTCTGAAGTTCTCACGTCTGGAAGATCTCATTGAAAGCATCGGACTGCCCAAGGATAAGGTATGTACTCACTGTTTCGACGGCAGCAGCTACGACCAGCAACAGGGCGACGGCGAGTTCTTCGGATAAACGCCGCATAAACCCGCAAACAAAATAGACCTAAGACTATTCAAGTATGGAAGAAATGAAGACACAACTGCCCGAGAACGCATTCCGGGAGTTGAAAGAAGGAGAAGAGTATGAGCCGATGATGTCACCACGCGGCCAGTACCCTGAGGTAAACACGTGGTCGGTGACGTGGGGTGTGCTGATGGCTATGCTGTTCTCGGCCGCCGCAGCCTATCTGGGCTTGAAAGTAGGCCAGGTGTTCGAGGCAGCCATCCCCATTGCCATCATCGCCGTAGGCGTAAGCACCGCAGCCAAACGGAGCAAAGCCTTGGGCGAGAATGTCATCATCCAGTCGATAGGTGCCTGTTCAGGCGCCGTAGTGGCAGGTGCCATCTTCACTTTGCCTGCCATCTACATCCTACAGGCGAAGTACGGCACAGAGATGTCGGCTTCATTCCTACAGGTGTTCATGGCCTCTGCTCTTGGAGGCATCCTGGGCATTCTGTTCCTCATCCCCTTCCGCAAGTATTTCGTGAAGGACATGCACGGCAAATATCCCTTCCCCGAGGCAACGGCTACTACACAGGTGCTGGTCAGCGGCGCCAAAGGTGGCGACCAGGCCAAGCCGCTCATCGTGGCCGGCATCATCGGTGGTCTCTATGACTTCATCGTAGCCACCTTCGGCTGGTGGAACGAGGTGGTGACAACACGCATGGTGGGCTTAGGCGAGACCATTGCGGAAAAGGCCAAGCTGGTGTTCAAGGTGAACACAGGTGCCGCCGTGCTGGGCTTAGGCTATATCATCGGCCTGAAATATGCACTTTACATCTGCTTAGGCTCGTTGGCCGTGTGGTGGCTCATCGTGCCCGGTATGTCGTTGCTGTTCCACGACACAGTGCTGAACCTGGGTGGTGAGACCATCACGACAACCGTAGGTCAGATGTCGCCCGAACAGATATTCCGCACTTATGCCCGCTCGATAGGTATCGGAGGCATCGCTATGGCCGGCATCATCGGCATCGTGAAGTCGTGGGGCATCATCAAGAGTGCTGTGTCGCTGGCGAAGAAAGAGCTGAAGGGCAGCGCAGGCAACGCTGACAATCAGATGCGTACGCAGCGCGACCTCTCCTTCAAATTCATTGCCATCGCTTCAATGACGGCTCTCCTCCTTACATTTGTCTTCTTCTGGTTAGGCGTCATGCAGAACATCTGGTTCGCCGTAGTAGCTATCCTGTTGGTCACGTTCATCGCCTTCCTCTTTACTACTGTCGCCGCCAACGCCATTGCCATCGTGGGTAGCAACCCTGTCAGCGGCATGACGCTGATGACGCTCATCTTGGCTTCGGTGGTACTTTCAGCCGTTGGACTGAAAGGCACCAGCGGCATGGTGGCTGCATTGATTATGGGTGGTGTGGTGTGCACGGCCCTCTCTATGGCAGGAGCATTCATCACTGACCTGAAGATAGGCTACTGGCTGGGTACTACGCCCAAGAAGCAGGAGTCATGGAAGTTCTTGGGCACACTCATCTCAGCTGCCACCGTGGGTGGTGTCATCATGTTGCTGAACGAGACCTACGGTTTTGCTTCCGGACAGCTTGCCGCCCCACAGGCCAACGCGATGGCTGCCGTCATCGACCCTGTGATGAGCGGACAAGGCGCACCCTGGGTGCTCTATGGCATCGGCGCCGTGATAGCCCTCATCATCAATTTCTGCGGCATGCCTGCTCTGGCTGTGGCCTTAGGTATGTTTATCCCACTGGAATTGAATACTCCACTCGTTGTGGGCGGTGCCATCAACTGGTGGGTTACCACCCGCTCGAAGGATAAGGCCGTCAATGATGCTCGTGGCGAACGTGGCACGCTCATTGCCAGCGGTTTCATCGCCGGCGGCGCCCTGATGGGCGTGGTGAGCGCCTTGATGCGCTTCGGCGGACTGAACTTTGTCAGCGAGGAATGGCTGGTGAACCCTCTCTCAGAATTAGCAGCACTGGCTGCCTATGTGCTTCTCATCTGCTACTTCATCCGTGCTACAAAGAAATAAGTCATGCGACGTTTGCTACTCTCCTTTGCCATTCTGATGGCAGGACATCTGGCGGCTCAGCAGCTACCCATGTTGCTGTGGTATGATAAGCCCGCCACTTTTTTTGAAGAGTCGCTGCCTTTAGGCAACGGCCGTCTTGGTGCCCTTGTCTATGGAAATCCTCAAGAGGACATCATCCAACTGAACGACATCACCCTATGGACGGGCAAGCCTATCGACCGCCAAGAGGATGCTGGCGCATCGAAATGGATTCCTGAGATACGTAAGGCGCTCTTTGCTGAAGACTACGCCCGTGCCGACTCGCTGCAACTGCATGTGCAGGGCCATAACTCCAGTCACTATCAGCCGTTGGGTACATTACACATCAAGCAGCTTGGGAAGGATAGCCAGTACTCCCACTACCGCCGCGAACTAAGTCTCGACTCAGCCCTGGCACACGTCACTTACGAGCAGGGTGGAGTCACTTATCAGCGCGAATACCTGGTGTCGGCTCCCGATAGCCTCATCGCCATCCACCTGACAGCCTCACAGCCAGGGCAACTCAACCTGGAACTTGGCTTCACGTCATTATTGCCTCACAACGTCAAAGCCAGTCGCAGTCAGCTGACGATGTCAGGCCATGCCTATGGTGATGCTACAGAGTCCATTCACTTCTGCACCATCCTACGGATGAGCAACAAAGATGGCGAAGTCAGCACCACCGACTCCTCACTTGTGCTTCGCAACGTCACTGAGGCTACTCTTTGGCTGGTCAATGCTACCAGCTTCAACGGCTTTGACCACCATCCTGTGCGTGAGGGTGCCCCTTACATTGAACAGGCAAACAACCGCGCCTGGCACACGGCAAATATCACCTTCAACGAGGTGAAAGCCCGCCATATCGCAGACTACCGCCAGTTCTTCGCACGTGTCAGCCTGAACCTGGCCAGTAACACAAGTAATACCAATACTGCCAGTTTAACGACCAATGCCCTTCTGAAGACGTACAACACAGGCAATACCGATGCCGATCGTTTCCTGGAAACCCTCTACTTCCAGTATGGCCGCTACCTGCTTATCAGCTGTTCGCGCACCCCTGGCGTACCTGCCAACCTGCAAGGACTATGGAATCCGCACCTATGGGCACCCTGGCGCGGCAACTATACCATCAACATCAATTTGGAAGAGAACTACTGGCCAGCCTTCAACTGTAACCTCGCTGAGATGGCTATGCCCCTCGACACCTTCCTCGCGGCACTGGCTGAAAACGGGCGCTACACCTCGAAGAACTACTATGGCATCACCCGTGGGTGGTCGGCAGGACATAATAGCGATATCTGGGCGATGGCCAACCCCGTGGGCGAGAAGAACGAGCGACCTGAATGGGCCAACTGGGCTATGGGCGGCGCTTGGCTGGTAGAGGCACTATGGGACAAATACCAATTCACATGCGACAAAGCCTACCTTCGTCAGACGGCCTACCCCCTGATGAAAGGCGCTGCCGAATTCCTGTTAGAATGGCTCATTCCCAATCCCAACAATCCTGAGGAACTGATTACCGCACCCAGCACCTCACCTGAGAACGAATATGTCACAGACAAAGGCTATCACGGCATGACCTGCTACGGATCGACTGCCGATATGGCCATCATTCGCGAGCTGTTCACCAACACCCTTCAGGCTGCCCGTATAGTGGGCGACAATTCCATCGTTGCCGAACTGGAGTCTGCCCTACCCCGTCTGCATTCTTACACCGTGGGCAAGGACGGCGACTTGAACGAGTGGTATCACGACTGGCGCGACTACGACCCGCGCCATCGTCACCAAAGCCATCTCATCGGCCTTTATCCTGGGCAACACCTCGCCGTCCAGTATGATGCGACGACAGCGCATCCACTGCTCGACGCCTGCCAGAAAACGCTAGAGCAGAAGGGCGATCAGACGACAGGCTGGAGCACAGGCTGGCGCATCAACCTGTGGGCACGACTGCACAAGGGCAAAGAGGCCTATCATATTTACCAGAAACTGCTTAGCTACGTCAGCCCCGACCCAAAGGGAGAGCCCCAATACACCCACGGCGGAGGCACCTACCCCAACCTGTTCGATGCTCACCCGCCCTTCCAGATTGACGGTAACTTCGGCGGCACTGCCGGCGTGTGTGAGATGCTACTGCAATCGTACCTCTCAGCCCAAACAGCACACCACTACACCCTTGAACTGCTCCCTGCCCTTCCCCCTCAATGGGCCGACGGCGAGGTGCATGGCCTCTGCGCCCGTGGCGGCTATGAGGTCAGCATGAAATGGCGAGACGGCCACATCTATGAAGCTACCATCAAGGCACGTCAAAGCGGCCCCGTCACCATCATCGGCAACGGGACGGCGAAAACCATTCGCCTCAAAGCCGGAAAGGCCAAGCGCGTCAAGTGGTAACTGGCTGCTGGCGGCGATAGCTCCGCACCATGAAGATGAGGAAGCCCAAGCCGATAAGGGCTGCTAAGATGCCGCCCAGGATGTAAGGCAGGCTGTGATGGCCACCGCCCGATGAGACCCCGTCGTTAATCTGTTGCACAGCACCCTGAATGGTATCTACTGTGTCTTTTACCACCCAACGGGGAACTTCAATAACCCGACGCTCGTCAGGATCGATGGGAAGGATGTCTGCTAATAGTCTAAGCATAATTCTTTAGGTTTTATAGGGTTAAAACAATTGTATCACGAGTTGCACCAGCAGCCCGAGGAGAAAGCTGATGCCATTACACAGGAAGCTATAGATAGCGGACTGCCGCCAGTTGCCGACGAAATACCAGTACCACAGTGCCTCCAGGACCACCACCAGCAGTTCACCTACAATGACGGTCAAGACACTATTAGTGACATAAATCACAAAGAGGTTCAGCGGCACGTTGGTCAGGATGTTCACCACCACCGACGACCATAGCACGTCAGCCCTACGTTCGCGCAGGGAAAAGAGCACTGCCAGCTCTATCGCGATGGTGGGCAAGAGCGTCAGCAGCAGTGAGGGCACCACACTGAAGCCCTCACCTGTCAGCTGTGCCAACAGGTAGCCAGGCATCAAGGCTGCTGCCAGTAGGCCAAAGGCCAAACCCTCACGACCAGGCATCACGCTGTTGGCCCAGTAAAGGGTGATGGCCATCGTGCCATTGATGAGCAACAGGCCTATCCACCAGATAGGATGTGGGGTGAATATGCAGAAGATTACAGCTGCCAGCACCGCCACAAAGACGATGAAACGTCGTACCAGCCACCCGCCTAAGGCCTTGCCCATCATGGCCAAAGCACCTATGAGCAAAGTCATGCCCGCCCCCTTCGTCAGCCCAGAGGTGAAGGCCTCACCCGCAAACGAACGGAACATCACGAAGCCCATGAGCAACAGCAACGTACACCAAATCATAGAGGGGGCAAGGGACGATGGGCTGCTCGGTTTCGCCGCTTGGCTTGTCCAAGAAGGGGAAAGGGGTATTATCCAAAGTACCAGTACGACGATGGCCAGCAACATGGCATAGAGCAACAGCCAAGAGTGAAACACTATTCCCACAGCCAGCCCAAAGGCACCTGTCGAGACGAAGACACCCAAAGCACGGATGTCATTACCCGTCGCCACGGCTACCTGTTTGCCGCCACACACATGGAACAGCGAATTGCCCATACCCAAGAGGATGGCAGGGGTGAGAGGTGAGAGGTGAGAGGTGAAAAGCGATGCTGTTGCCACGCCCAAGGCCAGAAGTGCCACTGATGCCATCAGCAGCAAGTGGAGCTGACGCATACGGTCGGCCAGCATACCCGTTAACGGCTGCGTCAGGAAAGCCAGCACATTATAGATGATGAACGCCCACAGCAACGAGCCTGCGCCACCTGCTTCTGCCACCAGATAAAGGCAGCAGGCGCACAGTCCATCGACCAAAAAGTGCAACAAGGCACCTATTCCCATCAGCTTCATTTCCTATAGCATTCGAATAACGTGTTGCAAAGATAATCATTTTTGGACAAATGTGAACGTTTTCAAAGAAAAAATTTACGTCGATAGCAGACTATATTTTGTTTTTACCCCAAAGAATTTGTATCCCAAACTTTGGGATGCACATTTCAAACTTTGGGATGTACGTTCCAAACTTTGGGATGTACATTTCAAACTTTGGGATAGAAAATAGCAGGCATAAAAAAGACTTCTTAGACCAAAGTTTTCCGAATTCCCTATACACTTTTAGGGATTTTCCTATTGCAGCTTCATAAAAAAAGGGCTAACTTTGCAGGCATGAAACCATAAACGCGAAAAAAGATGATGAAGAAAGGACTGATTATTCTGGTAGGCGCAGCCCTGCTGATGAGCAGCTGCGGAAGCTATGAAGCTACAGGTGCTTATACCGGTAGCCAGTTTGGCAACATGATTGGCTCGGCCATTGGCGGTATTGCCGGCGGATGGCGCGGCCATGAGATAGGCTCGCTCATCGGAACGGTGGGCGGAGCAGCAGCAGGTGCCGCCATCGGCCATGCTGCCGACAAGGCACAGGAACGCAGATATGAGGAGCGGGCAGCAGCACGTCAGCAACAGCAGGTACGCCAACGCAGGGCTGCCACTCAGAACCGCAGCTATGACTACGGGCAGAGCGGCTATGGGCAGAATGGCTACGGACAGAATGGCCAAGACCAGAGCGGCTTCGACCCACAGATGCGTGGCGATGATCGCATCACCTTCGACGACGGCAGCAACACACCCAACGGTGGCAATGTGCCTAACGTAACCAATGTGCCCAATGTTAGCAATACGCCCAACAGAGGCAATGCCCCCTCTCAGGGCTTTGGTCTGGGCTTTGGCGCCACAGCCGGCCCTGCGCTTGTCATCCGCAATGCTGGCGTCTATGAAGACATACGCGACGGCGTCCTCACCCGCGGAGAGGCCTGCAAGGTCATCTTCGAGATTGCCAACAACTCCGACCATCCGGTCATGGATGTCTTCCCGCTCGTAGAAGAATCAACAGGCAACAGGCACATACATATCTCGCCCAACATGCGCATTGAGAGCATCGCTCCCCACCAGTCTGTGCGCTACACGGCTTCCCTCGTTGCCGACCGTGGTCTTCGCAACGGACAGATTATGGTACGCGTAGGCGTGGCACAAGGCCGCAACCTCATTCAATCGCAGACACGCCAGTTCAACGTGCCCACAGCAAAGAAGTAGTAAAAAATCATTACCTTCCAAATCAGGGGAATATGAAGCCACGTTTTATATTTCCCTGATTGTCTTCGTATTCGATGGCACATAGAGACATCTAGTGTGTCGTCGAACAACTGTAGGCAACACATCCAATTACTTTTTTCTTACCCAAAACCATATTTTTGCAATTTAAAGGCATTTCTTTAAACTATTCTTGCCCAATTGCTGTTTTTTTCGTACCTTTGCAAACCTTTATCTATGATTAGTCAGAACACTTTACTAGATGGCAAACTACTTATAGCAATTGTAGGAGTGGTATTTTTTTTATACTCCTGCAATTGCAAGCCGAATTATCCAACTATGCTTGTGCTGGCA
>Ga0310786_10013696_pt1 | contig 10002 bp, 7 predicted proteins | sample AusTroGonzalo_MG_FD_203881 | JGI IMG/M metagenome (GOLD analysis project Ga0310786, IMG submission 203881) | Bovine rumen microbial communities from tropical cattle in Woodstock, Queensland, Australia - Gonzalo_03 (v2) (version 2) | ecosystem: Host-associated > Mammals > Digestive system >... | reverse complement strand
AGACAGTTTGGTTGCTGGTAATAATACAACCCAGAATGAATCAAATGTGTATCCTGTGAATATGCAACAAGATTTAGACAAGTATCATCAAGATTATGTTGCTACTAATATGGATTGGGCATCACAAAATGGATACAGACAATATAAAGTTACAAGCAAGGGCACAACCAATAAGTCTGCTACTGGTGAAAGTTATGATTATGTAAATACAGTTGTTTATAATGAAAAAGAATTGAATTTAGCAAATTATGGTGTTTATTTACAAAAACATTCTATCGTGCATGAATTTGATGAAAATATAGATTACACGAATATACGTGCATATATACATAATCGTGAAGGCAGTGGTATGAACACATATGCCCCAGAAAACTATAATTTGACTACATTCAGGGGTGGTACATTGGCGTATTTGTATAAAGGCACCAGCCCATATACATCAAGTTATGATGTATCGGTTGAACCTGTATTATTAAAAGGTAATGCAGAATATACACACAGTGCCACAGACCCACAATTAAGGTTAGAATTTGATAATTATTATACTTTGACCATGGACAGAGAGGGCAAAGTTTCTGCAAGTGGTGTAAATAACACAGGTAAATCTGAATATACTTTAACCTCAAGCAGTTTGAATTATGTAAATTATGGAAATCAATATGATGCCCAAAGTATAGCTGATAATTCTGCTTTGGCTAATTACAAAACACAACCTTATGGTACGGGAATAAATGATATTGGTTTTGTTAGCAAGGGTTATGGTACAGAAGAGGTTGTCGGTACATATAGTATTAATTTTGAAAGACCAGAAACAAATTCATTCAGTGGTGAAACAAGATACTATAACGATGATATCCGCATGACAGGCGCGTTCGGCGGAACAAGACAATAATGTTTAAAAACATAATTTGTTTTTTAATTATATTATTATCCTTGCCCGTGTGTGCAGCAACAAAAGACAATGCCAAACGTGTGGAATTAAATGATTCCCAGGCATTGTCTGTTGCACATGTTATGATTAATGCTGGCGATTTAGACAAAGCAACTGATTTATTAAACGACATTTTACAAAGCAAAGATGTAAATGCCCGCACAGGTGCTTTGTTTGAATTGGGGCGTGTTGCGATGGCGCGTGGCGATTATTCAACAGCTATAAAATATTTTTTAACGATATTAAAATATCATCCTGGTGCAACAGCTGTTCGTATTGAATTAGCAAAAGCATATTTATCAGATGGTGAATACAGTTCTGCTGATTTCAATTTGCGTTTGGCGTTGGCTGATAAAAATTTACCTGATGAAGTTCAAGAACAAATCAAGCAAATGATAAATTATGCACGATACAAAAAAGATTGGAATTTATATGCCGGTTTTTCCATTGTTCCAGATTCTAATTTGAATTATGCAACTGGACGGCGCGAAGAATGTATAAATACGATGTTCGGTGTTCTGTGTCGTGAATTAGAAGATAAATCAACAGGTATCGGTGTTCAATACAGTCTTGGCGGTGATTATTATATAAAAATGACAGACCATTTTGGTATTAAAACCAGTGCTTCGTTATATGCGCTTGATTTTCCAAATTCTACTTTTGATGATTACATGCTTTATATGGCAGCAGGCCCACGATACATAATTGACAAGCTTGGTGAAATAAGTGTTCAGCCTTTTACACAGTTGCGTTGGTATGGTGGAAAATATTATAACACTGTTCCGGGTGTGCGCACAGATATAGATATAGATTTAACAAAACGTATTCATTTGTCTCTTGGTGGTTCATACAGCAGAGATATTTATCATAATGATAATTTGGATAATATGTTGCGTGGAAATGAATATTCAACATATATTCAACCAAGATATTATATAAATAACAAAAGTTTTGCTTTCGTTGGTCTGACATACACAACCAGCACAGCAAAATTAAAATCTTATGGCAATGACAGCATAGATTATTCAATTGGTTATTTTGGTGAATTGCCTTTGACATTATCTTTATATACCAGATTTGATTTAACACAAACAAAATACAATGATTCTCAATATTTTATAATGGACGATTATACTACTAAACAATTTACAAGAAAAGATATTGGTTATCGTTTATATTTGCGTTTATCAAGTCGTTATTTAGAATATAAACGATTATATCCATCAATCAGTTATACGTATACCAAGCGAGATTCAAATGCCCCCGCATATGATTTTGATAAATATAGATTTCAAATAGAGATTAATTACAGATTTTAAAGTTTTTATATAAATAATAAAAAAAACCGACAACAAATGTCAGTTCTTTAACGTTTTTATAATGGTGCCGGTTATCGGACTTGAACCAATGACCTACTGATTACAAATCAGCCGCTCTACCAGCTGAGCTAAACCGGCAACGCAAGGCATATGATATATGTATTTTTAAAATATTTCAAGTAAAAAATTATAAAAAGCTTGATTTTATTAAAAACAAATGAAAAATATATATGAAATATAATTTGAAGATAAACAAATGATAAAAATACCTGAACTTTTAGCGCCAGCAGGCACATTAGATGCTTTCAAGACAGCTGTTTTATACGGTGCAGATGCTATTTATGCTGGATTGCCTGGTTTTTCTATGCGAGCACGGGCGAAAATTACGGTTGAAGAAGTCAAGCAGGGTATTGATTTTGCACATGCACATGGCAAGAAAGTATATTTGGCTTTTAATTTATTTGCGCATGACAAAGATTATGAAAACATGCCACGTGTATCTGAAATAATAAAATATTTGGCGCCAGACGCGTTAATCGTTTCTGATGCTGGTGTTGTTATGTGGGTGCGTGAAAATCATCCTGATATTCCGATTCATATATCTACACAAGCTAATATTTGTTCTGCATCAACAGTAAAGTTCTGGCAAAATGCAGGCGCAGTTCAATGTGTTCTTGCACGTGAAGTTTCTCATAATGAATTTAAATCGATACGTCAGCAATGTCCAGATATAGGGCTGGAAATATTTGTGCATGGTGCAATGTGTATGTCCTATTCGGGGCGTTGTTTGCTTTCTAATTTTATAACAGGCCGACCATCTAATCGTGGTGCATGTGCACAATTATGTCGGTGGAAATATGATGTGATTTTGCGCGAAAAAGAAACAGGTGTCGAAATGCCAATCGAAGAAGACGAACGTGGTGCATACATAATGAATTCTAAAGATTTATGTTTAATGCCACGTTTAAAAGAAGTTATAGAATCTCAGCCCGATTCTTTGAAGATAGAGGGGCGTAATCGCAGCGAATATTATGTTGGTTCGGTGACTCGTGCGTACAGAAATGCGCTGGATGCGTACGCTGCAGACCCAGAACATTTTGATTCTGCACAATTTATGGATGATTTAAATGTATTGGAATCGCGTGGTTATACAACTGCGTTTTTTGACGGGCCTGTTTCACCAGATGCACATGATTACAATCGCACGCGTTCTGTTTCTGATTGGCAAGCAGCAGGTGTTATAACAAAAATTGATAACGCAAATATAATATTTGAATTGCGTAATGAAATCAAAGCAGGGGACGAAATAAAATTTATTTTACCACGTATAAATGAAAAAGTTTCTGTTGTTTTGGATAAAATTATAAATGCGAAAAACGGTCAAGAATTACCAAAATTGTCCGCAGGGCAAAATAATTCCTTGATAATACCATTTTCAAAGATACCAGAAAAATATCGCGATAAAATGGTGCCATTTATTTTAGCATATAAACATAAATAAAAATGCCTAAAAAGGCATTTTTTATTTTTGTTCTGTACTATTTGGCATTTGTGGTATAGCCGCAAAGTCGTTGTATTTGGATAATACGCGTCCACCGGTCATACAAGCAAAATTATACAAGGAATCATCGTATTCTTGTTTTGCGATTACCCAGCGTTCTGATATTTCGTTTTTTGCACCTTGATAACCAACGAAACCACCCAATGCACCACCTGCGGCGGTTCCTGTCAAAGTTGCCTTGGCGCGCGCTTCATTTGATAAATCTATGATGTTGCCGTCTTGGGCATTCTTTACAGATGGGGTAAAAACGTCATCTTTTTTAACTGGCAGTGCATTTCCAGCTTCTGCGCTGTTAAGGTCACGTATACGGTAAGTACATTTATCTTTTATTTTTTCCCAATCTGACATTTTATATCCAAATATTTTAGAAGAAAGCCCCTCACATACAGCATATGCTGGTCTTGAAGTACCAGCGAGTTTTGCAGCATAAGTAATCTCGTAAAAAGGTTCGTCTGAATCATCTTGTTGTTCACCCATGCTGTTGTCTTTCGGGTTAAAATATGTTCCCCTTATGCTTTGCCAATCAGCAGGTTTCAATTTATTGATGAATTCTGATTTGTTTTCAGATGTATTTATATGTATTGAATCTGGGAGTACTCTTACCGCATCAAAGCTACATTCTGCGTTTGCACATTTAATTATCCGATTTCCAGATTGATTTGTGTACCATTTTGCACCATCTGTCTGTCCAGACACTATTGTACCGGATGTAGTAGAAAGCCGACCGACAACGCAGTCTTTTTCTACTTTGTCTACAATACATTTGGTTACTGCCAATACACTGTCAGATCCCATTAATCCAGCAGTCATATTTCCAACCATCATACCAGCGGCTGCGTTCACAGCTGTTGATTTAATTGTATCACCAGCAACTTTACCTGTATAACTGCTGGCCGCCATAATTCCCGCCGAAGTTATCGCACCTAATGCGGTATCTAACATTTGCGTTTTACTGGTTCCAAATAATTTATTATCACCAGCTGCTTTTGGTGCTAATGCATTACCGGCCAACCCACCAATGATCGCAGCCGCTGCAATTTTAAATCCCGCGTTTTGCTTTTGTTCTTTGTTTAATACTTTTTCAACATCTTTTTGCGTAGGGGGCTCATCAAGTGGAAATCTTACTTCGTATGCATCTGGTGTATAGCTGTTTTGTGGAAATTCATCAATATTACATTTTATTGCATCGCCTGCGGCCACAGTTGTTGTTGCCAATTTAGTACCGTCTGCATCGACTAAATCAACAACGGCAATACATTTTTTTTCAAGTGTTTTATTGATACCAGATTCTGGAACACCCCATTTAAAGACACCACGAATATCAATCATAGAGCAACGCTCTAAATCACTCATTGTGACGGATTCAGATTTGTTATTTTTTATATCTTCGGCTAATTTTTCATCTTCAACTTCAACAGGTAATGTTTCGGTTTCACTGGCAGTTTTAATCACAGGTACATCTTGGACAGCCTGATATTCTTGTTGTTGTTGCATCATAACAACTTGATTATATGCGCCAGCATATGTGCTTTTTCCGCGTGAATTGACAGACACAGCAAATGCTGTATTTGAAATACAGGCCAACACCGTACAAAATAAAGATATTCTACATATTTTATCTACCATAGTATCAGAACTCTAATCTTAACCTAACACCAACATCAACGTTTGTTAATCTTCCACTTTCTGTCCAATTAGTATAATGCATTACACTGTCATACGGTGCTTCGTATTCATCACCAGCACCATCACTTAACCATTCTGTTTGAGAAACTACTATAGAACCAGATGTTTTAACTTTTCCTAAATTGGCATACCGTACAAAGAAATCAATTTTCAGCCCATCATTCATGTCAGTGGTTACCCCAGCTTCAAGGCTAAATGCAAACTGCTCCATCGTTCCACCATTATGATACGCGTAAATATCAGACACAGCGGTCAAAAATCCTGCTTCAATACTGCCGGGGCCATCACCACCAGTTTCATCATAAAAATGGTTATCTAACACAACATAATCACCAATAGTGTTCAAAGATAAACCAACTCCAGCCCCAACATATGGACGTAAAGAGCCCCCAGCCATATAACCTGTGATAGAATCTATGTTATAATATACATTTAACATCGTTGCATTAGATGTAATTGCACCACCGCTTACCGTAGCATCTGTAAAACCATCGCCAGTGGATGTTTGTACATTAGACGCATATGACGATCCAGAATAACGAGAAAACGAAAAATCTATACGAACATCACTGTTTATAGCAGCACCAACCGAAATCTGCAAAGGAATCACGGTATCGTGTTGAATATCTGATTCACGAAATGAACCTGGTGCCAAAAATGCATCGTTATCACCTGCATAATCTGCGGACATAGAACCACCTATCATTGTACTGTACCCAGCAGATAGCCCCAAATATAGTCCGCTGTCTGCCAATCTGTCATAATCTGCAGATTGATAATATTGACGTCCAGCATTTGTTGCAGAAGAACCAACACGTGGTAATGTTCCAGTTATACGATTAGGATTCGTTGCGGCATAACCCAACATAGGACGACCATTTACAGCGGATGCAGCAGCCAATTGATTTGGCATAACATTAGTACGCGGTGAAGTTATGGTCTGCAAATTAGGTTGAACGGCATATTGTGGATTTAAAACATAGCCTTGGTTGGCCATTTGTACAGGATTATATACAGGATAGCTGGCAACCGTCACCAACGGAAATAACGACAGTATTCCTGTTAAAACCGCAAAAAATCTGGCCTTTCTCATCTTTTTTCAGATTCCCTTTATGTGACATTATATCATAAAACGGGGGGTAAAAAAAGCGTTAAAAACATATTTTTTATAAAAAATAAAAATTGCGCACCAAAATGATGCGCAAATTGTCCAATATAAAGTTATTTTTTATGTTTCAGATTAGAATCTTGCGTTCAAACGAACACCAAATTCCATTTTAACATCAGTTCCATTTTGAGATTGAATATGTGAATCATCAAATGTGTATTCGCCAAACAAAGTCCATTGAATATTTTCGGTCATTTGATAAGAAACATTTGCTTTTAACACAAATTCATCCCAACCATCATCCATATCAGCCAAAGTGGTGACCAATTGGTTAGCAATACCTTTGCCCATAGGTGTTAAATTTGGTAATTCTGTATGAATGCTTTTTACACCATTGTCAGCATGCTGGACATATTCAAACCCAAAACCAGAAGACCAAACGGAGTTAAATTGATACAAGGTATCCAAACCAGCAGTCACTTCACGTGTAGATTTCAAATCAACACTGATTTCGTCTGCAAATCCATTGGCCAATAATCCAGCGTGTTCAATTTTAATTTTGTTGTTATGATTTCCAAATGTTTGCAACAATTCTGCGTGTGCAGCCAATGTGAAATCATCCCATGTTTTACCAAATCTGGCACCACCAATTATACCCCAACGACCGTTAGAATAATTCTTGTAAGTGAACCCATCTGCTTTATATATACCTTTCATTGGTGTGATACCAGACATATATGCATCAGCATACAAATCTAAAACGAAAGTATCATCTTGTGTCATTGCACGATATGTCATACCAATACGTCCACGATGCATACCTTTGCGGTTGATATCACCGTCTTTTGTATAACCTAAACGACCATGTACATCCAGACGATCTGTGATACCATATCCAAAATCTTCTGTGAAACGCCATACTGGAAATTCTGTTTTTCCATCAGCATTTTTATTTACCAAAGCTTCTGTATGATCTGTTTCTTTATACATAATACCCATACCTGTCTTAGAATAAAATTCATATTCTAATGGCATGTAAAGTGGATTTTCCATATTTGATGCCATCGCACCAGTTGATACAACGGATGCAGCAACGGCAACCAAATGTTTCAAAGTTTTTTTCATCTAATACTCCTTTGTTGTTTGATGAAATTACCAACCCCCATTCTTGGCAAGATTGGTGTTATATCCATACCACCCATTCTTGGCAATAGTATGCTTTGCGATATAACAAGTACATTGTTATATAGAATAGGACATAAGTCAAAAAATAAATTATCTTGACAATGCCCTTGAAATATGTAAATCGAAACCTATATAATCGGTGAGTGAGAGATATGTAGCGGAAAACCAAGAGGTTTTTAGATGATGATTAAGATAGATGAAAAAGATTTAGAACAGATTAAACAAGCTTTTGAAAGCATGTATAATTCTTTCACTACAATCAATTTTTGCGAAGGCGGTAATGCAGGTATGGCGCAACAAAAGGCGTTGAATCAAATGTCTTCTTTTGTGAAAGTGAAAAACAGAAATGATACACCATTAAGTGAATATTTAAAAAAGATTGATGCGGATAACCGTAAAAAAATGTCTGAATATATAATGAAAAGCGATTATTCAAAAGAAGTTTTTGAAGGTAAAGATGTCGAAAGACAAACCAAACTTGCAGAAGCTAAAAAGAATTTGAAAACAAATTTTGAACGATTTAATGCTATTTACAGAAAATATAAACCTGTGCAACAAAATGGTAAAAACAAATTGCCGACAGATGAATATAAACAATATATGATTCAAATGTATTTTCAAATGGTAAAATCGCACAATCATGGGGCATAAGAGATGGATTTTGATTTAGAGCAAATATTAGCCAAGGTATCAGGTGAAAATACAGAAAACTTTTCAACAGTTGTTATCAGCGATGCAGACAAATCGCAGCTTGATTTCGCGTTAAATGAAATATTTTCTGGTCTAACATTATTAGAGTGGTTGGATAAGAAAACTTTATCGGATTCTTGGAAAATAGCGCTGAATAAATTGCGCGAATATGTTTTCTCTATCAAAGATAACAGTTATGTAGTTGATTATTTGCGACATGCTGTGTTTGATTCTAAAACATTGCCATTACGGCATTTAGCATCTAGTGTCCATGCAAATGAATTTATTCAATGTCCCAAAAATAAGCGCGCTGAATTGGAACAATCTGCACAGATGAAAATAAAAACAGGCAAAGATATTATACAAAATATGGTGTCTGCATCAAATTATCAGCATGGTGCAAAAAAAATAATTAAAACCAATATGAATAATAATACGAATGTGGTATCAAATAGCAAAGATTATGATTTAGAATATGAACGAACAAAAAAATAAAAAATGCTGAATTAAATTCAGCATTTTTTATTAAATCCATATCTAGAAAAACCGGATACACAACACTAAGTTTTCTGGCACTTTTGGTTCGATTTTTGGCAGATAGTATATTATAAATTGGATTTATCAGATAATTTAAATATTTCATTTGTTGCTTTTTGCATTGAAGCTCGAACTGGACTTAAATTTAATCGAGTATATACAGCTGTGATACTAACGAAGGATTCTGTGAATACTCGATCAAAGATTAATAACCTTTGTTTATAAAATACCCCCCAATCGGGCGGTGTTTTTATGTGAAATATTTTTTTATATAGCTACTTGACAATTGTTTTTTTTTGTATTGTATTATCTGTGGCAAGGGGGCAACCCCATAAAACAAAACCTTTTCTCTTTGCGTTGAAGCGAATAGGGAGATAAAACAAAAAGGGTAAAAAATGGAAAACAAAAAACAGTTAAAAACACAACAACAAAACAGCAACAAAATACCAATCATTATGTTGGTGGCGTTCTGTATTTTTATGTTGCTGTTTCTTTTGCGTGGCTGCCAAGAAGACGAATGTAATCCCGTTGAAAAAGATAGCTTTAATATTCTTACTGCTATGTGCAGCCGTGAAGATAATTGGGTACAAACATTTGAAGAAATAAAAGATGCTGTACCTGTTACAAACATAACGTATGGTGATTTGGAAGCGCATAAAGAAAACTGGTATAATGTGGAAGTAGATAAATCTATGAACGCAGACGGTTCTTACAGTATAACCGTCAACGCTTTGATAGATGGCCGATTTCTTCCGGACGAAATCACATTTACCAAAACAAAAAGGGAAGTTGTGTTTACTCACGCTAAACCAACCGAAAATTGTACTGATCTGATACCAAATGAAGATAAAACAGGTTTGGAATGCGTCAAAGGAACACCTGCTGACGAACGTATCAAAGATGCACAAAAACAAGTCGAAGAAACCAAGAAAAAATCAGAGTTAAAATCGACAGCACCAAAAGATATTTGTTTGGATAACTATTT
>Ga0310786_10013695_pt1 | contig 10002 bp, 6 predicted proteins | sample AusTroGonzalo_MG_FD_203881 | JGI IMG/M metagenome (GOLD analysis project Ga0310786, IMG submission 203881) | Bovine rumen microbial communities from tropical cattle in Woodstock, Queensland, Australia - Gonzalo_03 (v2) (version 2) | ecosystem: Host-associated > Mammals > Digestive system >... | reverse complement strand
GGCTGGAACACCTGCAGATTACAGTCCTGAAAACGCTGAACCACGACTTCGCCTACTTTTTCGTGAACTTTGTCACCTTCCCCGGCACGTTCATGCACGAGACGGCGCACCTCTGCTTCGCGGTGATCACCGGTGCCAAGGTCCACGAATTCCGCATGTTCGAAAACAGCGACGGAAGGCTCGGACACATCAGCTACAGCGCTCGCGGGCCATGGTTCTTGCGGGCCGTACAGCACACCCTGACAGCAGTGGCCCCCACCATCGTGGGCATTGCGCTCGGCATTGTCTTGTTGCGCACCATCTGGGCAGGCGGGCATACCCTTTGGGCCTACATTTGCCTCTGGTACCTGGTAATCTCGCTGATAGACCATTCCACCATGAGCGACGCCGACCTGAAGGGCTACTTTCAGGGCGTGTGGATATTCATTTTGCCGCTGTTCCTCTGCTTTTTGGCACTCGGCCTAATCGCACGATGAATGATCTGGGCGTTCCCGCGCCACGGCGCGGTCGGGCTATACTCGCTCCGCTCACGGAGCCTTGCTAGCGCAAGTCTCCGCCCTTGCGGGTGACTATCCCTAACGCAAAATCAGGCGCCAACAAGAGCAAGTATCCAATCGGAACCCAAATCAATCACTACATAAATCCCAAGCAAACTATCCATTTGATAAAATAATTATGTATTTTTACATTTAAGAAAACAACGATCTTTTATCAAATAATACGGTTGCACATGGCTCTTCCAAATTATCTAGAAAATGCTCTTGAGACAGCGTTTTGGGATAACAGCGTTGAATCGGAAATTTCATTTCGACCCAAACTTATCGCAAACGAGCCTGGCAACACAATGCAAGTTTTTTTGGATAATTCACTCCAAAATTGCGATCGTTTTATCATAAGCGTAGCTTTCATCACCCGAAGTGGTCTTGCACCACTAATGCAAACATTACTAGACTTAAAAGAGCGTGAAGTTCCAGGACAAATTCTCACAACAGACTACCTTGCATTTACAGAGCCTTCCGCTTTAAAAATATTGAAGAGTTTGAAAAATATCAAACTCAAAATGTATTGCTGTAATAACAATCAGAAAGGATTCCATACAAAAGGTTACTTGTTTTTTAAAGACAAAATAGTCAACATAACTATTGGAAGCTCAAATCTCACAAAGAACGCGATTTGTATAAACAAAGAGTGGAACACCAGTTTTTCCTCATCTGGCAACGGCGAAATTTACAAACACATCATAGACGATTTCAACAATTTATGGAATAGTGAATACGCTCATGAAATCACTGATGAGTTTTTCAACGAATACACGATTCTTTACGCAGAAAACAAAAGGTTTGAAAAAGAAAAAGCAGAAGTTTTAAGCAAATCAAAAATCGTTTCGATTGAACAGATTAAGCTCAAACCAAACTCCATGCAATCGGCGTTCATAAAAAAACTCAATGCAATACAAGAAAAAAACGCCACAAAAGCATTGCTCATTTCCGCAACAGGCACCGGGAAAACATACGCAGCCGCATTCGCTCTTCGCGACATGAAAGAAAAGCCCAAGAGAGCATTGTTCCTAGTTCATCGAGAAATAATCCTTAGTCAAGCAAGAGAATCATTTAGAAACGTATTTGGAGAAACAAAAACGCTTGGTCTGTACACGGGCAGCGTAAACGAATCCGACTGTGATTTTGTTTTCGCTACAATACAAACCATGGCGAACCACTTTGAGGAATTTCCAAAGGAAACCTTCGACGTAATCGTTATTGACGAAGCTCACCGATCCGGAGGAAACAGTTACATAAAAATGATGAACTACTTCAAGCCAAATTTATGGCTTGGAATGACGGCCACCCCAGATCGTAACGACGGTTTTGACGTATACAAAGCTTTTGATTACAATATCGCTCATGAAATTCGTTTGCAAGAAGCAATGCGATTAAATCTTCTTTGTCCATTTCATTATTACGGCATTACGGATTTTTATGTCGACGGAAAAAAGAAAGAAAATCGTGAATTTGCAAATCTAGTAAGCGACAAACGCGTCGATTATATAATAAAACGAGCTCGTTACTTTGGACACAGCGGAAACCGACTGAAAGGACTTGTTTTTTGCAGTAGCGTTGCTGAGGCAGAAGAACTTGCCAAAAAATTCACTGAACGAGGTGGTTACAGAACAGTTGCACTCCACAGTAAGACCGACATAAGTCGCATTAAAGGCGCAAAAGATATCGATGAAGCAAAAGAGATACTCATTCAACAGCTAGAAACGGATAATTATGATGAGGGACTCGACTATATATTTACTTGCGAGATGTTCAACGAAGGTGTAGATATTCCTCAAGTAAATCAAGTAATCATGTTGCGTCCAACACAATCACCTATTATTTTTGTACAGCAACTTGGCCGAGGTCTTCGCAAAGCCCCCGAAAAAGAATACGTAATGATTCTCGATTTCATCGGAAACTACAGCAACGATTACATGATTCCCGTCGCCCTTTCTGGAGATCGCACATATAACAAAGACAACATTCGACGTTATGTCCGCGAAGGATCGAAACTTCTAGACGGAGCATCATCCATTCACTTTGATAAAATCGCAAAAGAACGTATTTTTAGATCTATAGACAACATCACAAACATCCCCACTATTATAAAAAACAGTTATCAAACATTAAAATTCAAGTTGGGCAGAAAACCCACTTTAATCGATTTCTGGAAATACGGAGAAGTCGATCCACTCCTGATTTTGGACTATTACGATAACTACTGCACATTTCTGCAAAAAATTGAAAAAGATTCAGTTGAGCAATCACTCAACAAGCAGGAATCAAATTATTTATCCTATTTATCAGTCATTCTGCCTAAGGGAACATTAATTGAAGCTTCAAACGTTTTAAATATTTTATTACTGAACAGCTCCACCGAAAAACATTCGGGCATTTCCGATAGCACGTTATCAATCCTCAAAGGATCATTCCTAAAAAAAGTCTTTTATCAAGACAAAAAAAAGGGCATAATTGACAAATCTAAAACAGATGATTATTGGGCAAACAATGTCAACTTAATTCAAATAGATAACAACATTATTAGGCCCAGCGAAGGATTTAAAAAGGCTTTAGACAACGCCACATTTAAAAAGAATGTTAACGATTTAATAGAATTGAGTTTCCGCCGATACGACGATATTTACAAGCCTAAGCTTTGCGACAACAATCCATTTGCCCTATATGAAAAATATTCCAGACAAGATGTCTGTCTTTTATTAGGCGCAGACAAGGACCTTTCATCAACAATGTATGGGAAATGGCGTCAAAAAGACGACGTATGCATTTTTGTCACGTATCACAAGGCTGAAGCTGGAGAAGAAAAGGAGTACCTCGACGGCAAGCCAAATTACGCTGATGAATTTAAAGATGAAGAAATCTTTTATTGGGATACGCAAATAGGAAAGGACGAAAACAGCTCTTATATGAATGATGTTGAAACGGCTCTGCAAAAGCACCTCTTTGTAAAGAAAAGCGACGGTGAAGGAGACGATTTCTATTACATGGGTGAATTCAGCATCATTGAAAAAAAACATGCAACAAAAAAAGACAATAACGGAAAAGAGCAGCCAATTGCAAAAGTAACCTTCAAAATGGCAAACCACGTCAAATCTGATTTATTAAATTACTTAAAAGCAAATTAGGATAACATGAAACATATTGAAGTTGTAGCAGGCATTATAAAAGACGGTGACAAAATTTTCGCGACCCAACGCGGTTACGGAGACTTTAAAGACGGCTGGGAATTCCCAGGCGGCAAGATGGAACCAGGAGAAACGCCTCAACAGGCATTAGCTCGCGAACTAAAAGAAGAACTCGCCATTGATGTTTCTGTTGGAGATTTTCTCTGCACAGTTGATTACGATTATCCGACATTTCATTTGACCATGCATTGCTTTTTCTGCACTATTGTAGGTGGCAAAGCACCGGAACTTTTGGAACATGAAGCAGCCAAATGGTTAAGCATGTCAGAACTTCATTCCGTAAACTGGTTGCCCGCGGATGTAGATGTTGTGAAAGCGCTGGAAGCAAAATAATAAGAATTTTCAAGACCGAGCCGTTCGCGGTAAAACTTCTTTCAAAAAGTTCTCAGAGGCATTCATCCTTCAAAATGCCAATTTTCGTAATTGTGATTTTTTGCGGACACATATATCGGATGCATATTTTCTTCCAATATTTTGATAAAAGATTCTCTACTATTTCCAGATAGAAAAAGTTTTTCATCCGCCCATCTAGAATGGATAAAATCCTTATAACACTTTCTAAACAAATCACGAATCTTCTCCGACTTTTCCTTCATTTCATACATTAAATACAAGCCTTCAGCAAATTTTCTAAAATACCTTTCCCATTCAGGAAGTTGGTTACTCTTCTTAGAATTAATACTTGGATCTATAGGCAGTAAATTCCATAGTTCATTGTGAGATACAAAAGACCATGGAACAAAATGATCCATAGCATATTTTTGACGATCAATAGGCTTATCGCTGTAAATATCAAAAAAAGGGTTTTTACACTCTGCCAACACAGCATCCCACAGGCCATGAACAGTTTTTAATTTATTCCTGTCTATTTTAGGAGCCGTAAGCTTAGTCACAATACTAGGAATTTCAGGATTAACGGTCTGCAGCCATTTGCACTTTTCATGCTGAATCCATCCTAAAATAACATTCATATTCTCTCTGATATACTCAACCCATAAAGGATGAAATAAAAGCACTCGCCCTCGATTTGGTTGCATTTCGAAAACATATGGCAGTGGAGTTTTTAAACTCACGCTTTTCGTAAAGTCAACCATTTTTTGAGAATAATTGTAATTGTATTTTTCTTCACTCCAAGCTTTATAGAAACCTGCCAACGCACAACAAGGAACATATATCGCCAATTGCTTTTTATGTTCGGCAAGTTGCTCCCCATACTTTATAATTGCACGTTCTATTTGCGGTTTTGAAGCATTTAGAGACAAATCAGTCGCCGCCCCTTTCAGGGACTTAACAGCTCGTTCAAGCGAATCTTTGCGTTCACCATTTTTTTTTGGACTTAAAAGAATATGATATTCAAGAACCGTTGACCAAGCATTGGATATCATTTCATTAAAGACTTCATCAAAAGATGCAGATTCAGCACCTTTACCGATAAGGTTAACAACGGCCTCCAACCAATAGAATTTATAGCAATTTGTCGGATTATCAAGCATCTTTGCAAAGCTCTTAACATCGAGCTTTTTACAACGAGTAAAATCGTCTCTTAACGGGAAAGAATCATATTCAGCCATTTTTCATCGCCCCTGTTTAATCTGACATCCGTAGATATCCATTGTTCAATACAACGCAATTCAGCCACATCCGACAGCAGTTTTTCAAGCCGTTCTTCTGTAAGATCTGTAAAATAACGTCCATTGCGTTCGCCAGAAAAAATACCATACTTGAAAGATGTGTAAATCACTCCATTATTTTTTAGTGCTGAAGCCAACTTATGAAATACAGATATCAAATCGTCCCACGTTAAATGAAGAATTGAGGCACAAGCCCATATTCCATCATATTCATTCACGGCTGCAAAATCTTGAAAAAGAACTTGCTTTACGGCTATTCCCGTATAGGTTCTAGCAACCTGGCACATTTCTTCAGATCCATCAATAGCATCTACATCAAATTCCATATCCAAGAAAAATTTCGCATCACGGCCAGAACCACAACCAAAATCCAATATTTTAGCATGCGGCGGCAAATATTTCAAAAAAAAATTTCGCGTCAAAGAGAAATCAACGCCTACAGTACCTTCACTGTAAGTCTTCGCATTTTTATTATAAAAGTCGATAGTTGAATTCATTCTATTATACATAAATCAGTGATGGGAGGAAGATCCTAAAGAGCTTTTAATCATGTAGAACACTTTCTAGCTATATAACATTTCAGAGAGTTTTTCCGTATATTCGCATTGGGGATAATTCGTGCAGCCGACAAACCAGTAACCGTTTGAGCCTTTTCTCTTCACCAAAAAACCTCCACAGCGGGGGCAGGTTTTTGGGTTTAGTAGGATTTTCGGGTCACGCAGCGTGTATCTGCACCGCGGAAAGTTAGAGCACCCAACAAAATGGTGGCCATCATGTTCGACTTTCAGCAGGGTCCCGGTCTGGCAGCGCGGGCAGCGTGCGCTTGATTCGTTATTCTGCGTAATTGACGTGTAGCAAACAGCCTGCGATTCGGGGAATTCCTTGAAGAAGAGCGACGGTCTGTTGTTGTCGGTCAAAATAAACGTCCTGTTCTTTGTGCGAGTAATAGCGACGTAGAAGAGTCGCCTTTCTTCGGCAAATCGGAAATTCTCGGGATCCGTCAACACGAGGTTCAGTACCTTGTCATCCTGTATCTGGTTTGGGAACCCGAGTTTGTCGTTCTTGAAGTTAAGCAAGATGACGTTATCAGCTTCAAGCCCCTTCGACTTGTGCACGGAAAGAAAATCGATGTTCAGCTCGGGTATGGGGAGGTATTTCAGTTTTTCCTGCTTGTTCTGGTGTGTAATCCTGAAAAGGCCAGATTCCTCGAGCATGTCCCTGTCGTAATTGGTCCTGCCAAGGAGCAGTATCGAAGCCTGCGTACCGAATTCCGAGACTATCTTCTTGATTGCCTTGCTCAGCGCCTGGCCAGGGTCGTTCACGTACCCCCAGAATACAAGCGGATAGTTCAGGGACTTGTCCGAACGCAAGTCCTTCTTGAGTTGCTGCGGATTTTGGAGAATGAATCGGGAAGCCTCGTCTATAAGCTGCTGCGAATTGCGATAGGTTTTCTCAATTTTCAGGATTTCAGTGTATCCGAAGTATTTCTGGAAATCAGTGAACAAAGAAATGTCGCTACCGGCAAACCTGTAAATGGACTGCCAGTCATCACCAACGCAGAACAACTTAGCGCCAGTCCGTTCGACGATGCTTTGCAAAAGATTAAATCTGGACTTAGATATGTCCTGATATTCATCGACAATGACGTAACGGTAATCCTGGATTTTACATCCGGCGCGTACCCTGTCGGCCGCATGGTTGATCATATCGGAGAAGTCTATCGCGTTCTTCGATGTGAGGAAGTTCTGATACCCGGTCAGGAGAACCTTGATTATGTCAAGGAATAGGTTGGTCCTTTCGAAAAGGAACGGGTTGTATTCGTTGCGGACAACACTATTGCGGAGCGTATCGATGTCTTCAAGCCTGTAGTTGTTGGACTTGAAAAGTGTGATGAAGGTGCAGCAGAGTTTCATGAACTCGGCGATATATTTATTGCTTTTGCTCTTGTAGACGGTATTGAAGATGTCGATAAAATCGCGGGGCTTGAATTCCACGTGATTTTCTTCCAAGAGTTCCTTCAGCTTGCTCAAGAGGACACCTTCGGAATTGTAGTAGGAATAAGTCTCTATCAGCTTGGTGCCGTACAGTTCATGCAGTTCGCGTTTCCACCGGATTCCGTCCAAGTATTTCTGTTCTTCAATCGGAGGTAGCCACGGAACAGTGAAATTCTTGCTGACGCCGAAGTGTTCCAAGTAAATTTTGTAATCCGTAAGATAAAAGTCGGGCTTGTATGCTTTTCGGAACGGGTCCCCACCGTCGTGTTCGTACTGCCTCTCGTATTCATACTTGATACCGTTCAAGAAGAGAAAATTTGCGATTTTTGTTTCTTCCAAGCTTTTGACTTTCTCGTTGTTCAGCGTTGTGAGCGCTTTTGCTTTGTCGGCGCCAGTTTCACGGATATACTTTTCTTGCTCGTACCGCGACTTGATAGTCTCAAGGTCCGCGTTCTTCTCGACTTCGTACAACTCTCCGATGGATTGATATTTCTCCATGTCTTCGGGAATTTCGAGGTAGTACGCAAAATACTCCGTCAGGGACTTTATCAGGTCGGGATAGTTGATTAGTTCATTCTCGAAGAAGTCGTGGACAAAGCTACCGAGCTCGTTTTCGTCGGACACTTCGGGGCGCGCGCCGTCGGCAAGCTTGATAATGTCCAGCCCCAGCTTGTGGAAGGTTGACGCTTCGACTTGGATTCCGAGCTTGCCCTGAATGCGATCGGTCATTTCTTTGGCGGACTTTTTCGTGAAAGAAAGAAGCAAAATATCTTTTGGATCAACAGACTTCTGTTCGCAAAGGTATTTCACCTTTGCGGCAATTGTAAGCGTCTTTCCACTGCCCGCGCCGGCTAGCACGAGAATTCTGTCTTCATCATTGATGACAGCCGTGCGCTGCTGCATATCTAGGGATTTTCCATCGATGTTCGAGAACATTTCATCACAGCGCTTGGATTCCTTCTGAATAAAAATCGCATTCAATCTTTGGAAATGGTTATGGAACGCGCCACAAATCGCCTTCAAGCTTTCAAAACTTTCGTATTCATCGTCTTCGCGGCGTATGTCAATTTTTGCTATCTCTTTGTCGATACCTTGCCATTTTTGGATGAAGCGCATTTCGTCATAGTGCGTGACATATTGCTTCGACAACTCCGAAAGGTCCGCGAAGAAATCCGTTACGCGAGGCATTTTTGCCTGAATCGATTCACGCCGTTTGATTTCTATGTTCGTGGTCAGAACCTGATTGGGAATATTCCCGTAATCCACCAGAAATTTGTGGAAAACATCGTAGTCATTGAATTTCTTTAGATGACTGAACCTAGAGATATCCTTAAACAGATCATTCCATTTTGCAAGGAAGGCTAATTCTTCCTCTTTTTCAACATAGTGAGTTAGCAAACTTTTCAGTTCGACATTGAACGCAAAAAGATGTTCATGAAAACCGGGAATTTTCTGGTCGAATTCGACCTCTAGCTTTTTACGGTGTTTCAGAAAAAGAACCGCAAAAAAAATGATAAAAAGAACAACCACGGCAATCATAGTTGCTAATATAAATCATTTTGAACACAAACGTAAATTTCTTTGCAACTAAATTATTTCAACTTGAGCGAGAGCGCAAGCTTTCCGGGGTTTTAGGGGCAGAGCCCTTAGGAGAGGGGGAAGAGGAAGACCCGGCGAGATCCTTCGACTTCACTGCGTTCCGCTCAGGAAGACACATCCATGTCGAGCCGGGGCTGTAGCGAGGGGGAGGCCTCCCCCACCGGGGTCATTCTTCCAGGAGAACGATGGCGTCGGATTCGTCATATTCCTTGCCAAAGGCCTCCTTGTAACACGATTGCAGGGCCGCCTTTGTGCCGGGACTCTCCGTGAAGAGGAACATTCCGCTGTCCAGGCAGTCCATGTCGAGTTCGCCGTCTATGTCTATGCATTCAGGCCGAAATGTGGACCACAGGTAATAATCGACGTAGCCCGCCCGGATGTCTTCGCGGAGGAGGTTGTCGCCCGTGCCCGGCTGGATTTTCAAGAAGACGTTTTCGCTTTTTACCCACGCGAGGAGTGCGGTGTCGTGCATTATGCCATTTCTCCGGTTTTGCAGTGTCCCTTTTCACGCCAAAATATAGATCTTCGGTAGCGTCATTTTTTGTCATGTACGGATTGCTACCTTTACGCCTACGATGCGCTACTTTATACCAAGAATCAAACCGGACGAGCTCAAAGAAGAAATGAAGAAGGTGGTTGAACGGGCGCACCTTTTCGAGGTGTTTAAGAAGAACCAAGCCAACATAAAACAGATGAAACAGCTGTTCATTGGCGACTTTTTCAGGTTCCTCGCCGAGCAAGACAAGAAAGAGACCTGACCCATATGTAAAATTTTTTCACGACCCTTGCCAATTTTCGGGATATTAGGTACATTAACGCCCGACGCATCTCGCCATAGAAAGGCGAGGTGCGTTTTTCGTTTAACCGAATTTCGGTTTTGCAAAGACGCGCCGCACATTCACCGGAGGCGCAATATATGGCTAAAAAAGCCGAAAAGCGCAATTTGGAGCGATTCCCAGAAAAAAATTGTTTCCAGCTAACAAAGGACGAATTACCGACATCTTTAAAATCACAAATTGTGATTTTAAACGATAGA
>Ga0310786_10013694_pt1 | contig 10002 bp, 10 predicted proteins | sample AusTroGonzalo_MG_FD_203881 | JGI IMG/M metagenome (GOLD analysis project Ga0310786, IMG submission 203881) | Bovine rumen microbial communities from tropical cattle in Woodstock, Queensland, Australia - Gonzalo_03 (v2) (version 2) | ecosystem: Host-associated > Mammals > Digestive system >... | reverse complement strand
CGTCACCCTCATCCCACTGTCTAAAAGGCGCTGTCGTCCAATGCCAGCATGGTCAGGCGCTCCTTGATTTCATTGGCAGGGCGCTGCACGACGATGTAGCCGCGCGAGTGCTTCGTGTGCAAAGATAATAAAAAATCTGTAAACAAAATACTTTTCCTGTGGAAAATTTATATATCGTCACGAAAAAAAAGGAAATTCTCGTTATTTTTGCAATGGGAATAGTCCCAAATAGCTTAACGTTGTTCTTCATGTCATCGAGCACCTGCCCGACGAACTCACTAGTTAATTGTTCTCTAAGTAATAAGTGATTGCATAGATTTTATTGAGGATGAAAAAGACGAAGAATTAACGTATTTAACTTTTGTAAACCACCAAAATAGAGATGGTGTGCAAATTTTGTGCATAAGTTATTCTTGCAAGGAATAACTCTGGCTATCTCCACTCTTTTGTTGCCTATAAGGCACAAAAACTCTTAATAATCTCAAAAAACACATTCATAGGTATCATTTTTGAATGAAAGTTCTTATGTTGTCTATTATTTTGTGTATCTTTGCGTTCAAATTAAAGATATTTGCAAATGAAAGATTTGAATCGTATTAAAGTTGTACTCGTTGAAAAGAAGCGAACAGCGAAGTGGCTTGCTGAGGAATTAGGAAAAAACCCTGCTACTGTTAGTAAGTGGTGTACCAACGCTTCTCAGCCCGACTTATACACATTAGACAAGATTGCAATATTGCTTGACATTGACAAACGAGAACTCATAACAGGTAAAGAATAAAATGACAGATATTATACAAATTCAAGAATCAGAGTATGATGCAATTCTGCGACAGGCTGTCGCAGTTATTGACAGAACAAGAGCTATGGTGGCAACAACGGTGTGTTCTGCCATCGGTACCGCTCATTGGGAAATTGGAAAACTACTTCACGACAAGAAAGTTGAAAGCAAACATGGTAGTGGTGTAGTCAACCGCTTATCCTATGACTTGAAAGAACGTTATCCGCAGATGGGCGTTTCTCCAAGAAACCTATGGGACATGAAGAAATTCTATGAACGTTTCTGTGGCAGCGAGCCAAAACTGCGACAGGCTGTCGCAGTTTTACCTTGGGGGCATACTCTGACCTTGATGCGCAAGTTTGGTGAAGATGATAATACCATATTATATTACGCGCAGGAGATTACATCGAAAGGTTGGAATCGCGAACTTCTATCCAGTGCAATCTCTTTGCAAATACACAAGAGAAAGAATGAGCCGTCAGACAACAACTTCGAGCAGACACTACCTGCCACACAGGCAATGTTTGCCAATGAGGTGTTTAGAAGCGGTTATAATTTGGGGTTCCTTGGTGTAAAAGACCCCATCTTGGAAACAGAACTTGAAGCCCGACTGGTAGAAAAGGTGAAACAGTTCCTTTTGGAACTTGGCAAAGGATTCACATATATTGGCAATCAATACGTACTCGAATACAATGGAAAGCGGAGCAAGGTTGACATGCTTTTCTTCCATCGTGGACTGCACAGTCTTGTGGCTATTGATTTGAAGATTGGCGAATTTAAGCCAGAATATGCAGGTAAGATGAACTACTACCTATCATTGCTTGACCGTTTGGAACGTAGGGAAGACGAGAATCGTTCTATTGGCATCATACTATGCGCTGAAAAAGATCGTGTAGAAGTCGAATTGGCATTGGAAGATATGGGCAAGCCCATTGGCGTAGCAGATTACCAGTTGATTGTTCCACAGGAGGAATTGAAGAAAGTTGTAGCAGAAGAAGTAGAGGCATTTGGTAAAGATCTTCCTCTTCGTACAAAAAATGATGAGTATTCAAAACAAGAATGATAATAGCACATTCAAAGATATAATGATATGATTAAACTTTTTATTAGTTATAGTCACCCAGACGGGGTGTACATTGAAACGTTTAGACGTTTTATGACTCCTTTATGTGATAGCAATAGAGTTGAAATGTGGTATGATCGTAATATTACAGCAGGGGATGATTTTTGGGCACAAATAGATGAGCATTTGAAAGATAGAGATATTGTTTGTCTATTCATATCCTCTCACTACCTCGCATCAAAAGCTTGTAAGGAAGAGATGAAACGGGCATTTGAGATGAAAAGAAATCGAGGTATAGCAGTAATACCTATTATCCTCTCACATTGTATGTGGTTGGTGAATGATAATCTTAAACGGTGTCTGGCCTTGCCAACAGATGGTAAACCTGTAACCGAGTTTGATAGTCAAGACAAGGCTTGGGTGGACATTTGCACAGGTCTCGAACCCGTCATAGAAAAGATGGAAAGATTGAAAGAGCTAAAATTCAAGGAAGACCATATTATTTTTTTGAATGATGCATCTCTGTTTACAAAAGCACATGAAAATAAAGAAGTCCTGACGATAGAGGATATCTTTGTTTCACCAGAATTGGAACGTTATAATGAAGAGAAAGATACAAAAGAGAAGTTTGCTTTTGATACAGTAGTAAATCAATTCACAACAGGTGGAAAATTGGTAATTGCAGGTGAGGATCAGTCTGGAAAAACCACACTTGCAAAAGTGTTGATTCAAAGTTTACGAAAAAGAAATTTCATCCCTATCTATTTGAAAGATGAACAAGAATTACTACAAGGTGACTTGCGATATCGTGTGGGACAGCTATTTAATGCCCAGTATGAAACAAACCTTGAATTGTCTACGTTTGATGCCGACTATATTGTTCCTATTGTAGATGATTTTCACAAGGCCCACAAAAAAGAACTGGCATTGGAACGACTCAGTACATTCAAACAATTGATCTTGATAGTAGACACTATTTTTGATCTGGAAATATATCGTAAAGAGAATCTGGTGGCGGATTTTGACCGCTATAGAATTAAGCCATTTAAACCATCACTTAGGTATAACCTTATAAGGAAATGGATTAGTATTTCTGACCGTATAGATACAGATCCAGATTCTATCAATAACGATTTAGCCCAGATTGATGCAAGAACGGATTTGATTAACCAAACTTTAGGAAAAACTTTAGGAAGTGGTTTGATGCCAGCGTATCCTTTCTTCCTACTTACTTTGTTGAGCAACTATGAAACCTTGAATAATAGGATCAACGAAGAAATTGCATCGCAAGGCTACTATTATCAAGCGCTTATTATACTATTCCTAACGAAAGAAAAGGTGACAAATGATAAGCTTGATTCTTACCTGAACTTTCTTACGGAATTGGCTTATGCTATATTCCATAACAAAGCGGCTCTCTCTCAAAAGCAATTTAATGACTTTTTTGCCCAATATGAGAAAGACTTCAACTTAACAGATCACAGAGAAACAATGATAACTAGGTTGAAACGATCAGGGATAATTAAAATTACGTCGTTGGGTAATTATGACTTTGACTATCCTTATCTCTACTATTTCTTTGTCGGTAAGTATTTCTCAGAGCATTTTGATGAAAGATTTGTAGGAAATAACACTGCCATTCAAGAGGTTTATAACATTCTTGACAATCTACATAAGAATGAAAATGCTTATATTACCATCTTCTTGGTACATCATAGCAAAGATCAAAATCTGATATTGGAAATTGCTAAACGCGCAGATGAAATGTTTAAGGAGTTCCTCCCTGCTACACTTGATAAAGAAGAGTTGGAGTTTTTCCGTCCGAATATAGTAAAAAGACAACAAATAGGAGAAGGGAAACATGATGTTGTTGAAGAACGAAGGAAACAACTGGAGGTACAAGATAAGATAGAAGAAACTGAGCAACAAAAAGATGATGATCTTGATGATGAGGATGACAACGGATTATCAGCTCAATTGCGCAGAAGTATAAAAACCGTTGAAGTGATAGGCTGTATTATGCGTAATAGGGCAGGTTCTAGCCGTGTCATGCTGGAAGGACTGTTTGAGAAAGGAAGTAATGTGCACCTGCGTATCATTTCTTCATTCTTTGACTTGGTGAAACGCATGATTAAAAAAGAAAATTATGATGATTTTATCCAGAAAAGAGTAGCAGAAAAGAATCCCGAACTAACACTTGCGCAGGTGAGCGAAGTATCGCAAAAAATCTTTTGGAATCTGAACTTCGGTTTCATCTTGGCAATGATAGACCGCATTACAAGTTCTTTAGGTTCTAAAGTACTTATTGGCATTAGTGACAGTGTTTGTGAACGTATGAATACCCCAGCCTCCTTTGTGGTACGACAAGAGATGGCTATGAGGTATCAGCATAATATTCGAATGGGAGAACTAGATAAAAAAGATCTTCGCCAGTTCTCACCAATTACACGTAATGCCTTGTTCTTCTTTATAAATCAGTTTTGTCGGTATAACCGCATAGATGATCTTGACAGACAGCGATTGAAAAAGCTTGGGATGAACATTGAGAGAATACCATTGTTGCCCCAAAAGAAGTAATGATTAATTATTTGATTTTCAGATTAAAGAAGGAGGTCATATGAGAGAGTTTTATTTCAAAGATAAGAAAACGAATATTGCCTTTCGTGGATTCATGCCAACGACTGATATAGATTGTCTTCCTTTCGATTATTTCCGATTGGGACATGCATATAATTCTGCAAATCTGTTTCAAGATGTTCTTAAGGTTAAATGTCCAATTTCTATTCCAGATGATTTAGTAAGGCAATTTGTCTTACAGAAGACAGATGAGATGATAGCACAAATGCTTTCTAATAGTGCGCCTCATCCTGCTATTCATCAGCTTATAACGGACGATACTCTTTCACATAAGAAACAGGAAAGACTGCTTAAAGACGTAATCTTGAAACCAACAGATATTTTGTGGCTGAATAAAGAAGCCCAAGATCTCGGCTACCTGCTGGATATTTACCACGAAGAGAAATATCCTGAGCAATTCAATGAGAAAAGTCATCCATTGTTATTCCATCGAAAGGAAGATGGAACAATAGAGAAAATGGGGAAAACAGACATGACCGAGGGTGAAATGCGCGCTTTGTTAGAACAAAGAAAAGTTATCCAGGCACGAGTATATCACAAAAACAACATCTGGCATTGCTTTTATTTTACATTCAAAGGACTTGCTGGCGAGGAATGTGGAATTATGGGGTCTAAGCCACATTATCATTATCTTTCTGACAAGTCGGGAATAGTTTGGGATGATTTGGTGAAAAGAATCAAAGATTGTGATATGCCGTCTTCAAAAAATCATATTGTAATAACACGATAAATGTTTTAATTATTACTGCCCACTAATAACAGTTATTTACCCCATTTTATGGATTTTGCCGCTTGGCACAAACCCCACATATGACTCTTTCAACAGCTGGCCGCAAAAAAGGAACATAAATTGACACAATTAAAATATATGTTATATCACTATACATCAATACAAGCTTTAGAAGGCATATTAAGAGAATCTCCTTCTGAAAAAGGATTATGTTTTTGGGCTTCAAGATATGATTGTTTCGGAGACAAGGAAGAATATAAAACAGGCATTGAAACCATTAAAGCACTTTTGCCTAAAATTGAGTATAGACTACAGCCCGATAGACGAGTCGCTTCTTCCTTTGATTGGGATAGCATAAAGGAGAATAAAATGTTGCCCATGCCTTATGTCATATCATTAACGAAGCGATGTGACAACAATCATATGTGGGAGAATTACGCAGGCCATGGACATGGTGTGGTTTTAGCACTCGACGAAACAAAGGAAGTTTCATTTGAGAGTATGCCCCACATGATTATGCTTAAACCGTGTATTTATAAAGGCAAAGTATCAGATGAAGAATTGTTTAAGGAGATAGAAACAGAGTATTTTAATGGTGCATTTGGTATGCTTACTGGGCCTAAAAAAGAATCTGCATTTGGACTGTTAAAAGATTATCCACAAGTTTTTGTGAAACTTATTGCGATGTATTTGCTCGGTTATGCAGCTCCAAGAATAAAAGAAGATAAATATTATCAAGAAGAAGAGGTTCGTATTATTATTCCTTCGCAACGACCAAATTCAGAGGTCTTGTTCTTGCTCGACCAATTCAAAAAGACTAAAATACTGGATATAAACATAGAGGATATGTTGCATATGGTTAAAGACGAGAAGCGTAGAGAAAAGCGCGATGGTGAATTCGTTTATTACAGGGAACTGTATCTTCCCAGTGCAGTTCTAAACAAGATCTATATTAAGGATGCCAAACAATTGTCGATAATAGAAAACATATTAGCACATAAGGGGTTTGGTGACAGAGAAATAATAATGATCAGATGAAAATTGCCACATAACCACCGTTTCCTGCGTTTATTAATAAGTTGATGTAGTTTAAAACAAGGCTGTGGTATAACAAACAGATACGATTTGTGATGAAAAAAGACTAACTTTGTACCCACGAATCAGGAAATTGGCGAATATGACAACGAACAAGCAATTCAACACCTACAAGGAGGGGCTGGACCTGGAGTTTCTGCGGGAGTACTGCATGGAGCACGGGGAGAGGCGCGTGATGGAGTGGGGCGAGACGCTGGAGGAGGCGGGAGAGCCGGCGCAGTGGGTGGCGTTCGTGGAGCGGGGATGCTTCAAGTACATGGTGCATAACGACGAGGAGGGCAAGGACTACTGCACGGGCTTCGCCTTCGAGGGCGAACCACTGTGGCAATAGAACAAACTTTGAAACAAATAGACAAATGGAACAAAGATTGGATAAATCCTTCTCGCTCGGCAGACAGAAAGCTTTGCTCGTCGAAGAATATGACCGACAGACATAAAACGACATAAAGACGCGTTGACTTATTGAGGCGGGCGGGGGTGGAAAAGGCATATCCTCACCCGCCTTCTATTGTGAATGGGGCAACATTTTTTTTGCCAGACGAAAAAAGTGGAAAAAACTGTCTTCACACAACCTTTTGACGTGCTGATACGTTTATATAGTAGAAAGTAGCAACAAAAAACGTCCGATGAATCGAGAAACATTCATTCAACATATCCGCCAAGAACTCTCCAGCTTGCGCCGTTTCCTATTGGCGGCCTGTAGCGGCAATGGTAATGAGGCAGACGATGTGGCACAAGAGGTTTTGATGAAAGCTTACGTGGCTTCACGCCGCTTCGAGGACGAAGAGGGATTCTCGGCTTGGCTCTATAGGATTGCCTGTAACACCCTGATAGATCATCAACGAAAACAGATGGCACGTGGTGAGACTATTGGCATCGACAAAGCGCATGATGTGGCTGGCGTCTCCCGTTCCGATGACAGCTTTGAGTATCAGGAACTATATCAAGCCATCGACGGCCTGACGATGAGTGAACGCACGGCTGTACTGCTATTCTATGTGGAAGACCGCCCCATCAAGGAAATCGCCACTATTATGAACGTGGCAGAAGGAACGGTGAAGGCTTATCTCTCACGAGGCCGCGAGCATTTAAGAACGAAACTAAGTAAATAAGACAGATATGAAAGAAAAGGAATTACGAGACATATTCCACGCCTATCGTCCTGAGATTGACGATAATGATGCGTTCATGGACAGGCTGACAGCGCTGATGGATGCCGAGGATGCTCAGCAGAAGCAAGTGCGCATCATTCCACTCTATCGCCGAGTGCTTCCCTGGATTGCTGGCATAGCGGCAGCAATCGTCGTAGCGGTGTTAATCATTAAGGAGCCTGTTGCGTCGTCACCTGCAACATCCAGTTACAAACCCCGTCAGCCTGAATACTATCACAATGCCCCAACGCGTCCAGACTTTGCTTCCTACGAAGACATTGTCAACGAGATAGAGTATAGCGGTCGGCAGTTGGAGAATGCCATCGCCCAGTTATAATCGAAAAGAAAAGACGTCTTGCTATTCATAACAATCATCCACAAAAAAACAGTAACAATGAAAAAAGCATTATTCCTATTAGTAGCGTGTACGCTGTTATGCGCCTGCGCTTCAGAGAACATGAGTTCATCAGACCCCATAGAGAATCTGATTTCCTATCTGGATAGTAAAGACTACGCCGTGACCCATAAGCGGATAAGATATGAGGGCGGCGCCATTCTGAAAACGAAGACAGAGTATTACGGTGTCGGTGCTACGCCAGAGGCCCTCAAGTCAAAGGAGTATCAGAATCTGCCCAAAGAGAGGTTACAAGAAAAGCAGGAAAACATAGAGATTCAGGATTCTTGCCTCCGTGCCTTCCGCTGGGGCTGCTCCTTCGCTCGGCAGTGCTACCACAAAGAGAACCGTATGCTGGACAAGGATACCGTGGTCTATGCGTTGGCTCTCGACGGCATGGACGGAGAACGCATTGAACTGGAAGGTGCAGACAGCTATCAGGACTATTCCGTTGGCTTCAAAGCCGCTCGCGCTGCAACCTTGAATGTGAATGGCGCCAAACAATACTCTCAATGGCAGATGCAATACATCACCCGCGAGGAGAAAGGACGGGAAACCCCCTTCAATATGCGTCCGCTCAACGATTTCATCAAGCGGATGATGGAGAACGTGGACAGCGTGAAAGTGTATGAAACCTCCTACGAAATAACCCATGAGGACCTCGGCGGGAATCCCTCGTTGGTCGGAGAATTTGCACCCGACGAGGAGGGCACCTATAGCGGCAAAACAACGGGCCATCTCTACGTGGTGCCAGAGAAGTCTGCCAAAGATGTAGAAGAAGGATTGCGCTTTTGCGTGAAGAACGACTATCTGGGATTGAACCCTAATCAGAAATTCTTCATCACGATGGATGAGAAGGGACTTGTCATCGGCAGGAACGACCCCCTAACCTTCAGCATCAACGAGACCGTCAAGCACCAGTCGTTATACGCCGAGCGGTCTGTTGACGGTCACTTCTACATCCTTGTCCTCGATGAGACCACGGGTGCCTACTGTCTCCCCCGCTGCTGGAAGCACATCATCCAAATCAAGGACCACAAAGATATTCTCATCCCTGGCGGACACAAGCCCAACAAGGACGGGTGGATAAATATAGATTAATCCACCGATGCCGATGAACCCGACAGGATAATATTGCAAAAAACGTTAAACCATGTAATCTCTTTCTGGTTTTAGCGTATATATTAGTGATGAAACAGCAAGACAAGAAAGACCAACAGATTGTAGACCGTGTGCTACGCAATGGTCGGCAGGCAGACTATGCTCTGTTGGTTGACAGCTATAGGACACGGCTCTTTGCCTTCGTAGCTACGATGGTGACATGCCGCGAAGATGCCGAGGAACTGGCACAGGACTGCTTCGTGAAAGCGTACACACAGTTGGCACAGTATGACTCGCAGTGCAGTTCGTTCTATACATGGCTTCGCAGTATCGCCTATCGGCTTTGTCTTGACCATATACGCCGGCATCCTGGCGTATGGTTTGAAACAGACGAGCTAACGCTACAGGCCATTTCTGACGACGAGGCCAACAGCGTGCTAGATACGGACGATGACCAGCGCATACAGTTGCTCGTTGAGGCCATCCGCCGACTGCCGCCCACAGAGCGCCTGCTCATACAGCAGCATTACTTTGAGCAACAACCGCTCACCGTCATAGCCGAAGTCACCGATACTGATGCCGGCACGCTGGCCACCCGTCTGCATCGCATACGCAAGAAACTCTATCAATACATCAAAACAAGAGAACATGGAAGATAAGAAATATAGCAAACTGAAAGCAGCCTTTGAGGCTACGCAGCCACAAGTGCCCGCTGACTTTACTGGGCGGGTGATGAAACGGATAGAAGAACAACCGTCAGTTTATCAGTCCAAACGCCGTCGGGTGTGGCAGTATCCGATCATTGCTGCTGTTGCCGCCAGCATAGTAGTGCTGCTGACACTGCACTATAGCGAAGAACCGACCTCGGAATACGTTGCCGCAGACTCGCGGGAAGGAGTTCCAGCCCCCGAAAAGGCACTCGCAGACTCGCGGGAAGGAATTCCGACCCCCGGAAAGGCTCCCGCAGACTTGCGGGAAAGAGTTCCGGCCCCCAGAAAGGCTCCCGCAGACTCGCGGGAAGGAGTTCCGGCCCCCGGAAAGGCTCTAGAAGAC
>Ga0310786_10013692_pt1 | contig 10003 bp, 9 predicted proteins | sample AusTroGonzalo_MG_FD_203881 | JGI IMG/M metagenome (GOLD analysis project Ga0310786, IMG submission 203881) | Bovine rumen microbial communities from tropical cattle in Woodstock, Queensland, Australia - Gonzalo_03 (v2) (version 2) | ecosystem: Host-associated > Mammals > Digestive system >... | reverse complement strand
AGGTTGATCTAGTAACAACTTGACGATTCTGGCGTTTCCTGTATCAACGGCAAACATCAATGAAGTGAATCCTCTCCAAGTTTTCTGATTAACATCTTCCTTTTTATCCAACAAAAGTTTTACTATGTCTTCATGTCCGTTCATTATTGCAAACATTAGATAAGTAAAGCCCAGAGAATTCGTAAAACCTTGAATCTTGATATCCGATCGACTCAGTAGTACTTTGGCTACTTCCGCATTACCTGTTTGTATCGCGTGAAATAATGCTGTAGTTCCGAACAAACCGTACAACTTATTAACGTCAATATTCTCATATTTTAGCAATTCCTGAACTGCTTCAATGTGTCCATATCGCACAGCATACAACAAAGCCGTAGCTCCATTATTAGCTTGGGTGTTAACATTGGCTCCTTTTTCTCGCAACATCTTAACTATATCACTGTATCCCTCTTGCGAAGCATACATCAAAGCTGTCGCTCCATTATTAGCCTGAAGATTAACACCAATCTTCTTATGTTTCAGTAACAACTCGACAACATCTCCATATCCATACAGCGCAGCGTCCATCAATGGTGTAAGTCCACCAACCTTTCGTATATTAACACCAATATTTTCATGACTCAGTAATTCTTCAACGGCTCCAGTATGTCCATTTTGCACGGCATATGTCAACGCTGTAAATCCATCATTATCCTGCATGTTAACATCAGCACCATTTTTCAGTAACAGCTTAACTATATCACTATGTCCCTTTTGTGATGCGAGCATCAATGCTGTAAGCCCTTCACTATTTTTTGTATTAACCTTGATTTTCTCATGTCTCAGTAGTTCTTCGACAGTTTCAGTGTGTCCATCTTGTGAGGCAATCATCAATGGTGTAATATCTCCACGGCTGTCATTAACACTCCGAGGCTTACTTAAACCACGGAAGCTATCTGCCTTTGAAATCCGCGATTGCGTAATTCCCAGATAGTTAACATCGGCGTCTTTTTTCAGTAACAGCTCAACTATATCACTATATCCCTTTTGTGATGCAAACATTACTGCTGTAAGGCCATCGTTGTTTTTTATATTGATATCGATATTCTTATGTTTCAGCAACTCCTTGACGATTTCAGTGTGTCCATTTTGCGCGGCACACATCAATGCTGTAGCGCCCTCCTCCGTAGTTCGTAGGTTAACGTCGATATCAGGGCGTTTTAGTAATAATTCGACTACCTTAGCACAATTCCATCCCGCCGCAAGTATCAACGCCGTAGAGCCATTTTTATTTTGTACATTAACTTTGATTTTCTTATGTCTCAGTAGTTCTTTAACAGTTTCAGCGTGCCCATCTTGCGAGGCAACAATCAGTGCTGTATTTCTATTATTATCTTGCATGTTAACATCTGCTTCATTGTCCAGCAATATCCTGACTACATCACTATGTCCATCCAACGTTGCAGCTATCAATGCAGTGGTCCCTTTGTTATTTTGTATATTAATACCAGCTCCGTTTTCCAGTAACAACTTGACCATACCACTACTTCCGTCTTCAGCTGCATATATCAGTGCTGTAGATCCGTCGGTACTACTTCGGGAATTAACATATTCTCTTCGAAGCAACCTCTTTGCTTTTTCGTATTCTCTATGAGCAATCGCTGCAAGAAATTCTGCTTCTTTGTATTCTCTGTTAGAGACCGACTCAAGAAATTCGGACTCAACAAATGACATCAGGTCTATTCCACTTGCTGCAGTATCATTAACGGATTTTCCTTTTGGTTGAATTTGATCACAAAGCCTTTTAAGAGCTTTCTTTTTTTTGTTTGAAAGATTTTTACTCGCAAGTTCTTTATCGGCGCCATTTTTCAACAATAATAACATTTTGTCTTGAGCGTTTAGTTGAAATGCAATCGTTAACGCTGTATTTCCTTCCTCATCCTGAGCGTCGATATTTATGTCGTTACGGCTTAAAATCCTCTGCATGGCTCCACAATCAGAGTGTCTAGTTGCATGAAAGAGATCATTCTGCATACCCAACAACGTCGATGCAACCATTAAATTTGTAAAAAATATCACCTTTTTCATTGAACACCTCATTTCACAAGAACACACCTACTGAGGTTAACATACAACTTTAGATTGTGCAATCAATTTATTTTTGGGATTTTATGGTTCGTTTTTAGTATCACCCGCTACTCCAATTATTTTTTGCGAAAAAAATATTAACGATTTTAAGAAAAGTTGATTTAAATCTCAAATTTGAGCGGAAATAACTAAATTCTCCATTTCCCCTTGTTTGGAGATTTTCGAGCTTTTGGAGAGAGATTTTTCGTAAAATATGTAGATTGGAGACTAATCAAATACATTTAAAGTTTGGAATGAATTAATGATAAACTGCATGTGTTCGGCAAATTCCTTTATCAAATCTTCGTAAATATCTTTATAAAACAACGACTTAGATATAAACTGGTGGACATTGCAGGGTTCGAACCTGCGACCCCCACGATGTGAACGTGATGCTCTACCGCTGAGCTAAATGTCCAGTGCGCAAATTAGGATGGTGGAGCCAAGGAGGATCGAACTCCTGACCTCTACAATGCCATTGTAGCGCTCTACCAACTGAGCTATGACCCCAACGCAGAGCTATAATGTACTATCTCATCACCATTTTCAAGATATTTTCAGACATTTTCTGGTCTTTTTCGAATAATCAATCTCTTAACATGGCGAGCATCTGCCTCCGCAATCTCAAATTCTATTCCCGCTGGATGAATAAAAGTTTCCCCGCGAGTAGGCATCCGCCCGGCTAGGTACATTACCAGACCGCCCAGAGTCTCAAAATGAATTTCTTCATTTTCGTTTTTCAGCAAAGGTTTGATTAAATCTATATCTAACTTTTCTTCACATTCTGAAATTAACATCTTAGCGTCTGCGATGAAGCTTCCGTCCTGTTTGTTAATGATTTGCGGAAATATGCTTTGATTTTGTTGGATTTCTCCGACAATTTCGGAAACTACATCTTGGAGAGTAACCAATCCATCGATACCGCCCAACTCATCCACAACTAAAGCCATATGGTTAGCTGATGCCTTAATTTCAACCAGAAGTTCAAGCAATTGTATGCTCGGCGCGACATATATAACTTCTTTTAATAACGAATGAATATCGAAGGAATCCGGATTGTGGATATACGGCAGAAAGTCTCTGACTCTCACAATTCCCACGACATTGTCTAATGTGTCTTTATAAATTGGAATCTGCGAGAAGTTGTTTTTGGAAAAAATCTCAATAAAAGAATCCAAGCTTGTATCAATTTTTGTCGCGACGATATCTGCACGGGGAACCATGATGTCTTCTGCCGTCAGATCTTTCAGTCCCAATACGTTGGATACTAAAGCCAATTCGCTCGTATCATCAGTGTTTAATTCCTGAGCTACCTCGGAATCTGCTTCAATCAAGTCTTCCAATCGATCTATAAGCGGAACTTCTTGCTCGTGCCGATGAAAAATCTTAGATAATATCGCTCTTAATTTAGACATTTCTATTCCTTCTCCTGATATGGATCATTTACCTCTAAAGTTTTCAAAATCTTTATCTCTAAATCTTCCATTTTTTTTGCTTCTTCATTTTCAATGTGATCATATCCCAAAAGATGCAATACACTGTGAACAACTAAATGTTTCATATGATCATCGAAGCTTTTTCCTTGCTCTTTTGATTCGCGATCAATCGTTTCATAAGCAAAAGCTATACATCCTAACACGCAACCGCTGTCAGAAGAACTTCCGCAGCAATCACAATCTGAATCAAACCATTCATCACAATGGCATTCTTCTCCGCAATCGCACTTATTATTTTCTGAATCAGCATCAGAACGGCTATCGCAGCAGTGGCATTCGCAAGCACATTCTTTATCTTCTGAATTTTCGAAATCTGAGAGATCATCCTTATCAAAATCAAATTCATCATAATCGAAATCATCGTATTCTGAATCTGAATCCATAGGAAATGATAAAACATTAGTTGCAGAATCAATTCCTCGGTAAGTTTTATTTAAAACTCTTACCTCCTCATCATTGGTACAAAGGACGCTGATTCCTATATCGTCATCTTGTAATTTCAGATAAGAAAAGACAGCTTTTGTCGCGTCATTTATTAATTTTTTAGTGGCTCTCGAATTCCAATTATCATTTTCAATTATGATTTCAATATTCATATTTTTTCTCCGATCAAGCTATGAGAAACTGCGCTTTTTATGGCAACTTCAACGATATCTCCAATGTGCAAATCGCCTGTGTTATCGATCGTCACTGCATGAGAATACTGACTTCTTCCGACAAGTTGCCCCGAATGGCGTCCTTCTTTCGCAACAAGAACTTCTACCTTCTTTCCAATAAATAAAGCGTTAAAATCTGACTGCTGTTGATTCAATAATTCTTGTAATCGCTGAAGTCTTTCGTCTTTTATATCTTCAGAGATTTGATTTTCCATTTTCGCTGCAGGAGTATGAGGTCTCGGACTGTATTTAAATGAATAAGCCTGAGCATATTTTACTTTTTTCACGAGATTTATGGTATCTTCAAAATCCTTATCTGTTTCTCCCGGAAATCCCACGATAAAATCGGAAGAAAAAGCCATATCTGGACGATAACTTCTCAGCATATCAATGACTTCGAAATACTTTTCTCTATCATATTTTCGATTCATTTTCTTCAAAATGCTGTTTGAACCAGATTGCACGGGCAGATGTAGAGAAGGCATCAATATTTTGATATCTCGATGAGCTTTGGCTATTTCTTCATCAACATCTTTAGGATTTGACGTCGTATATCTCAGTCTTTTCAGACCATTAATTGAAGAAAGTTCCCAAAGCAACCAAAAAAGCCTGCATTTTTCACCTGATTCATCCAATCCGTTATATGAATTCACGTTTTGTCCGAGCAGAGTGATTTCCTTAACTCCATTGGCGACCAATGACTTTGCTTCGGACATTATCTCCTTTACGCTTCTCGAAAATTCTCTACCTCTCGTATAAGGAACGACACAATATGTGCAAAAGTTATCGCATCCTTCTTGAATGGTAAGAAATTCAGAAACACTTCTCTCTGATAAAGGAGAAGCTTTGTTAAATTTTTCAAATTTATCCGAAGCCTTTAAATCAGTAAGAACTAAGGTGTCTAAATCTTTATTTTTAATCAGGTCATCAATTCGATCTAAAATATTCTGGATATCTTGTGGACCTAAAATCATATCAATATACGGATACCTTGCCAGAAGATCTCGCGGTCTGGATTGAGCGACACATCCTGCTACAACGATAATGAAATCATCTTCCGGACTTTTATCTTTCAGAATTTTCGCGCGTCCTAAATCCGAAAACAATTTATCATCGGCTTTTTCTCTTATGCTGCAGGTATTAAAGATCAATAAATTTGCGTCTTCAGCTTTCTCTTCTTTTTTATGTCCCAACGAAATCAAGATGTCTTCCATTCTCTGCGAATCATAGACATTCATTTGACATCCGTAACTTTTGATATAAAAATGCATTTATTTTCTCTTAGATTTATTCCAATCTTTCATGAATTTATCCAAACCTATATCGGTCAAAGGATGGACGAAACATTGTTCCAAAACCTTTTCCGGTACAGTAATGGCATCGGTTCCAGCCATTGCTGCTTGAATGAAGTGATTGATATTTCTGACTGAAGCAGATAGCACTTTTGTTTCAAATCCATAAATATTATAAATCTCAACAATATCCGATATCAGATTGATTCCATCCTGACCGATATCATCTATTCTTCCGATAAAAGGTGATACATAAGTAGCTCCGCATTTTGCTGCCATTATCGCTTGCGGAACAGAAAAACACAAAGTCAGATTTGTTGATATTCCTTTCTTTGCTAGGCTCTTACAGGCTCTCAAGCCGTCTATAGTGCACGGAAGCTTTGCACAAATATTCTGATGAATCTTGGATAAATTATCTCCTTCTTTAACCATTTCTTCAAAATCATTTGATATCACTTCGACACTAACAGGTCCGTCGACCAATTTGCTGATTTTCAACGCAATATCGCGAATATCTTCACCTTTTTGCTTCGATAAAATACTGGGATTCGTTGTAACCCCATCTATAAAATCTTTGTACTTTTCGATTGCATTAACATCAGCCGTATCAAGAAATATTTCCACGATTACTCTCCAAACAACAAAACCATAATAATTTAAAAACCTAAATTTTTATATAGAAATTACCAAGCGAAAACAGAAGTTCAAAGCCAATAATCCCTTTACTGCAGGCATTCGTTTATCATCCTAAAAAAATAACAATCCCACGAACATGCTTACAAGCAGAACCCACAGTACCGTTCTCTTAAAGATTAGCTTTAACGGAGGCTTATTATCATTAACATGAGTTATCTTTAAATTCGAATAAGGCACAATAACATCCTCTATATTATATCTCTCTTCTTCTACCTCTTCCTCACTTATATACATATCATATATTCCTTACAAAAATATTAACAACTGCCCTTCATTGCGCTTTATTTAATTTTTTTCACCCAACGCCCATTCGGGAATCTTGCTTTAAGCACAGAAGCTGCATTATTCGCTTCTTCCAATAATCCCTCATTATTACAGCATTCTACCATACGGAACAGAGCTTCTTCTGCACTTTTGGTATTTGAAAATTTGCTGATCACATAATTATATCTGTTTATCGCAGAAAGATTACTTCTTCTCGTTTGATAATATCTTCCGACGAGAAGTTCATGAGCCGCTATAATATCATCCAAAAGGACTATTCTCTTTTTACAATCTTCGGCGTACTTACTTGTCGGAAATTTACTCAGCAATTCGATAAAGGCACTTCTAGCTTTTTTCGCCTGCTCACAGTCGCGCCCGACAGAAGAAACGGTCATATATTCGCTCATCGCTCGCAAATACATCGCGTAGGGCACCAATGCGTGAGAAGGATGATATCTCAGAAAAATATCTAACTCCCTGATGACATCTACGTAATCCCCTGTTTTAAAATCACAAAACGCTGACATTATCTGAGCAGCATTTGCTTCTTTTGAATACGGGAAGTAAGTTTCTACATCTTTGAAATTCTTTCCTGCATCTTCAAAATTTCCTTCACGCAGCAGGTGTTCAGCTTTAGAATAAACCTCTCCGGCAGTCTTACCATCTACAGGAAGTTTTCCGCTTTCACATCCTGCTAAAAGAAGAAAGCTGAAAAAAAGAATCTTTCCTTTATTTAATGCCCGTAGATCCATATCCACCTCCAGCTCTCGAAGTATCGTCGAGTGATTCTACTACATTCCACTGAACTTTTTCATATTTTTCTACAACTAATTGAGCGATTCTCATGCCTTTTTCTACGACAAAATCTTCTTTACCGAGATTAATCAAAAGAACCTTTACTTCTCCGCGATAATCGCTGTCGATAGTTCCAGGAGTATTCAAAACAGTAATTCCATGTTTAAATGCCAGTCCTGATCTCGGTCGAATCTGAGCCTCATAGTTCTCTGGAATAGCCATGGACAACCCTGTTGGAATTAATTTTCTCTCCATCGGATGGATAATTACCGCTTCATCGACTGCTGCTTTTAAATCGACACCGGCACTTCCTTCCGTAGCGTAATGCGGAAGTTCTAACCCTTTACCATGCTCTAAAATTTTTACATTTACTTTCATCTTTTATATTCTCCTAATTTTTCCAAAAATTTTTATTCTTTTGCATTCGCTCGGTATAAACTGATCGCAAAATATTACTTGCGCTGACTCCATCAAGCAGGACATCGTAAACTCTAACACTTCCTTTTGAAAGATAAATCGACCATACTATCGTTTTTGCTTCTTGATTCGTTACAAGCTTGGATTCGACTTCCACATGCCTAGAAGATTTTTTCTTAGATCCTGTCACTTTAAAGGTTGATGCTTTGTAATTTGCGAACTTAGATAAGAATTGATTATACAAGTCTTTTAATAAACGACCATTCGCGACTTTTTCTTTTTCTTCTTTACTCAATTCTTTAAAACTCGGTCCTATCGCGAAACCCGCGATACTTGTTAATCCGAATCGACTTTTTAAAAGAAGTTCAAACCCTCTTTGTGCTTCGGGTGGTTCAATATCTTTAATATGAACAATCTTTAAAGCTTCTTCCCCTAATTTTTGAATAAAATCTTCGGCATATTTCTTATCCAACTCTTTTGTGTCAGGAGTACACTCTTTTTCTAACTGCACAACTAAATCATCCGGTAATCGAGGTGGTTCATACCCCTTCGCCTCAGCAATATTCAATCCGCCACACAAGATCAGCGGAATCATAATCCGCAGTCCAAATCCTTTCATAATTACTTCCCCTTCGGTTCCGCCTTTATTAGGATATCAACTTTTTCGAATAATTTTGAGAGTTTTTTTTCAACATTTTTCGTAATACCGTCTGCATGCTTTAAAAAAATGTTATGATCTACTCCGATAATGGCTTCGATATGCTTTTTCATACCGGCAGAACGAGTTCTTAAAACCTTTATCTCTTTAACATCAGGGACGGATTTAATTTCTTTTTCAATTTTGCTGCGTAAATTCTTTGGTAAAGCTTCATCCATAAGATCGACAAGTGCGTTTCTCAAAACTTGATATGCGCTGTGCAAAACATAGACTCCGACAACCGATCCAAAAATAATATCTACATGAGCGAGGAAACTTGAAAGAATTAATGACCCGATTACGGCTAAATTCATACAAAAATCGGATAAATAATGTAAGGAATCTCCTTTTACCAATACCGAACTGGTTTTTCTTGCTACATATTTTTGGAAATAAATCAGCTGATACACCGCGATTGTGGATATCAACATAATCACTATACCAATTGTCGTATTTTGTATCGGTTTTGGATCACTCCAGGCTTCATAAGCCTCATGCAAAATCATAATTCCTGAATAAAAAATGACTAGGCACTGAAAAATCGAGACAATTCCTTCCACTTTTTCGTGCCCGAAATTATGGTCGTCATCAAATTTTACGTCTGAATATTTCAGGGCATGGTATCCTAAAAATGAAACCAAGGCATCTAGAAGAGAATCTGTCATTGAAGCTTGTAAAGAAATTGATTCCGTCATGAACCAAGCGACGAGTTTTATTATTACCAAAAAGATGGAGGTTATCACTCCTAACGAAACAGATAATTTTGCTAACGTAACAGAATTAGATTTAGAAAAACATTTATCCAAAGTTTTATCAATAAACTTTATATTGAACATTATCATCCTCAAAATATTCTTTCATTTTAAATGAATATAAAATATTTTTCAGTATTCACTTTAAAAGTTTTATAGTATATCATGCGAGATGTTTCGGCGGGATAGCTCAGTTGGTTAGAGCAGCGGAATCATAATCCGCGTGTCGGGGGTTCAAGTCCCTCTCCCGCTACCATTTAAGTTTCTGTGTTTTTGGGTATTGTGAAAGTGAGAAGAATTTCGAGAATTTTCGGTTTTCCCCCGCTATTCCCCCGTGATTTTACATGACGCTAGGATTCTTTTAGTGATTAAATAGGATTTGTGAACGGCTTTTTTCCCTTTAGCGAGTGAGGACGTTTTATGATATCTACAAGATAAGAAATAAAAAGGTTTCTGCTAATCTGATTCAAAATTACAAATGAGCTTGTCCAAACAGTTTAGTTCATTTTTCAGCAATCCAATTTGTTCAATGCAACCTTTAGAATACCTTCCCGTTTTCAGTGCGTTGAGCCTCGCTTGATGATTAGGATGTTTTTTGGGGGTTAATCCTCCCTGAAGTCGACAACGTCCGTTTTCCATCAGCTTCTTTCGAAACAACACCGTTTATATCACAGTACTTCCCAAAAACACCGCCCAGCACAGGCTCCTTATACCACCCCATTAATATAGGCATTTCTGCTGCAACCTATGATACGTAATACAACTCTGGCTATTTTAGAGAAGCAGTGTTGAAATAATTTAAGTCCAATTTTGAAAATACTGAGATCATATC
>Ga0310786_10013691_pt1 | contig 10003 bp, 7 predicted proteins | sample AusTroGonzalo_MG_FD_203881 | JGI IMG/M metagenome (GOLD analysis project Ga0310786, IMG submission 203881) | Bovine rumen microbial communities from tropical cattle in Woodstock, Queensland, Australia - Gonzalo_03 (v2) (version 2) | ecosystem: Host-associated > Mammals > Digestive system >... | reverse complement strand
TGTATGTAAAGGTAAAGACACGCTTCATGGCAGGACTGTTCAAAGTCGTTTCCATGCTTCCGGTTGTATCTCCGCCTTTTGTTCTTTCACTCTCCATGATTATGCTGTTTGGCAAGGCCGGCATTATTACACGGCACCTGCTGGGCATCTATGACAACAATGTGTACGGATTCTGGGGAATCACCATCGTACAGACGATGACGTTCTTCCCGGTTTGCTACATGATGTTCCGCGGACTGCTGAAAAACATTGATCCTTCCATGGAGGAAGCATCGCGGGACATGGGCGCAACCCGGATGGGCGTGTTCAGGACTGTTACGCTGCCACTGCTGCTGCCCGGGATCGGCAACGCATTCCTGGTCACATTCATTGAATCCATTGCCGACTTTGCAAACCCGATGATTATCGGCGGCAGCTACGATACGCTGGCAACCACCATATACCTGCAGATTACCGGTGCCTACGACAAGAACGGCGCCTGCGCGATGGCGGTTGTGCTGCTGCTGATTACCATGATCATGTTCCTGGTGCAGAAGTTCTACCTGGAACGGAAGACGGCAGCTACGCTGACCGGAAAAGCTTCACGCGCAAGAATGCTGATCGAGGACAAATCCGTCACACTGCCGCTGACGATTCTCTGTTCGGCCGTGGCCCTGTTTGTTATCCTGATGTATATCTGTGTTCCCTTCGGCGCACTGTTCCGTACCTGGGGACGTGATTTCACGCTGACATTCCGGTGGTTCGAACAGGTCTTTACCAAGTATAAGGGACTGAAAGCATTCAAGGATTCCTTTATCCTTTCCCTGATTGCCGCTCCGATTACAGCGCTGTTGTCCATGATCATTTCCTACCTGGTCGTAAAGAAGAAATTCAGGCTGAAAGGTTTTATCGAGGTCGTTTCGATGCTGGCGATGGCTGTTCCCGGAACGGTTCTCGGTATCGGATATATCCGCGGATTTGCCGGCGGTATTTTCCGTACAGGATTCCTGCAGGGCCTCTACGGTACGGGAGCGATCCTGGTGATTGTATTTATCGTCCGCTCGCTGCCGACAGGAACACGATCCGGTATTTCAGCATTGCGGCAAATTGACAAATCGATTGAGGAAAGCGCCTATGATATGGGCGCGGGAAGCCTGAAGGTCTTCACTTCCGTCACACTGCCGCTGATCAAGGATTCCTTCCTATCCGGCCTGGTGACAGCTTTTGTGCGGTCCATCACCGCTATTTCCGCAATCATCCTGCTGGTCACACCCGGATACCTGCTGATTACGGTTCAGATCAACGAATTCGCAGAAAAAGGATCCTTCGGTATTGCCTGCGCCTTCGCCACCATTCTGATCCTGATCACATACGGATCAGTCCTGCTGATGAACTTTATTATCAAACACTTTGGCACCAGCCGCAAAGTTAAGGAGGTTGAGCAAGCATGAGCGGATCGCGTACAAATGAACCGAAAGGCGTCCGACTGGACCATATCAGCAAAATCTATAAGAATCCGAAGACCGGGAAGGATTTCTATGCGGTCCATGATGTGGACCTGAATATCGAACCCGGCAGCTTCGTAACGCTGCTGGGACCTTCCGGCTGCGGAAAGACGACAACGCTGCGAATGATTGCCGGTTTTGAATCGCCGGACGAAGGGGAAATCTACCTGGGCGGGGAACCGATCAATGAGCTGACTCCCAACAAACGCGATACAGCCATGGTGTTCCAGAGCTACGCCCTTTTCCCGCACTACAATGTCTTTGACAACGTTGCATATGGATTGAAGCTTCGCAAGCTTCCCAAAGACGAGATCAAGGAAAAGGTTACCAACATTCTGAAACTGGTGGAACTGTCCGATATGGAACAGCGGATGACCAACCAGCTTTCCGGCGGACAGCAGCAGCGCGTGGCACTGGCACGGGCACTGGTGGTGGAGCCGGGGGTGCTGCTGTTTGACGAACCGCTGAGCAACCTGGATGCGAAACTGCGGGTGCAGATGCGTACAGAGATCCGCCGGATCCAGCAGGCACTGGGCATCACCGCTATTTACGTGACCCACGACCAGAGTGAAGCCATGGCGATCTCGGACAACATCATCCTGATGAAGAACGGCGTCATCGCACAGATGGGATCCCCGACAGAGATTTACTATCATCCGAACAGCGAGTTTGTCGCTGACTTTATCGGAGAGTGCAATTTCCTGCCCTGCAACGTAACCGGCAGGGAAGGCGAGGATGTGCTCGCGACTGTGTATGGACATCCGGTGAAAGTGCGCTCCGCAACGGATAAGATGGGAGAAGCGGAAATTGTGCTTCGTCCGGAAGCCATTGAAATCGCGGATGCGGGACAGCTGCCCTGCAAAGTGGAACTCAGCTGCTTCATGGGTTCCTATCAGAACTACCATGTGCGGGTCGGGGAGACGCTCGTGAAGATCGCGGACAACTGCCCGATCGGCAAGAAGACCTTCCAGGTCGGAGACGATGCCTATATTTCCTTCCGCAGTGAATGCTCCCACCTGCTTGAAACATGATACATATCCATTAAAAGACCTCCCGGAATCACCGGGAGGTCTTTTTTACGGCACGATCACGGATCAGGAACGCATCTCTTCAATGTGGTATACATAATCCAGCGTTTTCAGCGCTTCGATGATTTCCGTGTGGGTTTTATACTTTTTGAGCATTTCGCTGCTGACAGAAATGGAAATGGAATAGACGGAAAGTCCGCTGCCCACATAGGCCGGATTCTGCTCAATCTGATCGATCCGCAGGCCCAGGCGGCGGATGACCGTGACAAAGTCCTGCAGGGAAACACTGTTCTTCAGTTCCAGGTGCACTTCAAAATGGTTGGAACGGTTGTTGAGGGCATATTCGAGTGGAGGGAACCACAGCAGGATGCAAAGCAGCGCTGCGAAGGCGGCCAGGCCAACGGTATAGCAGCCGATTCCGAGGGAGATACCAGTAACAGCTGCAACCCACAGGCCAACCGCAGTGGTCAGGCCCTTGATCTGATTCCGGGAAGAATAGAATACGGAGTGAACCGCAATGATCGAGGAACCGACAATTACACCGAGGGAGAGCAGGAAATGCCCGCGCCGGCCGGCGGCACTGAAGGTATAGCTGTCGATAATGGCAGCCAGCGTGCCCACAAGGAAGGTCAGCATGAAGGTGCGCAATCCGGCTGAATGCCGCTTGTTGGACCGTTCCCATCCGATGAAGGCGCCCATGAGCAGGGAAAGGGCAATCCGGAGCAGAATAGACCCGACAGTCAGATCCACGGACCATTCCCCAAGCAGCCTTGCAATCGGATCGGTCATTACAGCTTCCATGTTCATATCCATATCCTCCTTCAGTTTGAAGCAATGCGCAGCGGGAAGACCATGTCAGAAGATACGCCTTCGGTTGTTTCTCCGCTGCTGCGTCATATTCTGTTCGCGGTAGTATTCTTCAGCAGCTTCTGTGAATGCACGCTCGTTCTCGTTTTCCGTATGGGCAGGCAGCTCGCTCTGGATTTTCTGGATCCGGTCTATCAGCAGTTCCACTTCGGACTTCTGCTTTCCCTCCTCATCCACAGTGGGAACAGGCGCCGCTGTTTCCAGCTCATTGGAATAGGAGCCGGAAAGATACAGGGACAGCTTGGCGGAAGCCGGACCAATGAGCTCATACAGTACACTTGAGGAGAGAATGATGGTCTCCAGCGCGTGACCCATTTCACCGCCCAGTTCCCGGGCGCCCAGGGCGGCGAGGCCGATAGCTACCCCGGCCTGTGGGATCAGGGCCAGTCCCAGATAATTCCGTACCTTCGGATCCTTTTTTGCCAGATGGCATCCGGTCCACGCACCGATATATTTTCCGATGATGCGAACCAGGAAATAAGAAATACCGATGATCAGCAGCGAAACGGTACCCAGGGCGCCGGTGTTCCCGAAGAGGGAGCCCAGATCAAAGGAAAGACCGCTGCGGAAAAAGAAAAGCAGCAGGATCGGCGGACTGAAGTAATTCAGCTGGCGGAACATCCGCTCATCGCCCGTCGTGTTGATATAGACCATGCCCATCGCCATGCAGCCAAGTAGCGGCGAGATATCCACAACTACGCAGATGCCACAGAAGGTGAACAGGACTGCGATGGCGATAATCAGCCGGTTATCGGTGCTCCGCCGGGTCCCTGTAAGCCATTTTAGGACCAGTCCGAATCCGCCGCCCAGCAGCATCATCAGGATGGTCTTGCCAAGAGGGATCAGGACATTCCGGACCTCAAAACCGGAGCTGGAAAAGATGGCGGTGGCAAGAGAGACCGCGATGGAATAAAGCGCCAGGCCCACCACATCATCCAGCGCCACAACCTGGAGCAATGTGTCCACAAAATCACCCTTTGCCCCGGTCTGCCGGATGGTCATAATGGTGGAAGCTGGTGCGGTGGCAGTGGCCAGGGCTCCCAGGACAATTGAGAATGCCAGATTCAGTCCGAGCACCAGCCAGCAGAAAAGGAAGACGAGGACCGCGGCACAGCAGGATTCCAGCACGGTAATTACAAAGACTTTTCCGCCGTTCTTTTTCAGCGAGGAAATCCTGAAGAATTCTCCTGTACTGAAAGCAATAAAAGCCAGCGCAATATCCGGAAGGAAGGAGGTGCTCGCAATGATGGATTCCGGAAACAGATTCAGGCAGAAGGGACCTGCCAGAATACCGCCGATAATATAAGCGGTCACATTCGGAAGCTTCAGAAGTTTGGTGATGCGGGTCATCAGGAAACCGATGGCCAGCATCAGTGCAATGGAGATAATCGTCACCGCAACGGGAGACTGCGAATGAATCCAGTTCATCCAGACCGGCATGGAATCATCTCCTTCCTGAAAACAAAATCAAAAAAACACCTGCACCTGAAAAACCATATTCCTTTCTCCTGAGGCCATTATACTCCTGAAAAACAGATTTGGCTATATGATTCATCCTGTTCACGGAAAAGGGTTTTATCCGCGGGTGAAGAATTATTGATTCATCCGCTTTTATGAAAAAACGGGAGGAATACCGCATGACAGAACAGGCATTGAAAGCATTGCTGGACAGCATGACACTGGAGGAAAAGGCAGGGCAGCTGGTTCAGTGCAACGCAGGAATGTTTATCGCCAACGAACTGGCGATTACAGGACCGGACGGCGAACCGCTGCCGGCAGAAGAACTCTGCCGTGTCATGGGCAGTGTGCTGACTTTTGAAGACGCGGAGCAGGCGAAGGCACTGCAGGACATGCATCTGGCATCCGACCCCAAACAGATTCCGCTGCTGCTGATGCTGGATGTGATTCATGGCCTGCGGACAACCTATCCGATACCATTGGCGATGGGGTGTTCATTTGACGACGACCTGATGACGGAATGCGCGGACATGGCCCGCAGGGAATCATCCGCATGCGGTGTGCATGTTACCTTTAATCCGATGGTGGACACAGCGCGGGATGCCCGATGGGGCCGGATCCTGGAAACCAATTCGGAGGAGCCGCTTCTCAACAGCCGGATGGGTGCTGCACTGGTCCGGGCTACGCAGGGGGACGACCTGTCCAATCCTGAAAACGTAGCCTGCTGTGTCAAACATTTTGCAGCTTACGGCGCCGGGGAAGCCGGACGGGATTACAACGGAGTGGAGCTGTCCGAACGGTCGCTCATGCAGGATTACCTGCCGGCCTACAAAGCCTGCCTGGACGCCGGCGCACGGCTGATCATGCCGTCCTTCAACTCCCTGAACGGTGTGCCGTCGGTGGCCAACAAAAAACTGATGATCGACCTGCTCCGGAAAGAGTGGGGATTTGAAGGCGTTGTAATCAGCGACTACAACGCAGTGGGCGAACTGGTGAACCATGGAATTGCTGCGGACATGAAGGACGCTGCGCGGCTGGCCATGGAAGCGGAATGCGACATCGATATGGTACAGTGCGCCTATTACCAGCATCTGGCAGACCTGGTGCGTGAAGGAACTGTTTCAGAAGCTGCGGTGGATGCTGCGGTGATGCGGGTGCTGAAGCTGAAAAATGAATTGGGACTTTTCGAGCATCCGTATCACGGCGCGGATGAGGAAAAGGAGAAAGAAGTCTATCTGTGCGCTGAACACCGGGAGATCGCCCGCCGCGCAGCGGAGGAAAGCGCTGTCCTGCTGAAAAACGAGGGGATTCTTCCTTTCCGGAAGGATGTGAAGCGGATTGCGCTGATCGGCCCGTTCGCGGAGGAAACCCGCCTGAACGGATTCTGGTCACGCCCGGGGGCGGAACGTTATACCGTGACACTTCCGGAAGGCATCCGGAACCTGCTGCCGGATGCGGAGCTGAACATTGTGAGGGGATGCGGCGCGAATTTTGAAGATACGGAAACTGCCGGAATCGCAGAAGCCGTACGGGTGGCTGCCGGTGCGGATGTGGTGATACTTGCCGTCGGCGAACCGGAAGACTACAGCGGGGAAGGCAGAAGCCGTGCTGAACTCTCCCTTCCCGGACCGCAGATGCAGCTGATCCGGGAAGTGACAGCAGCAAACCGGAATACCGCTGTGCTGCTGTTCAACGGCCGGCCGCTGGTTCTGACGGAACTGACCGAAACAGTCCCGGCAATTCTGGAAATGTGGTATCCCGGAACAGAGGCCGGAAATGCCGCGGCCCGGCTGCTGTGGGGGAAAGCAAATCCCTGCGGAAAGCTTTCCGCAGGCCTGCCCCGCAGCGTGGGACAGTACCCCATGCCCTACAACCGGATGAATACCGGAAGGCCGAAACCCCTGCCGGATGACCGGGCAGTTCCTTTTTCCAGCTGCTATCTGGATATGCCGAACCTGCCGCTGTATTCTTTCGGATACGGTCTGAGCTATACCTCGTTTACTTATGAATCGCTGAAAACGAGCGAAAGAACCCTAAAGAAGAACGGGAAAATCCAGGTTACCATCACTGTGCAGAATACGGGAAACACCGTGGGAAAAGAAACGGTGCAACTGTATATGCGCGATCCTGTGGCATCCGTGGTCCGGCCGGTGCAGCAGCTGATTGACTACAGGAAAATAAGCCTCCGGCCGGGAGAAAGTGCTGAAGTTGTTTTCACGGTCCGGGAAGAGCAGCTGCGCTTTTACAACATGGAGGGCCGGGAAGTATCCGAACGCGGGGAAATCCGGCTTTCCACCGGATATGCGGATCACCTGATTCTCACGGAAAGCATTGAAATTATCTGAGAAGGGAACTTTTGCTTCATACGGGCGTCTGACCAAACGGAGACAGAAAAACCGTACTGACGAAAAGGAGGATCAGCCCCATGAAGAATTTATCTGTTATTACAGCCATCCTGGCCTGCTTTATCCTGGCGTGCGGCGCTGTACAGATGACAGGAAGCGCGGGAACGCCCGCAACAGGCGGAACGGACGGGATTTACATTTATGAAGCGTATGACTGCGAACGGGATGCGCTGCGCGATGCCGTGATTACCTGCCTATGGACAGACTGTGAAGCCGGACCGCAGGAAAGAGAAATCGACGAAGCGGAACAGGAAAGCATCCGGAACCTGGCAATGAACGGGAAAATCACCGGCAGGGAAAACGAAATGAACGTGACCGGCAACACAACGATTTATGTCTTTACGGCTCCGGACGGAAAACACCTTATGTCCCTGGAATTCTATCACGGACTGCTCGTGGAAAACGACGGGATGTACAATTACACCGATGAGTGATAAAATTTTCCGGACGATGGATTAAAAGATGCTTCTGAATCGTCTAATTATGTGACGGGCATTTCGTCCGCAATTCAGAATGCTGGAGGTAGTCCCTTTGAAACGACTGATCATTCTCCTGACAATCATTTCTGCACTGCTGATATGCGCCGGTGCGTGCGCGGATCCCGCCAGGACGGACGGGACGGTTACGGCCTGGATTGGCGAGGAAAACAAACTTTTCCTGAAATGCACAGATGGCGTAACGCGCACGGCTCCGATCCTGGTGAAGGACATTCTGTGCATTACCGAGACCGACGCGGTTGCACTGACGCAGGCCGAGCAGATTATTTCCGTAAAGAAAGACGGCAGCAACTACTCCATCCTGTCCGCTAACGCAACAGAGGAAGAGATTGCCGGGTATACGGACGGAACTGTTCATATGGAAGGAGAACGCCTGACCGTCGGAGATAATGTATATTCCGAACGTGCTGTCATCGCAGCGACAGACGGGCTGATGCTGTACTGGATCAACCGGGGCGAAAACGGTTTTGTCCTGATGCAGAAGGAGCTGCCGGGCAAGGAACAGGAAGCGTTTGGCCGTTCCGCGATTTCCCTGACGGGTCGGAGCGTACCGGAACCGCTTTATCTCTGCGTGACGGAAGAAACCCTGACACTGACAGCCATTGACCGCAGCATTGTTTCCTATGACCTGAGAACCGGCGAAGCCACTTATTTCCCGGCATCCGGCCTGCTGACGACCGGCGCCTGCCTGACTGGCGGCCGTCTTTACCGGTACAATACAACTGAACTGCTGCCCTGGACCCTGGAAGAGATCCAGAATGATGCGATGAAACTGATAACGGTCACTCCGCCGCCGGTGACACCGCTTCCGACGTATGTACCCACCGCAACGCCTGTGCCCACCGCGACACCGCGTCCGACTGCCACGCCAAAGCCGGAACCGACGGATGACGGGAATATTTATTACGGAGACCGCGGCACCAAGGTGCGCAAGGTCCAGCGGAGGCTGGCTGATCTTGGCTACCCGGTGGGCAGAGTGGACGGTGCCTACGGCGAGCAGACGCAGATTGCCATCAATCTGTTCTATGACGCACTGAATATGAGAGAGCGCAACTATCTGTCCCTGCTCGCGTACCGGAAACTGTTCGCAAAAGACGCTCCGATTTATGACCAGTTCCTGCCGCTGAGAAAGGGGAACAGCGGACTGAGCGTGCTGTATATGCAGATCGCGCTGCGGGATATTGGACTGGATCCGGTGAAAATTGACGGTGTTTACGGCGAACTGACAATTCAGGCAGTTGCAGCTTATCAGGAGATTATCGGATATATTCCGGGTCCGAAGGAAGAACCCGGCGAGTATGCATCCCGGGAACTCCTGCAGCAACTCTACAGCCTGGAGCCGATTCCGACACCCGAACCTACAGTTGTTCCGATCACACCGCCGCCGGCTACACCGACGGATCTGGGATAAAAAAATGGGGGATCACCAGGTGATCCCCCATTTTATAAAGTAACGCGCAACGGTTTTGAAACTGTGCACATGATTTGCAAAAAGCAGATTTGATTTTGCTTCCTGCCGCAGGATTACCTGCATCTCCGGATGATAAACGATGCTTCCCAGCCGATTGTCCCGGATGCTTCGGCACAGATCCGCATCTTCCTGCAGCCGGAAAAAGCGAGGATCGAATCCGTTCAGATTCCGGAATACTTCTGTGCGGATCAGCATGAAATGAATCGGTGCCGTATCGATGGGAACCGGCATTTCCACATTCTGGTCGGCCATCGTATATTCATGCTGCCAGCGGAGGAAGAAACCGCCAAAGCCGGACAGCGCGCTTCCGGCCAGATAACGGATGGAAAGCTGCTTTCTCGGGAAGAAGAGCTCCTCGCCCGCCTCGTTGAAGAACCGGGGAGACAATACCGCGATGTTTGGGTGCGCTTCCATGTACGCGATCATCCTGCGGAGCAGGGAAGGATGGAAGGAAACACCCGTGTCCAGCATAAGGTGATATTTGCTCTGCAGCTGGGGCAGGATCGAATTGTGCGCCCTGGAGATACCGACGTTTTTATCCTGCGGGATGACAACAACGCCCGGGAAAGCCCATTTCAGCCGCTCCGCTGTCAATTCCTCCGGCGAATTATCACTGAGGAAGACAGATACCTCAAGATCCGCATTCTGAATGCAGCGAAGAGCGACATCAATCTCGTCCCCGCAGCGATACATGACCAGACATGCGGAAAGAATCGGCGGCATGGAAGCGGAACCTCCCTTCAGGACAATGAATACAATCCTGTATATTTTACAGGGAAGAACGCGCTTTGTA
>Ga0310786_10013690_pt1 | contig 10003 bp, 10 predicted proteins | sample AusTroGonzalo_MG_FD_203881 | JGI IMG/M metagenome (GOLD analysis project Ga0310786, IMG submission 203881) | Bovine rumen microbial communities from tropical cattle in Woodstock, Queensland, Australia - Gonzalo_03 (v2) (version 2) | ecosystem: Host-associated > Mammals > Digestive system >... | reverse complement strand
ACCATTCAGCGTACCGCTACGGAAACGGCCATCGAGAACGCCGTGACGACCTTCCCGATCGAGAACGACGAGGTCAAGGGTCGCATCATCGGCCGTGAGGGCCGCAATATCCGGGCCCTGGAGGCCGCTACGGGCGTGGAAATCGTCGTGGACGACACCCCGGACGCCATCCTGCTTTCCGCTTTCGATCCGGTCCGCCGCGAGGTGGCGCGCCTGGCGCTGCACCAGCTGGTGATCGACGGCCGCATCCACCCGGCCCGCATCGAGGAGGTTGTGACCAAGGTGAGCAAGCAGCTCGAGGACGAGATCCTGGAGACGGGCAAGCGCACCTGCATCGACATGGGTGTCCACGGACTCAATCTGGAGCTGGTCAAGCTGATCGGCCGCATGAAATACCGTTCTTCCTATGGCCAGAACCTGCTGCAGCACTCGCGCGAAGTGGCGAACATCTGCGCCATCATGGCTTCCGAGCTGGGCATGAATCCCAAGGTGGCCCGCCGCGCCGGCCTGCTGCATGATATCGGCAAGGTCAGCGATCAGGATCCGGAGCTGCCGCACGCCCTGCTGGGTGCCAAGCTCGCCGAGCAGTACAAGGAGCGTCCCGAAATCTGCAACGCCGTGGGTGCGCACCACGAGGAAATGGAGATGACCTCCATCTATGCACCGCTGGTGCTCGTGGCCGACGCCATTTCCGGTGCCCGTCCGGGTGCCCGCCGCGAGGTGATCGAGTCCTACATCAAGCGCCTGAAGGGCATGGAGGATCTGGCCGCGTCTTATCCGGGCGTGACGAAGTCCTACGCCATCCAGGCCGGTCGCGAGCTGCGTGTGATTGTGGGTGCCGAGGAGGTGTCCGACGAGCAGGCCGCCCGTCTGTCCACCGACATCGCGCAGCGTATCCAGGACGAGATGACCTATCCCGGCCAGGTAAAGATCACCGTGATCCGCGAGACGCGTTCCGTCGCCATTGCGAAGTAATTCCGCCCTGCCATGTCCCGTCTGGTCCTGTTGCTTACCCTGCTGCTGCAGCTCACGCCGCAGATTCACTGGAATTCCGAGGTTCGCAAGACCACGGAAGGCAATCAGATTGTCCTGACGGGCGACCTGGACGCCGATATCGACCACGTTTCCGGCACGGTCACCTACATGCCCTGCCGCGGCGACGCCTGCTACATGCCCGTCGACTGGGACTTTGAAGAATTCCTGCAGACTGCTGACGCTGCCGGCGGAGGGCTGCTCGACCCTGGAAACGCCTCACTGCGTGAGGCCCCTCCCACCGCCGTTGGCGGCGGGCCCCTCCCTCTTACGGAGCCGAGGGTGGCTACGGTTTCCCGGGCCGACAGCCCATCCGCCCGTAGTGCAGCGAATCAGCAGCCCGCTTCGTCCACCCTCTGGGCGCTGATCCTGGAGGCGATTCTGTGGGGATTCGCGATGCTACTGACGCCCTGTGTGTTCCCGATGGTCCCGATGACCGTCTCCTTCTTCATGAAGGGCAGCGAAAACCCCCGCCAGGGCCGCCTGAAAGCCAGCCTCTACGGCCTTTTCATCGTCCTGCTCTACACCATCCCGATCTGCGTCATCATCGGCGTGACCTGGCTGGTGGGCGGCAGTGGCGTCACGGCCGACATCTTCAACTGGCTCTCGACCCACTGGCTGCCGAACATTATCTTCTTCCTGGTATTCATGATCTTCGCGGCCAGCTTCTTCGGCGCCTTCGAGATCACGCTGCCGTCCAAATGGACCAACAGCGCGGACAAGAACAGTGACCGGAAAGGCCTCGGCGGCATCTTCTTCCTGGCGCTCACCCTGGTGCTCGTCAGCTTCAGCTGCACCGGCCCGATCGTGGGTACGGTGCTGATCAAGAGCACGCAAGGGGAGTTCTGGACTCCGATGGTCACGATGTTGGCCTTCAGCGTGGCGTTCGCCCTGCCGTTCACGGTGCTGGCGCTATTCCCGTCGCTACTGAAGAAACTCCCCAAGAGCGGCGGCTGGCTGAATTCCGTCAAGGTGGTCCTCGGCTTCATCGAGATCGCCCTGGGCCTGAAATTCCTCAGCACGGCCGACCAGACCTATCACTGGCACCTGCTGGACCGCGAAGTCTACCTCGCGATCTGGATTGCCGTGTTCACGCTGCTGGGACTGTATTTGATCGGCAAAATCCGCTTCAAGCACGATACGCCGCTGGAGTACCTCGGCGTGCCGCGCCTGACGCTGGCCATTGCCGTGTTCGCCTTCGTGGTGTACCTGCTGCCCGGCATGTGGGGCGCGCCGCTCAAGGCGCTCTCCGGCTACCTGCCGCCGATGGAGACGCAGGACTTTGTGCTGGGAGGGGATTCGCCGGTCAGGCCGGCGAATGACGCTACGGTGCCGGCGAATGACGGGATGATCACCATCGCCCACGGACTACAGGCGTACGACAATCTCGTGGACGGGCTGGCGGCGGCGAAAGCTGCCGGGAAGCCGGTCTTCCTGGATTTCACGGGCTACGGCTGCGTGAATTGCCGGGAGATGGAGGCGCGCGTTTGGTCGGATCCGGAGGTGCTGCGGCGCCTGCGCGAGGATTTCGTCATCGTGGCGCTGCATGTCGACGACAAGACGCGGCTGCCGGAGGACCGGTGGGTCACGAACGACCGCGGCCAGCAGCTCAAAGACGTGGGGCGCGTCAATTCCTACATCGCCCTCCAGCAGTTCGGCGTCAACGCCCAGCCGAACTACTTTCTCTTAGACGGAGACGGGAACCGGATTGCCGGTCCCCGTCCCTATAACCTTGACATACAAGGTTTTGTAGATTTCCTGGATACTGCTTTATAAAGCGGCGATCATGTTGGAGAAGAGGGTCGTCATCCTCTCGGCGGCAGCGTCTGCCTGCTTGACGACATCGTCTCCGTCGTTCAGGTTCTTCGGCACATTGTCGAAATTGGCGCAGTTCGTCACCACGCTCATGCCGAAAACGCGCATGCCGCAGTGGCGGGCGACGATGACCTCTGGGATGGTCGACATGCCGAGCAGGTCGGCGCCGATGGTGCGGTAGAAGCGTACCTCCGCCGGCGTTTCATAGGTCGGTCCCGTGCTGCCGAAATACACGCCCTTGCGGGGCTCGAAGCCCAATTCAGCCGCGCATTTCTGCGCGAGCTCCTGCAGCTCAAGGTCGTAGGCGCAGGTCATGTCCGGGAAGCGCGGACCCATCTCGTCGAGGTTCGGCCCGATCAGCGGATTCGGGAACATGTTGATATGGTCGCGGATAATCACCAGGTCGCCCACGCGGTAGTCCGGATTTGCCGCACCGGCGGCATTGGACACGAAGAGGAACTTCACGCCGAGCACGGCCATGGTGCGCACGCCGATGGTCACGAGGTCCATCGGGTAACCCTCATAATAGTGGAAGCGCCCCTGCATGGCGATGACGGTCTTCCCGCCCAGGCGGCCGATGATGAAATTGCCTTTGTGGCCCACCGCAGTCGACACCGGGAAGCCCGGAATGTCGCGGTAGGGGATCACGACCGGCTGTTCGATGCGGTCCGCCAGGCGGCCCAGGCCGCTGCCGAGCACGATGCCCACAAGCGGGGCGTAACCGCCGGTCTGCTGGCGGATATAGTCTGCTGCAACTTGGTAGGTGCGGATTCTGCTGTCCATAATATTCTTTGTTTTAGTGTTTTACGAAATCTTGGCGAGGACCTTGCGGGCCTCGGTGATAATTTCCCGTTCGCCCGGAATCTCGCGGTGGCGCATCAGGAAGCGGCCGTCGCAGATGACGGAATCGATGCAGTCCGAATGCGAGGAATAGATGAGGTTCGCGAGGAAGGGGCCGGGGGAGAGGAAGAAGGTGTTGTCCGTGTCCACGAGCACGATGTCGGCCACGGCGCCTTCCTCGATGCGCCCGGCGTCGAGCCGCAGGGCTTTCGCACCGTTGCGCGTGGTCATGTCCAGCAGCTCCGGCAGCGGCAGGGCCGACGGATCCTCCCGCCAGGCCTTCTGGAAGAGGGCCGCGTTCTTCATGGCCTCGAGCAGGTCGAGGTTGTTGGAGGAGGCGCAGCCGTCCGTGCCGAGGCAGAGGTTGATGCCGGCGTCACGCATCTCGTTGTAGAGGAAACGGTAGCCGGAAGCCAGCTTGGTGTTGGAGTTGATGTTATGGATGCAATGCACGCCGCGGGCGGCGAGCAGTTCGATGTCGTGCGGGGAGAGCCAGAGGGTGTGGGCGGCCAACAGACGCGGAGACAGCACGCCCAGGCGGTCCAGGTATTCTACGGGCGTGAGCCCGCCGTGCTGCGCTTTGCAGTCTTCGACCTCCTTGCGCGTCTCGCAGAGGTGGATGTGCAGGGGGACGTCGTAGCGGGCGGAAAGCTCGTTGGTCCACACAATCATCTCCTCGCTGACGGAGTAGATGGCGTGGAAGGCGAGTTCGTAGATGTGCCCCGGGTCGCCTGCATGCAGGAACGCCTCACTCTTGGCCAGGCACTGGTCCTTCTGGCGTGCGGCCTCTTCGCGGCTGTCCTTGTCCATCACGTCGTAGCCCGTGGCGATGCGCAAGCCCATCTCGCGGGCGGCCTTGACGGAGGAGTCGAAAAACCAGTACTGGTCGTTGAAGGTGGTGGTGCCGGTGCGTATCATCTCCAGGCAGGCGACCTTGGTGCCCCAGTACACGAAGTCGTGGTCCAGGTGCTCCTCGACCTTCCAGATCTTGGCCAGCCACTCGTGGAAGAGCATGTCCTCGCCGATGCCGCGCATCAGGGACATGGGGGAGTGGGTGTGCATGTTGATGAGGCCGGGAATGGCCACCATGCCGGAGCAGTCCATCATGTCGAGGTCGCCGGCCAGGTCCCATTCGGCACATGAGCCGACGGGACCGATCTTGCGGATCCGGCCCTGCCCGATCAGGATGTCCTTGCGTTCATCCCCGAGGGTGACGTCCCTGAGGAGGATGGCTGTCATCAGAGATTCTCGAAATCCGCCTCTCCGAAGCCTTCTGCCGTGCGCTGGGGGATCTCTCCGTGGAAGCAGTTGTCCCGGATGTAGGCAATCACCTCGTCCAGGCCCTCGGCGAACTTCTCGAAGTCTTCCTTATAGAGGAAAATCTTGTGCTTGTCGTAGTTGAACGTGCCGTCCGGATTGGTGCGGCGCTTGCTCTCCGTGATCGTGAGATAGAAGTCCTTGCGGCCCTTGGTGGCCTTGACATCGAAGAAATAAGTCCGCTTCCCGGCCCTGACGGGCTTGGAGTACACATCTTCTGCATCCCGGCTGTCGTAGCGCGAATCGTAATCGTCTCTGTACATAGCGTTATTTTGGTTGATATCTTATTACAAAAATAGGATTTTTTATGGATTACTTGTTATCTTTGCAGACAAATTTGTTTGAAAGTATGCTCAACCGAAGAATTCTCCGTATCAAGGCCTTCAAGACCATTTACTGCTACGCAGAGAACCACGGTATGACGCTCAAGGAGGCGGAAGCCCTGTTGGAGTTGTCGTGCGAGTCCACGCGGGACTTGTATCTGTTCCTGCTTACCCTCACGGGTCCGCTCACGGAGGAGGCCCGCGCACGCATCGAAGCCGCCCGCGCCAAGTTCAATCCGACGGAGGAGGAACTCCATCCCAATCTCAAGTTCGTAAATAACCGGATTGCGCCCCTGCTGGCGCAGGATCCCGATTTCAACAAGCTCGTGTCCCGGAAAAAATTCGCCTGGGACCAGTACGACGTGCTGCTGCGCCACCTCTACGAGCGCATCCGCGGCCGCAAATATTTCCAGGATTACCTGGAGAGCGGCGAGGATTCGCTGGAGGAGGACGCGAAGCTCTGGTGCAAGATCTACGAGCGCGAACTCGAGGACAGCGACGAGCTGGCGGACATCCTGGAGGATATGTCGATCCACTGGAACGACGATCTGGGCTATGCGCTGGGCTGGTGCATCCGCACCGTGCGGGAACTCGGCCAGGGTACGACCTGGCAGCTGCCGCCGCTCTACCAGAGCGAGCTCCCCGGCAGCGAGGGCCTCGAGAGCGACAAGAAGTTCGTGGTCAACCTGTTGCGTACGGCTTATAATAACTACGATGCGTTCTGCGCGCAGGTGGCGGAACTCACGCCCGGCTGGACCCGCGACCGGCTCTGCACCACCGACCTATGCCTGATCGCCTGCGGCATGGCCGAGGCGAAGATGGCGCCTGCGGTGTCGCCGCGCATCATCATCAACGAGTACATCGAAATCTCGAAGTATTACAGCACGCCGGAGAGCAGCGGTTTCGTGAACGGCCTGCTGGACAAACTGATTAACCAACACGAATAAGAATATGAATTTCATGATTTTACAGGCAGCTCCCGCTGCCGGACAGGGCGGCGGAAGCTGGAGCTTCCTCCTGATGCTCGGCCTGATGTTCCTGGTGATGTGGCTCTTCATGATCCGTCCCCAGCGCCAGCAGCAGAAGAAACTCGAGGAGATGCGCAACGCCCTCAAGAAGGGTGACAAGGTCATCACCGCGGGTGGCATTTACGGCACCGTGGCCGACGTCGACGAGCGCACCGTGCTCGTGAAGGTGGACGGCGAGGTAAAGATCCGCGTGGACAAGAGCTCCATCAACAAGGATATGTCCGCGGAAGCTCCCGCACAGCCCGAGAAGAAATAAGACGTGAAGGTCTGGGTACAGTTCCTGCTCTGCGTGCTGTTCTCGGCCAGTATCTGGCTCGTCCTCAATCTGTCGCAGAATTATGTCGCGATCGTGAGCGTGCCGGTGGTGGCCAGGAGCAACATCGAGGGCCGTGCCGCCTTATCGCAGTCGGAAGCGACCGTGACCGCGCAGGTCTCGGCCTCCGGCTACCGGCACGTGGTGCTGGCCCGCAAGCATAAGCGCCCCGCGCAGGTGGCGTTCGCTTCGGCGGATTTCCACCACGAGGGCGAGAACCGTTACTCCATTCCCAATACGGCCCTCTACCGCTATGCGTCCCAGATTTTCGGGGACGGTGTGACGGTGGAGAGTTTCATCTTCGACGAGCTGGAGTTCGCTTTCCCGGAAGAATCCTACAAGAAAGTGCCGGTGCAGCCGGTCCTGTCGGTGAGCTTCGCCCCGCAGTACATGGCGCTGAAGCCCCTCACGATCCAGCCGGACTCGGTGCTCGTGTACGGCGAACCGTCGAGGCTGGAGAATGTGATGTCCGTGTCCACGAAACCACTGGACCTGGACGACCTGCGCAGCAGCACGCATGGCAAGGTGAAGCTGGAGGCCCCCTCCGGTGTGCGCCTTTCCGATGACGAGAGCGTCTATTCGCTCGAAGTCACGCGCTATGTGGAGATTCGCTCCGAGGTCCGGATCGAGACCCGCAACGTCCCCGCGCGGGTGGACCTGGCCGTCCTGCCTTCCACGGCGACGGCCGTCTTCCGTTGCATTTTCCCGACCACCGCGGACCCGGCGGCGCAGACGAAGTTCTACATTGATTACCGGGATTTCGCGGGCTCGCTCAGCGGCCGCTGCGTGGCGCATTGCGAGGGACTTCCGTCCAACGTGATCGACTACACGCTCTCGCCGGAAGTGTTTGACTGTCTGGTCCGTACGTCTGAGTAGCGCCATGCGTACGATACTGGTCACAGGTCCCATCGGGAGCGGAAAAAGCGCCGTCTGCAAATACCTCGCGTCGCTGGATTTCCCGGTCTATGAGTGCGATGCGCGCACGAAGATGCTCTATTCGCTCGTGCCTGGGCTGAAGTGCAGCATCGAGGAGCGCCTCGGTCTCCCGTGGTCACAGATTGGCACGGTCTTCTCCGACCCGGACAAGCTCCGCACCCTCGAGGAGATGGTCTACCCGCATGTGGTGGAGGACCTGAAGGCCTGGAAGGCCGCCCAGAAGGCGCCGCTGCTCTTCATCGAGTCTGCCATTGCCCTGGACAAGCCGCAGTTCGACGGCTTCTACGACCGGGTCCTGCTGGTCACGGCGCCCTACGAACTCCGCGTGAAGCGCAACCCCAAGGCGGCGGAGCGCGACGCCCTGCAGGCCTACGACCCCGCCCGCATCGATTACCGTCTGGACAACGACGGCACCAAAGAAGAATTGTACATTAAAATTAGACAACTGATATGCAAACTGATTTAGCACGGATCCTCTCCGTGGCAGGCCTCCACGGCCTTTTCCAATATGTGGCTCAGTCCCGCAGCGGCGTGATTGCCGAGAGCCTCGAGTCCAAGCAGCGCAAGGCGTTCTCCGCCACCAGCCGCATCTCCACCCTGGCCGACATCGCCATCTACACCAGCGAGGGCGAAATGAAGCTGGATCAGGTGTTCCTGGCCCTCAAGGACGCGCTCGGCGATGCCGCTGCCCCGTCTCCCAAGGCTCCCGAGAAGGAGCTCGTGGCCCTCTTCAAGAAGGCCATCCCCAACTATGACGCCGACCGCTTCTACGTGTCCCACATGCGCAAGGTGATCGACTGGTATGACCAGATCGTCAAGTACGCCTCGCTGGATTTCGTGAAAGAAGAGGAGCAGGCCGATGGCCAGGACGCTTAAAGTCGTCACCCTCGGCTGTTCGAAGAACACCGTCGATACCGAGCATCTGCTGGCAGCCCTGCCGGCGGATGCTTTCTCCATTGTGGACGGCGACCAGCCGTCCGATATCCTGCTTCTGAACACCTGCGGCTTCATCGGTGATGCCAAGGAGGAGTCTGTGAACGCCATTCTGGCGGCCGTGGAAGCTAAGAAGCGGGGCGAGGCAGGGGAGGTGGTCGTTTTCGGCTGCCTGTCGCAGCGCTATCCTGACGAGCTGCGGGCGGAGATCCCGGAGGTGGATGCCTGGTTCGGCGCGCGCGATCTCGCGCCGGTGCTGCGGCACCTCGGCGTGAAGCCCGGTCCGCTGACGGGGCGCTACATGCCGCATCCGCAGGGCTACGCCTACCTGAAGATTTCCGAGGGCTGCGACCGCCGCTGTTCCTACTGCGCCATTCCTTTCATCCGCGGGGCGCACCGTTCCGTGCCGATGGAGGATCTCGTAGCGGAGGCGACGGCGCTGGCCGCGCGCGGCGTCAAGGAATTGATTCTGATCGCGCAGGACACGACTTACTATGGTCTGGACCTGTACCACCGGCGCGCGCTGGGCGAGTTGCTGGAGAAGCTGTCCGCGATTCCCGGGATTGTGTGGATACGCATCCATTATTCCTATCCGGCTGGTTTCCCGGAGGACGTGCTGCAGGCCATGGCGAACAATCCCAAGGTCTGCCGCTACCTGGACATCCCGCTGCAGCACATTGCGGACGGGATGCTGGAGCGGATGCACCGCCACGTTGACGGTGCCTGGACACGCCGGCTCATCGCCCGTCTGCGTGCGGAGGTGCCGGGCGTGGCGCTCCGTACCACGATGATCGTGGGGCATCCGGGCGAGACGGAGGCGGAGTTCGAAGAGCTGCTGGATTTCGTGCGCGAGGCGCGTTTCGAGCGGCTGGGCGCTTTTATCTATTCCGAGGAGGAGGGGACCTGGGGCGCGGAGCATCTCAAGGATGACGTTCCCGAGGAGGTGAAGCGGGCGCGGCTGGACCGCCTGATGGAGTTGCAGCGGGAGATTTCCCTGGCCTGCAACCAGGCTCGCGTCGGGACGGAATGTCTCGTAATGGTAGATGAGATTTCGGCGCCGGGGATGGCAATCTGCCGGAGCGAGTTCGAGAGTCCGGAGGTGGACGGGGAGATTCTGCTGCGCAATCCTGCACCGGGCCTGCGGGTCGGCGACATGGTCCGCGTGCGCATCGTCGCCGCGGAGGACTACGATCTGATCGCCGAAGCTATGTAGACGCCCCTTCGCACGTCATTCGCCGACTCCGACCGGCGAATCTCGACAAACCAGCAGGACCGGCCAGAAAGGAGCATGGTTTTCCGGCCGGTTTTCCATTAGCAGAAAATTACTATCTTTGCGGCATTGAAATAAAGGTGGGGCGATCTGCCGCCCGTAAGGGAGGAAAGTCCGGACAGGACAGGGCATCCCGCTGCGGAAAGCGCAGGTGGGGGTAACCTCACGCCCGTCGTAACAGAAAATAACCAGCTAA
>Ga0310786_10013689_pt1 | contig 10004 bp, 8 predicted proteins | sample AusTroGonzalo_MG_FD_203881 | JGI IMG/M metagenome (GOLD analysis project Ga0310786, IMG submission 203881) | Bovine rumen microbial communities from tropical cattle in Woodstock, Queensland, Australia - Gonzalo_03 (v2) (version 2) | ecosystem: Host-associated > Mammals > Digestive system >... | reverse complement strand
TTCTGTCTCCTACTTCCCTACAAGTAGTGATGTGTTGACTTTTAATGGTTTGGTCACTCATGAAGCCGGAGGACATGGTTTTGCCAAGCTGGATGATGAGTATGCTTATGAGAGCAAAGGAGCCATTCCGAGCGATGTTGTTGAGTCACATAAGGCTGAATGGGAATACGGCTGGTGGAAGAACACGGATTACACCTGGGACATTTCAAAGGTAAAATGGGCAAAGTTCATTTCCGATGAGCGTTATGCCAGTGAAGGGCTTGGAACTTATGAAGGAGGTGGAACCTATTGGACTGGCGTCTGGCGACCCACGGAGAACAGTATCATGCGTTATAACACTGGTGGTTTCAACGCTCCGTCCCGCGAGGCCATCTATTACCGTGCTATGAAACTCTCGGAAGGCGCCGATTGGGAGTACGATTACGAGACGTTCGTAGCGTTCGATATGAGCTCCCGTGCAACTCCCGCTGCTACAACTTCGGCCCAATCCAGACCTCGTAATTTCGTGGAGAGGCAACTTCCTCCTTTGCATCCGCCGGTGGTGGTAGACAAGGATTGGAGAGAGGTGCGAAAGTGACGGTGATGAAATAGCACTTCCGGTGCGGTAGACGTGTCTGATTCAGGGACGTTAACCGCAAATAAGCCGTTTTTCGTTGTAGACGTCCCATATTTTGGGACGTCTACTGCAAATGGGGGTGTTCCCAGCATCGGTTGGCCCCAAAACCACAAATGTTTTTTCAAAGAAAAACATTATCTTTGTATGTTGAACAATTAGTGTGTCTATGGAAGCGTTAGAAAATTCTATTAAGCTTTATTACAATACGGAAGTGGAGAAACTGCAGATGCCGGAGTACGGGAGAAACGTGCTCAAGATGGTGGAGCAGCTCAAGGAGATAAAGGACAAGGCCAAGCGTACGGAGCAGGCCTATGCCGTGGTGAAGGTGATGGAGAGCCTGAACCCGCAGGTGCATCAGCAGGAGAACTTTGCCCAGAAGCTCTGGGACCACCTGTTCATCATTGCGGGCTATGACCTGGATGTGGATTCTCCGTTCCCCAAGCCGGAGCCGGAGGTGGTGAACAGCCGCCCGGATCCCATTCCGCTTAATACCAAGCCCATCCGTGCCCGTCATTACGGCCGAAATATAGAAAGCATCCTGGACCTCATAGCCAAGGAACCCGACGGCGAGGTAAAGACCGCCATGATCCGCTCCCTGGCCATCTACATGCGCCAGCAGTATCTCATCTGGAACAAGGATACGGTGGCCGATGCTACCATCTTCCAGGACATCGAGCGCCTGTCCGGTGGCCGCGTGAGAGTACCGGAGGGCATTGAACTGTCCAAGATTTCGGCCGATGCCAACTTCAACCGTCCGGGCATGAACCTCAACTTTGGAGGCAACAAGGGCGGCAAGTTCAATCGCAATTTCAGAGGTAAAAAAGGCAAGAAGTAATGAATCCCGTCAAGAAGTGGTGGAATGGACAGAGCGAGCGGAGGCGTGACGGCCTTCGCTTTGTGGGTATTGCTATAGTGCTGCTGCTCACGGTGATGGTCTCCATCTCCGTGATCTCCTATGTTCTTACCTGGCAGCCGGACCAGAGCGCCCTGGCTTCCGGAGAGAACATTCAGAACGCCGCCGCCGAGGGCGGTCTGTCCCTGGGCCACTTCCTGGTAACGGAGAGTTTCGGCCTGGCTTCTTTCTGTCTGGTCATCTTCCTGTTGGGATGGGCCATCAAGCTCATCTGGAGCGCTTCGGGCATCCGGGTGCGGCGGTGGTTCTTCGGCCTGCTTACCCTAACCTTCCTTCTTTCCTGGATCCTGGCCTTTGCAGACCTCTTCACCCCCTGGAACTACCTCTTCGGCGGTGGAATGGGAGGCCGTGCCGGTGCCGCCCTGGTGGGCTGGGCCGTGGCTAAGACCGGAGAGATTGTAACGGGTCTGTCCCTGCTGGCCCTCCTGCTGGTGTGGTGCTTCTTCATGAGCCGCCGTTTCTATGACTGGATCATGGGCCATAAGCGCGAGATTCCGGAAGTGGATGAAGCCTCAGAGATGCCGGTGGAGACCGATGATACCCTGGAGGTAGAGGAACCCGAGCCCGAAGAAGAGCCCGTGGTCATTGAACCCGAACCGGAGCCCACGCCCATGTTTGTGACGTCTCCCACGCACGTGATGGCCGATCAGGTCGGCCATGACGGAGGGGACGAAGAGGAAGAGCCGGGCATCAACATTGTCAAAGACAATACCCTGGAGCAGGAGGTGAAGGAGCCGCTGAAGCCCATTGACAACCGGCTGGATCCGCCGGACGGCCTGCCCAAATACAAGACCCCGGAGCTGAGCATCCTGGGAGATTATGCCAATGCCCGCCATGAGGTGCAGCAGGAAGAACTGGTGCGCAACAACACCAAGATCCGCAACACCCTGGCCAACTATAAGATCCAGGTGCGGGACGTGACCGCCATCGTGGGCCCTACCGTAACCCTGTACAAGGTCTACCCGGCCCCCGGCGTGAAGATCGCCGCCATCAAGCAGTTGCAGGAAGATATCGGCATCAGCCTCGGCGCCCGCGGCGTGCGTATCACCACGCTGTCGGACTCCGTAGGTATTGAGGTGGCCAACGACGTAGCCTCCATAGTGCCGCTCAAGTCCCTCCTGAACGACGCCTCCTTCCGCGACAGCAAGGCCGAACTCCCGGTGGCCATCGGTTATACCATCTCCCAGCAGGTGAAGGTCTTTGACCTGGCCGATGCCCCCCACCTCCTGGTGGCCGGTGCTACCAAGCAGGGTAAGTCCGTGGGCCTGAACGTGATTGTGGCCTCGCTGCTGTATTCCAAGCACCCTTCGGAGCTTAAGTTCGTGTTCATTGACCCCAAGATGGTGGAGTTTTCGGCCTATGGTAAACTGCTGCACCATTACCTGGCCGTGCTGCCCAACGCCGCCAGCGAGCAGGACGAGAAAGAGCGCGCCATCATCAAGAACGCCAAGGACGCCGCCGCCGTGCTGCAGTCCCTGTGCATAGAGATGGACGCCCGCTACGAGCTCCTGTCCAAGGGTATGGTGAACAACATCAAGCTGTACAACGCCAAATACAAGGAGCATCATCTGAGGGCCGATGAAGGCCATCACTTCCTCCCTTATATTGTGGTGGTCATTGATGAGTACGCAGACCTCACCATGTCGGTGGGTGCCGGTCCGGAGTCCAAGGCCCTGGCCCGCAGCATCACTACCTCGGTCATCCGTCTGGCCCAGAAGGGCCGTGCCGCCGGTCTGCACGTGATCCTGGCCACGCAGCGTCCTACCGTGGATGTGATTACCGGTCTTATCAAGGCCAACTTCCCCATGCGTATCGCCTTCCGCGTGACCTCCCGCATTGACTCCTCCACCATCCTGGACCAGCCCGGTGCAGACAAGCTCATCGGCCGTGGTGATATGCTGCTCTACAGCGGCGTAGAGATGGAGCGTGTGCAGTGCGCCTTCATTGGCAACGACGAGATCACGGACCTCACCAACGCCGTGGGCAACCAGATTGGCTATCAGAAGAGCTACAATACCCCGTATTACCTGCCCGAACCCGCTCCCACAGAAGGGGAGGAAGGCTCCGGCGGAATGGTGGATATGAAGACCCTGGACGAGCGATTTGAAGAAGCCGCCCGCACCGTGGTGCTCAATCAGAGGGGCTCTACCTCTGACTTGCAGCGCAAGCTTGGCATGGGATATGCAAAAGCAGGAAGAGTAATGGACCAGCTGGAAGCCGCCGGCATCGTGGGACCGCAGAACGGGGCCAAACCCCGCGAGGTCCTGGTGAAAGACCTGGCCGAGCTGGACGAGATCCTGCAGCATTTCCTGAATCAATGAGAAGATTCTTAAGCATATTCTTACTGTTGGCCCTCTCCCTGGGCGCCCGCGCGCAGGAGGGGATTCCTCTGCTGGATAAGGTGGAGGGGCACCGCGTTACGTTCCACTATACCTACTCCCTGTCCCAGAAGGGCGGAGACTTTGCCCAGATTACGGACGGAGACGTTACACTGGAAGGCAACTGCTACAAGATGCAGGGCCTGGGGATGGAGGTGGTCAGCGACGGCACCACCCGCTGGACGCTGGACCGAGACGCCAAGGAAGCCATGGTAGAGACCGTGGAGAAGGAAGATCTCTTTACCAATCCGGCTCTCTTTGTGGCCTCCTACAAGAGCCACATGGACCAGCTCACCGTGAACGGCCAGGGCAAGGACTGGCTGGATGTAACGCTCAAGCTGGACACCGACAACAGCGCCCGCTTTGTGCTTAAGGACATTGTCTTTATGCCCTTACAAGGAAAAAGCGACTTCTCCGTGGAGGAGAAATCGCTTCCCGATTTTCTGATTACAGATTTGCGTTAGTCTTTTACGCAGCGCACGCTCATAGCCAGCGTGTTCTTGTCACCTTCGCCTTCCTGAAAGATGTTCTGTTTCTCGTAGATGTAGCGGAACACACCCAGGTTGGTTTTTTCGTTTTCGTCGGCCGTCCAGAAGCAGGCATATTCCTTGTAACCGTCTTCAGGAGTATTCTCCAGGGTGAAGTCACGGTAGCCGAAGGGGAGGGCGCAGAACTTGGCCTTGTTGGTGATGGGAACCTCGGGCCAGTAATTCCACAGGTCTTTTTCTACAAACTGGGCGTTGACCATGGCGTCTCCGGCGGCCATATCCAGGCACTTGTCAAACTCTTCTGCGGTAGGGAGGTGCCAGCCGGCGGGGCAGGCAGCCTGGGCCTCGGTCCAGGTGTAGTACTGGCCGAATACAGAAGCCAGAATCTCGGAGTTCTGGTAGTAGGATCCGGAGTTGGTTCCGTACAGGTTGCAGGCCAGCCAGGTCTTTCCATCCAGCTCAACGGTAGGGAATTTGTTACCGGCAATTTCCACGGTGGGAAGCTCCGGGAGGCCGGTGAGGGCCGTAGCCGGGTTTACCACAACAAAGGAGAGGGTGGCCGAAGCGTTATAGAAATCATCTCCGCCAAAAGCGTAGCAGTAAAGGGTATAGTTGCCGGCTTCTTCCAGCTTAACCTCGTAGGTGGGGTTGGAGATATCTACGTCCCTGGTGGTGGTGTCTCTCTGGGTGGAGCTGTTGAGCACAAAGTAAATACCAATCTTCTCCGGGAATGTTTTGCTGTCTGAGGATACGAGGTTGCTCACATCCGGGGTAACGTGAATGGTCTGGCCTTCTCCCATGAAAGGGGAATAATCGCTATCCAGAACAAGCCCGCTGAGGGTGGGCTTGGTTGTATCTTCTTCCTTCTTCTTGCAGCTAAAGGCCGAAACGACCAGAAGCAGCAAAGCGGCATAGAATAAGGTTTTTTTCATCTTTTTTCGTTTGTATCCTACAAATATCGCTATTTTTTTATAAATTTGCACAAAAATCTTGCCAAGATATAGACTCGCTATGAAAAAGCTTTTGCTCATATCGGCCCTGTTGTCATTCGTACTGGTTTCGTGCGGAGTGCAGAAGGATGAGTATGTGCAAATTAGCGGCTATGCCCAGGGAAACAGCTACACCGTCAAGATCAACATGAAAGGTGTGCAGGTTCCTGTGGAGACGGTAAGAGACAGTATAGACGCCCTGGTGGTCCAGATTGACACCACCCTCTCCGGCTACAACAAGAAATCCCTTCTGTCCCGTTTCAATGCTGGAGAAAAGATCCCTTCCACCCAGATGTTCCTGGATATGTACCGCGTGGCTTACCGCCTGTGGGAGCGTTCCGGAGGAGCCCTGGACTTTGGCGCCGCTGCGTTGTACGACGCCTGGGGCTTTGGATTCCGCAACAGCACCTTCCCCACAGACGAAGAAATTGCCAAGCTCCTGGAGCAGTGCGGTATGGGACATCTTCCGGCAGAGCTTCCGGTAACGGACGGCTACATTGACCCTGCCGTAATGGGTTATCCCCGGCTCAACTACAACGCCATTGCCCAGGGATACAGCTGCGATATCATTGCCAAGTACCTTTACAGCCTTGGCGTAAAGGATATGCTCATTGACATTGGAGAAATCTGGTGCGACGGCATGAGCCCCTCCGGCCAGCCCTGGTCCGTAGGTGTAGACCGCCCCGTGGACCGCGTAGACGGCGAGGAACCGGAAGTGGGTCTCAGCGGCATCTGGAGCTCGGAAGGCAAGCCCGCCGGCATTGTGACTTCCGGTAACTACCGCAAGTTCTACATCCGGGACGGCCGCAAGTACGCCCACACCATCAACCCCCGTACGGGTTATCCGGTGCAGCACAACCTCCTCAGCGCCACGGTGGTCTCTTCCACCAACGCCGCAGAATCCGATGCCATTGCCACCTGGTGCATGGTAACCGGTTTGCACGGCGCCCAGGTGCTCATTCTGGGAGACCCCAATCTGGAGGGCTATCTCATTTACACAGACGATAACGGAAATATGAAGGAATGGGCTTCTCCGGGCTTTGCCCTCAAGAACTAGTTACATTCCGGCAATCACTTCCAAAATGAATACTAACAGACGGCTCAGGCTGTCTGTTATTTGTATAAGGAAGCCGGGACACAGGTGCACGGCGTCCAGGATAAGGGCCGAAACCGCAGAAGTAAGCAGCCCCGTTGTAAGGGGAATGCAAAGGAGATTGGTGAGCAGGAAATACCGGGGAAAGGAATGGAACTTAAACCACGCCAGCGGCCCGGTAAAGACCTGGCAGGAGATAGCCAGGGCCGAAGCCTGCCAGATGCGCCGGAAGGGATCCCACTTGCTGCCGGAGGGATACCAGCTCTCCAACACGGGATAGAGGATGAAGATGCCCGCCATGGCCAGGTACGACAGCTGGAAGCCCACCGTCCGGATCACGGAAGGATCCAGCACCAGCTGCACCAGAAGGGCCAGGCAGAGCACGCGGGAAGGCTTCCGGGGCCGCCCGCTCACCCGCAGCAACTCCCCAATGAGAATGAACAGGTACGCGCGCACAATGGAAGGCGAAGCCCCCGTCATAAGGGTAAAGAACCCGCCACCCAGGCCAAAGAGGATGAACCGCACGATGGCCGCCGCCTGGGACCCGCCCCAGGGCTTGGTGAACTTGTCCAGCAGCAGGTAGATGATGCCCATGTGCAGGCCCGACAGGGCAAGCAGGTGCGAGGCTCCGCTGGCGCGGAAACTCTGCACAACGTCCGCCTCCAGACCGCTTCGGTCGGCTGTGAGGAAAGCCTTGAGGAGGGGGGCTGTGATATCGGCCTTAAAGGGGAGGGCATCTATGCGTGCGCGGAGGGCATCGGCCGCCCCCAGGGCTCCCATCTGAAGGGCCGAAGTCTCCTCCATCCCCGGCACCGCCCGCGACAGGGCGCAGAAAAAGCCCAGCAGCAAAAAGGCCGCCCAGATGAGCCCCACGGCCAGTTTGTCCGGCGCAACGCGCAGCTTATTGCGGTAGATAACAGGGAGTAGCAGGAAGGGGAGAAGGAGGCCGCTCCAGGCCCCGGCCGATGAAGCCGAAACCATTGTTCCGGCCACTACGCCAACGGTGAATAAACCGGAGAGCGCTTCTATGCTTTTCGCCTCGGCCATACGTGCGAAATTAGTAATAATTTCGTATCTTTGCACAGATGTACTGAATTTAAATTCAAACTATATGATTATTCTCGTCATCAACTGCGGAAGCTCGTCCATTAAGTACCAGCTTCTTGACATGAAAAGCGACGACGTATTTGACGTAATCGCCAAAGGTATAGCAGAAAAAATCGGCCTTCCTGCCGGCATTCTCCAGTATGCTCCCGCTGGTAAGGATAAGATTGTAACAGACGTTCCCATCCCGGATCACAAAGAGGGTATGAAGCTCATCCTCAAGGCCCTCACCAATCCCGAGACCGGCGTTCTCAAGAGCCTGGAAGACATTGAGGCCGTGGGTCACCGCATTGTGCAGGGTGGAGACTTCTTCTCCGGTTCCGTGCTGGTGAACCAGGATGTGCTGGACAAGATTGCCTTCTGCGCAGACTTTGCCCCGCTGCACAACCCGGCCCACCTGCTGGGTATCCACGCCATGCAGGACGCTCTTCCCAGCGTACCGCAGGTTGTTACCTTTGACACCGCTTTCCACCAGACCATGCCTGCCTATGCATACATGTACGGTCTGCCTTACGAGTACTATGAGAAATACCGCGTGCGCCGCTACGGTGCCCACGGCACGTCCCATCAGTTTGTGGCCGGTGTAGGTGCCAAGCTGGCCGGCCTGGACATCAACAACTCCAAGATCATCACCTGCCACCTGGGTGCCGGCAGCTCCATCTGCGCCATCCAGAACGGCAAGTGCGTAGACACTTCCATGGGCTTCACCCCGCTGGAGGGTATGATCATGGGTACCCGCGTGGGTAATATAGACGCCAACGCCGTTCTCTATCTGGAGAAGAAGCTGGGCGTAGACCCCGACGAGATGACCACCATCCTCAACCGCAAATCCGGCTTCCTGGGCGTTTCCACCAAATCGTCCGATGCCCGTGAACTGGACGCCCTGGCCAATGAGGGAGATCCCAAGGCCAAGCTCGTGTTCAAGAAGTTCACCTACGATATCATCAAGAACATCGGCTCCTATGTAGCCGCTATGAACGGTGTAGACCTCATTGTGTTCACCGGTGGTATTGGAGAGCACAACAGCCGCCTGCGCCGCCGCGTGCTGGAGAACTTCTCCTACCTGGGCCTCAAGGTAGACTACGAAGCCAACGTGGCCTTTGAGCAGAACTCCATCATCACCACGGAGGATTCCAAGGTGAAGGCTGCCCTCATCTGCACCAACGAGGAGCTGGTAATTGCCCGCGATACCATGCATTTAGTACTTGAAAACCAAGAATAAGAATATGATTACCAATTTTAACGATCTGTTTACCGAGCTCAAGGCACAGGGCATCTGCAAGAGAATGATTGCCGCCTGGGGCGTGGATTCCCACACCATTGAAGCCGCTTCCCTGGCTTCTGATATGGGTTTTGTAAAAGTGACCCTGGTGGGAGACACCGACCTCATTGCCAAAGTGTGCCAGGAGTGCAAGATTGATATGGGCAAGTTTGAGATTGTGGACGTGAAAGACGAGCTCAAGGCCGTGGCCGAAGCCGTCCGCATGGTTCACGACGGTGAGGGAGACGTGCTCATGAAGGGCCTCTGCTCCACCGATAAGTTCCTCCGCGCCATCCTCAACAAGGAAGTGGGTCTGCTGCCGGCCAAGGGCCTGCTCTCCCACGTGGGCGTGATTGAGAACCCCAACTACCACAAGCTCATCTTCATCACCGATATGGCCGTGATCCCTCAGCCGGACTTCCGCCAGAAGGTCAAGATGGCCGGTTTCGTTACCGGTGTAGCCCGCAGCTTCGGCATTGCCACTCCCAAGATTGCCTTCATTGCCGCCTCCGAGCAGATGCTGGACAGCATGCCCGCCTGCATCGAGGGTGCCATGCTGGCCAAGATGTGCGACCGCGGTCAGATCAAGGCCATTGGTGACGGCCCCCTGGCTCTGGACGTAGCCATCGACCAGGAGTCCGTAGAGATCAAGAAGCTCAAGAGCCCTGTGGCCGGAGACGCAGACTGCCTCCTGTTCCCCAACATCGAGAGCGCCAACGTATTCTGGAAGACCAACTCCAAACTGGCCAAGGACGTCCGTCAGGCCGGTTTCCTGGTAGGTACCAAGGTGCCTTGCATCCTGGCCTCCCGCGCCGATTCCGTAGATGTGAAGTTAAATTCGATTGCTTCTGCAGTCATGTCTGTTAAATAATTATGAGAAAATACATTGTAGCGGGCAACTGGAAAATGAACACCACCGTGCCCGAAGGCGTAGAACTCGCCAAGGCTGTTGTAGAGAAAGCCCAAAATCTCCCCGCAAACGTTGAACTGGTAGTTGCTCCTCCGTTCACCCACCTGGCCCCTGTTGCAGAGGTCCTCAAGGGTTCCAAGGTGCAGCTGAGCGCCCAGAACTGCGCAGACCACGAGAAAGGTGCCTACACCGGCGAAGTAGCCGTGAACATGCTCACCTCCCTGGGTTGCCAGTACACCATCCTGGGTCACT
>Ga0310786_10013688_pt1 | contig 10004 bp, 14 predicted proteins | sample AusTroGonzalo_MG_FD_203881 | JGI IMG/M metagenome (GOLD analysis project Ga0310786, IMG submission 203881) | Bovine rumen microbial communities from tropical cattle in Woodstock, Queensland, Australia - Gonzalo_03 (v2) (version 2) | ecosystem: Host-associated > Mammals > Digestive system >... | reverse complement strand
CGAGGAAGTCTTTGACGGTGGTTGCAAGGTCTGAAAGGGTTTGTTTAAAACTCTCCCACTTCTCTTTGATTCCGCCAATGAAGTTATCAATTAGATCACGTCCCCACTTCTTAACGTCACCGATTTTTTCTGACCAAATAGCCTTTAACTTGTCCCATAATTCAACAACTGCATTTTTGATTGCGACAAATTCCTTGATTATACCTTCGGCGAGTGTAAGCATCAGCTTTGCCGCCGCTGTTAGGAGCTGAGGGGCTAAATCGATAAAAGCTGAAACCAGATTACTAATAATTGTGGGCGCGGCTTCGATTAACTGAGGAATCGCTTTAACAAGACCTTCCGCAATCGCTAATATCAAATCGACTGCACACATAACCAACTGCACCAACGTGTCGGGGTCTGTTAGCATGGTGACAAGCTGAACGATTACATCCGTTATGGATGCGATAAGTTGAGGCGCGGCTTCGACAAGGCCACGGCCTAACTCTAAGATGATAGACACCGCACTTTGAAGAATGGTTCCCATGTTATTGAGAATACCTTGAACCAAAGCCATGAGGAGTTTCCCGCCTGCTTCGACAATGGCAGGTATCTTCTCGATTAACATATTTAGACCCTGTGCGAGCAATTCACCCAATGCGGTCATTGCTCCGTCAAGTCCGCCCTCATTGAATGCTTGTGTTAAGGTTCCCAATCCTTCCGCACCAAAGTCAACGAACTCTTTTAAAGCAGGAGTCAACTGATCTGAAACGGCAATCTGGGCACCCTCTAAAGCTGATTTAAAAAGGGTGACGCTACCTGCAAGGTTGTCTAACTGAGTTTCAGCCATTTCGCCTGCGGCTCCGTCTGCGTCCCCAATAGCCTTAGACAATTCTCTATATCTATCTGTTGTCGTTCCGAGCAATGCCTGGATAGAAGCAAGGTCGGTTTTATTGAACATAGCCGACAGGGTTTGTGTCTTTTCCTGTTCGGACATATCTTTCATGGCTTCTGAAAGTTCCCCAAAGATTTCGGGAAGTTCTCTCATGTTGCCGTCTGCGTCATAAGCTGAAACACCTAACTGCTCCCAAGCCGCCGCCGCCGCATCCGTTGTAGGATTCATGGCAAGCATGATGTTTCTTAAATGGGTTCCTGCTTCGGTTCCCTTGATACCGTTATCAGCCAAAACACCAAGTACGGTTGACAGTTCTTCGGTTCCGCCCTTGACGTTTCGAGCATTTGCGCCGATTGTCAAGAATGCTTCGCCTAACTGTTGAACCGACGTGTTTGACTTCGACGAAGCCTTTGCCATTTGGTCAACCATTGCGGAAGTTTCGTCAATGGATAATCCCAATGCGGTCTGCGCGTCCGTTACCATATCGGATGCCTGGGCAAGTTCGATTCCGCCTGCCGCCGCCAAATTCAAAACGTTCGGCAACATCTTCATGGAAGTGTCTGCGTCGTAACCTGCTAAAGCCATATAGTTCAACGCATCTGCCGCCTCGGTTGCACTAAAGGCCGTAGTTGAACCCATTTCCTGCGCAAAATCACGCAGGTCGGTTATCTTGTCTACGGTCGTTCCCATGGTTGCCGCAACCTGTGACATAGCGGAGTCAAAATTTGAGCCTGCGTTAATTGCCGATTTAGCAAAAGCACCAACGGCGGCGGTACTTGCAACAAGTCCACCTGCAACGACCTTGCCAAATCCCTTAGCGAACGAATTGCCGGATTTCTCTCCAACACCGTTCATTTCATTTTCAATTTTCCCACTAATGCCTTTCGCGGTCGGCTCTATGAGCACATACGCTGTACCTATATCAGCCATGTTAAGTCCTCGTCTTTTTATACCAAGCCTCGAAATCGTCTGAGTTCTCGAATACGGCTAATTCGTCCTTCTTCTTATCCTCAGTTAATGCCTTGTAAATGCTCTTAGGTTGATTCCGTCCCTTGTGACCGTCCTTAGTAGGTTGCCAAACAAGAACACCCAACCTGTCGGCAATTACCGCCAACAACATTTCTTCGAGGCTTAATTTTCCATTTGTAAGTTTCCGTTTTGTTCGGGAATTATCGCTTAAACCTAAGACTAAAGTTGCCACAAGGGAAGTTGTGATTCCTTTGGGCAACTCTAGCCAATCTGTTATATAGATGTGATAGGTTTCAGCTAAGTCGCAAATTATTTCTTCCTCGCACTTGTTGATGACTTGTGCGAGGGTGATGAGTTTTTTAATTTGCAAGCATCCATAATTTCCGTCAACTCGCGAACCATGGTAGTTGTATCGCATACACCGTTATTAGCTTCGGCTACTGCGTTCATGAAAACTAATGCGCCCTCATCTCCACCAAATATGATTCCGAGCATACTCATTAAAAGAGAGGCGGCTTCTTCGGGTGTAGTCTTAGGGTTTTGCACCTTTGTCAACACATAAAGCAGCCGCACATCATCCTTTACACGGTTATCAATTTGAAAACTGATACCGCTTTTTGTTGTTCCGTTAATGACCATTTTTCTACCTTACCTTTCTTATACGCTAGGTTCTGCGGCACCTGTATACTCTTTGTGAGTAACACCGTTGCTGTCGGGATATGCTGAAACAGTAACACCGTATGCGATAGCGTCTGAGTCGTTGTATGTGATTGCCTCTCTTGCTGTGATTGCTCCATCAGCGATAACGATTCTTCTGGGAAGTCCGTTTCTGAGTGCTAATTCAATTACCCATACAGCTTCTTCGGGGTCATCTGCTTTAACATTTACGGAATAGGTATCGCCGCTTACAGTAACATTACTTGCACCGTAAACTGCCTTAAGAACGTCTGCGTTTTCAGACTCGATAAGTGAGAATGTGAACTGATCATTGAGGCCGTTAAGTGAACGATAAACCACTACTGCACCCCATGCCTTGATTTCTGAAATATCCATGTCCTGATTGTTGGAAACTCCATCCTCAGAAACATGGCCAAGGCATACAAATTTACTTGTATCTAAAGCGGTAGTCGCATCAGTAGGAAGTGTGGTTCCCTTGGGTGCGCGCCAAATACCGCCTGTAACTTTGGGCTTTCCTGTTGATACATAGGACGCTGTATTTGCCATTGCTTAATATCTCCTTCCTAAATTCTAGTAATGAGTGATAACGAAAACCGCTTGGTATCGGTATCGTTTTTCTGTTGAATCTGTGTAGTTGTAGTCACTATTCAAATCGACCGCCGAAATATCGTCACACGAAATCAAATCAAACACTGCAGTTTTAACCGCTTCGTTTAACTCGACGGCTTCAAGTAAAGAGGTCGTGCTATATGACTGAATCGCAATAGTTGACTGAGTGATTTTATTCTCAATTCGGCTGCCTGTTTTCTGAATTACATGGAACTTCTTAGGCGGATTTGCCGGAACCATTGCATAAATCGGATTGACCAATCTTCTATCAAGTTCTTCGATTAACCTTGTCTCTATCATCCTTTTGTCATCCTCAATCCCGAACCACTTAAGGCCGTGAGTAAACGATTGTCCCTTAGACATTCCCTAACGGCTTCTTTCGATTCGGCTTCAATTCGGGTAATGGCTATAAATTCCGACTTTGCGGTATTTACAATGGTGTCCATTTTGTACCCTTCGCCGACAGATTGCATTACTGCTTGTCCTGCGTTCTCTAAAGCCGCCACCATTTCGGGTGATTTCATTAACTCATTCAGACCCTGAAGGTTCACTTTGAATTTCACTTTCATAGCGTTCGACCTTGACTTTCTTGTTCCATCTGAGCGGTATATTTGCTTCAATACCTGCCGTGGGATAACCGATTGTCATATAACGACCTGAGAACGGTGCAGGTAATATTACCTCGGTGTCCGTCCAATCGTGGGTATCGCCTTTAGGTATTGCGAGTGTGTACGCAACCTTCTTGCCGAACAATTCTAATGTGTTGGTAATGTCATCCGTCGAAGGTTCTCCGACTAATACATCAGCCACGTTCTCCGTTGTTTCGGTAAAAACAGGTTCGTGCATTGCGTTATATCCGCTTAGAGTCTTTTTAACTATCTGAATAGTGATTCCTTTAATCATTGTTTTTCTTACCTTCCCATAACATCACGCTTCCGTATGTCTGGATAAGTAAGCCGAGTTTTTTCAAGTCATTCCGCATGATAGCGTTAGCAATTCCGCCACCAGGTACCGCATAAGTTCCGCTCCATGAATAACCAAGTGCGGATTGTGATTCCTGTGTCATTGCGTCACCTTCGGTTGACTGTCTCAATATTCGGCTTACAACATCAACGGTGACCACCTTGACAACGCTTGCATACGGTTCCGATTCTGCTATCATTGCGTCAATATCTTTTCCAACTGACTTTGCAATAACTCGGATTTCATCAGAAACGAGCGGAAGCAATGCCTCCGCCCGAGTCTGTTCATCTGCCGTTAAAGGCCGCCAAAGAGTGATAATGTCGTTCACCGTTGCAAATGCTGAACGGTCACTCATTTCTTTTCTCCTTTGGTTCTCTTAGGCTTGTCTTTCGCAGGTTTCTTTTCAGCGACGGACGAATCGACTAACTGCCAATCCGCGCCACTTACTTTGCAATCCGTCACTAAGACATAGCCCGTTTTAATGTTCATATAACGCATAATTTCTCCTTATACGCTTGCGGGATCCTCGTCACGAACTTTAGCAAATGCCGCAGGAGCGATAATGCCCCAACCGATATAAGCCTCACCACGGAGATATACTTCGTTGTGTCCCTTAAGGTCACGGCCTGCGTTGTCGGGATCACCGTACTCGATAACCTCAAGAGGAATCTGCTTTGCAAAGCCCCACTTGAAGTAATCGCGGAAGTTACCAACGATTGCTCTATCAGCGTTGCCGTTGAATGAAAGTGTTGAGTTGCTATCGATAGGAAGTCCATTAAGAGTTCCAGGAGCATTGCCCCATGCAAGTTCAGGGTAAAGGGGCTTAGCTGAATTTGTGCCGTCCTTGAGTGCTGCTAATGCGCTCTTGCAAGCAGGTGCCATTGCAACGCCGGTAACGTCAAACTCTGCACCCTCAACCATTCCGATTGCGGCTTCGATATTAGCGTTTACTGTTGCTTCGTCGAACTCTACCTTGTTGGTAACTACTGCGTCGAAGTTCTTGTCGGAAAGAATAGCTGCGGAGTTGCCTGTTCTGGGGTTAACACCGTGGAAAGCCATGATGTCAAGACCACGAGCAACCTTCTTTGCAAATCCATCAACGAAAGCTGCAAGGTACTGTAACTTAACCTCGTCTGCGCCGTACTTGAACTCGTCGGAAACTCTAAGGCCGTATTCTACCTTAACAGGAACCATGGAAACGGATGCTACTGCGCCGCCGCCATTAGCCTTTGCATCAGACTCGCCAACAAGATTTACTTCGGAGTCAAGTGAGAATGTAAATACATCCTTGCCGTTGAAAGGCATGGGCTCTGAAGCTGAAAGTTTAGCAAGTGTGGATTTACCCTTTACAAGAGTAATGAGTTCGTTTGTCTGTTCGGGTGTAAAAAGTACGCCCTTCTGTAATGTTGTACCCATAATAAATTCTCCTTTTTAACTTGGATTATTCTGGAACTGTGCGTTGATACCTGCAAGCATCTGCGCAAGTCCAGCATTGTTTGAATTAGTGCCCGAGCCTGCTTCACCTGTCGATAAAGGCGGCGCGGCTTTGGGTGCAAGGAATGATGCGAACTGTGAAGCGTCTGCTCTGAGTTCTTCTTCATTACTTCCCACAAGTCTACCTGCCAATTCAAAAGGTACTCCAGACTCATGAGCAATACGGCTTTTCAGTAAATCAGATTCCGCCGTGGTTGCTCTTGTAGTAAGTTCCGAAACTACCTGGTCATGACTTGCGATTTTTTCATTAGCCTTAGTTAAAAGGTCGTTAGCGTCGGCAAGTTTCTTCTCGTAATCTTCCTTTAACGCGGAAACCTTGTCGGGTGCTAAGTAGTCCTTGTACTGTTCAGCTAACTCGCGGTCTTTCTGTGCAAGTCGCTTCTGAATCATCTTGTCAAATTCTTCCTGAGTTTCGATAACTTTAAATTCTTCTGCCATAATGTTTTCTCCTCTTTAACCGTTGAGTAACGTAGTTTTGTTTTATTAAAAAAGCACCCCGACGAAGGATGCCTTTTAATAACTGATTGATTGTTTTGTAACTGTTGTTTTTGAAGTAGCACAAGCCCAATATGCAAGTATCGCCGAATCCATGATAGCAACGTCATAAGATTCGACTAAAGAACGATACCCGAAGCCACCGTTTGAACCAATCGGACGTTTCTCGCAATTCGTGATTATCTGCTTTAACGATTCCTGTCCGCTATGAACTAACTTCTTAGCGAATAAATCTTGTTCAAACATGGTATTTGCCAAAACGACTTCTCGAACCGCAGGTAATATCGGCTTGGTTTTTATTCCCTCATCCTTCATCTGATCTGCAAGGGCTTGTTGTGCTCCTGCTCCATCAATAACGATTTTTTGAACCTTGGTATTTCGGAAATAATCAAACATCCACTTGTTTCCGGCTCTAGTTGATACACAATCGATTGTTTCGACGAATATCTTGCCGTCCTTGGTCTTAGCTGCAATACTCATTGCCACATTTGCACCGTCACGTCCGTACTTAATGCCCAGATATAACTTATCTTCAAGTTGAGGCTTGGTAGTGAATTGCAACTCAGTCCATTCAGTTTCAGCGAATGCGGATTTCTGATTGTATGAAACCCACAAGCCCAAACGCTGAATATTGAAATCAAGTGAATCTCCTGCAAGTTCTCCTCGGATATTTCTTTCGCTTAAAAGCGTACCGAGTGACGGATTGTATTGATACCACAAATCCACATTTGATATATCGTCCGTCTGCTCTGGGATTGACCATTCCGCCCAACCTGTGTCGGGTGCTTTGTTTTGGTATACATTCTCGCGCAGTCTAACGAATACATCACCGCCAGATATTACCGTCGGTGGCGTACCGACTAGGATTGTTTGTGGGTTCTTTGAAGCGGAAACGGTGTAAATCAAAGCTGATTCCTGTTTGGACGTGTACTCCTGCGCCTCGTCGATAATAAGAAGGTCAAATCCTTCACCGAGTCCGCCGTTGTTCGTCCTTGTTCGGAAATCAATGATGCCGCCGCCGGATATTTCAATATGCTCCAGGCCGTATTGCTTTGACGCAAAAAACGACTTCTCAGGCATTTCTTTTCGTTTTCTCGAATGTTCCTCATACCCTGCTTTTTTAAGTAGCGTATAAAGTCGATTAAACGCATCATGTGAAGTCGTGGTTCGGTGTGCCGTGTGACATATCTTTTCACCGAGATTAACGATTCCGTCAAACTCTCGCGCGGCTAATATTTCACCTTTTCCGTTTCGCCTGGAAACACATAATCCGTAAACCATGTGAGTCCATAATCCGTCTGGGTTCGTTGCCATTATTGCCCTAATTTGAATTTCCTGCCATTCAAGAAGGGCTTGCGTTGTGCTCTTATAGAGGTCAATAGCTTCTTGGCCTCGCGTTTCCGTATACTCAACGTTGGTATAAGAGGGATTTTGATTTCCCATTCTCATACTATTTCGCCTTTCTACTTCTCGCCTTTTTTAGTTCTTTGTCAATCTTGGCTTGGCCTTGGTTGACTATATCTAAAGAGGTTTGCCGTGAATACCCTGTGGCATTCATGACTTTCTTGACAAGTTTATCTGTCTCTAGCCTCTCTAAAACTTGTTTGCGTTCTGCCGCCGAACTAACTGCGCCTTTTGTCCCTTCGCGTCTTGCTAGTTCTTCGGGTGTGCTTTGCCATTGCTTTTTGCTCCAAACGTTTTGTGTCGTTCGGTCGCGTTCACTTGTTACCGTAACAACGCATCTGCAAAACTCATGCCTTCGGTAAATATCGTCGGGCGCGTGTCCGTAATCAAACGTGCCTGCCAGGTCTTGACACCATTCGCAGGCTTTACTTTCCGCAATACGCGTTATCTTGGTTTTCAATCCCGACTTGCTTCTAAAGTCCGCGTTCTCTCTAACGAAATCATCATAGAAAGCCTCGGAATTGTTAACAATCGGTTCGGCTAACCACTTTAAAGCATCATCTATTCCGATTCCATCCGCGGTCATTTTATCGATAAGGCCTTGAATACGTTCTTCGGGGAAATTCGGTTTAACCGAGTTTAGCCCGATTCCTGTTTTAACATCCGTTATCTTCTGAATGTCTGCCGCCGCGTCATTGATTAACCTTTGATTTTCGGCTAATACAGGTTTGACCGTTCGGTTTGCTATATTGTAATACAACTTTCCGTCCGGCAAATTCTCCTCGGTCAATACCTTCTGCAAAGCCTTTGATGCGTTCTTTCCGATTCGTTCTGCATACAAGTGACCGTCTGATAAGGTCGCGGTACCGTCCCGAATCCGCTTTGACACACTAGCCAATCGCCTATCTGTCATTGTGTTCGACTTAAAGGCCGTTTCGATTTCCTGCATTAACTGAGGAACTACGTCTGTTGCCATATTAAATTGCTCCTTCCGCGCTTTATAGTCGCGCATGACTAAATGTTAATAAGTAACCGCTCTGCCCATAACCTCTTTTAAGGCCTGATCCAAAACATTACTTGTTATCTTGTTGTCGTCTTTGCGAATATCATCTTCTTTGATTCCGTCCCAAATATTCGCATCAACTCGGTAATAAATCATACCGTTTCTTTCTTCCGCACTCTGTACTGTTGCAGGAATGTAAACAATATCGCCTGTTGTGTATTTGGTCTGCATAAGTTCTCCTTTATAGCCCTGTGATCTCGAACAATTTCTCCTCGGTTAAGTAATCAGGGTAAGCCGTGTTAATCTTTCCGACTGCATCACCGATTGCACCGAGCATTGATACATCCGCAGGGAATACAGGACTCCAAACAGGTACGGTATAACTTAACTGTGAGCGCTGATATTTCACATTGTCACGAATACAAGCTGCAAGGAAACCTGCGTTAATAATTCCAATATTGAATGACTTCTGGGCTTTCTTCGCCGTTAGTCTTAAGTTCTCATGACTTGCCTTGATTGCGTCGTAGCTTGAAGGATTGCTCTGAGGGAATCCCAAATCGTCAAGCGTTAATCCGACTTCACCTGCAAACAGGCTTGCGAACATTTTTAACTGCTCTATATGAGGAGCCATGCTTTGCTGAGTGAACTGACCTAACTTAACATGGTCTTGTCCATCTTCACCGAGAGAGAATTTCATCATAGCCGACATTGCCGCCGTCCATTTATCCATCTGCTCTGCGTTTTGGTCAAGACCTGTAACATATTTCTGAGGGAATGAATAAAACTCTGCAGAAATCTCCGAACGCTTAATAGTTCTTAATGCACTTCCCACATTTGCCATGCAAGCGCGGCTAATTCTGGAATGACCAAAAGGCCTTACTGCGTCGGGTCTGAATATTACAGGAACTAAGCAAGGGTAAGGAGCCTTATTCGGTCTTGTATCAACCAACTTGCCGTTCTCATAGAATGCCGTCCATTCGTAGGTAAAGTAAGCCTCTTTGGTCGGAACCTGTAACTGATCGCGCTCTAAAACTGCATAACCTTCGTTAAGCATTCCTGTTATCGGGTCAATAATGCCTGTTGCATTGCCGCCGTCAATAACCTGCAACCTGGGGAACCCTGTTTCATCCTCGCTAATATAGATAAAGTCGCAAGCTGAAATTAACGCACCTAATATTGCGGAATCGAAAAGAACGTCCTTGTTGTTAAGGTCGTAAATCCCCGACAAATCAAAAACGTCGTTCCTAAATCCGTGGAAGTCCAATCTATCAGCCAAAGAGTCAACTGCTTTCGCACACCATCCGACTACACTATTCCAATATCTTAATTCCGGCGGCGAACTAATCCCAAAGTCAAAGGTCACGTTCTTCATTTCGTAATATCCGTAACGCGCTAAGACTCTGAGCCTCTTTGCATTCAATTTGTTCTGTAAATATGGTATTCCGTAATAATTCATATGCTTTACCTTTTGTTTTTATTGACTGATTGAGTCAAATTCTGCGAGATATGTCGGCA
>Ga0310786_10013687_pt1 | contig 10005 bp, 6 predicted proteins | sample AusTroGonzalo_MG_FD_203881 | JGI IMG/M metagenome (GOLD analysis project Ga0310786, IMG submission 203881) | Bovine rumen microbial communities from tropical cattle in Woodstock, Queensland, Australia - Gonzalo_03 (v2) (version 2) | ecosystem: Host-associated > Mammals > Digestive system >... | reverse complement strand
TATCTCGCCGTCACCGCATACATCCCACTTGAAATACTGAGACTCAAAATACCACGCGCCCGAATCGGCGTGTACCACCTGGCTAACAGCCAGCAGACAGACCATAAGCAGCGCACGCATGCGCGCAAGCCCCCGGCCTGTCAGCAATTGATAGTCCTTCATACTAATATCTTTGATTGTTTTTATATTCTTAATTTGCAATATTAATGTTTTGTACCATAAAACATTTTATTTTTGCAGAACAAATTATCAACAACACAGTATTTATGCTTACTGAGAGTATCGCCATAACAAGGATCCTTATCAGCGCCCTTTTTGGTTGCGCCATCGGAATAGAACGCTACATACACAAACACCCCGCAGGAGTACGTACCTTCATGCTCATCTGCATGGCCTCCACGCTGGCCACGCTGGCCTCCATCTGGATCTGCCAGACCAACCTCAACCTCATAAACGGTGACCCCGGACGTATAGCAGCCCAGGTAGTCACCGGCATAGGCTTCATCGGTGCCGGCCTCATAATCAAGAACAAATACGATGTCTCCGGCCTCACCACCGCCGCCAGCATCTTCGCCACAAGTATAATAGGTATTGCCGTAGGCGTAGGCCTTATCTGGGTATCGGCACTGGTCACATTCATCACCATCCTGGTGCTTGCATCGTCGTTCCTTTTCCATGACAACAACTCCCGCCAGCTGGCTATGGAACAGGAGGAAAAAGAGGCCAGAGAGAAAGCCGCAAAAGAGAAAACAAACAATAACCAATAAATCCCAATGAAGTACAGATTACTCTCTATCGCTGCAGCACTGCTCATCACCTTGCAGCTCCGGGCACAGCAGCCTGACCCCAATTTCTTTATCTATCTCTGCTTTGGCCAGTCCAACATGGAGGCCGGCGCCACCCCTGCCGATCAGGACAAGGACTGGAACGACCCCCGTTTCCAGTTCGTATCTGCAGTTGATATGCCGCGTTACAACCGCGTAAAGGGAGAATGGTACACCGCCACACCCCCTATCTGCCGTCAGAGCAACAACATGGGCCCTGTCGATTTCTTTGGCCGCAAGATGATAGAGGAGCTTCCCAGCCAGTACCGCGTAGGCGTAATCAACGTCTCCGTAGCCGGTGCCAAGCTGGAGCTCTGGGACAAGGATGCATGTGAGGAGTATCTTGCCATGGAGGCCGCCGACCCCAGCCGCAGCTGGCTTGTCAATATGGCTAAGGAGTATGACATGAACTGCTACCAGCGCATAGTCGATATGGCCCGCATAGCACAGAAATCCGGCGTCATCAAAGGCATGCTGGTACACCAGGGCGAATCCAACCCCGATGATGACCAGTGGTGCGCCCGCCTCAAGAAGATACATGATGACCTCTGCGCAGACCTTGGTCTGAACCCCGACGATATACCTCTGCTGGCCGGTGAGCTCAAGCAGGCCGAGCAAGGCGGTGTATGCGCCGCATTCAACCAGGTAGTTCTGGCCAACCTGCCCAAGGTCATGAAAAACGGCTACGTCATCTCATCCCTGGGCTGCGAGAGCACCGGTGACCAGTTCCACTTCAGCACCGAAGGCATGCGCCTCATGGGTTACCGTATGGCAGAGAAAATGCTCCAGCTGCAGGGATTCAAGCCCGTACAGGAGCGTGAGGTTACCCTTAATCTAAAGAAGAAGGGCCTGGGCATAGAGATCAGCCCCACCCTTGCCGGCATATTTTTCGAGGACATCAACCAGTCACTTGACGGCGGTATCTGCGCCCAGCTTATCCAGAACCACTCATTCCAGGCTTACAACGTACCCGATGCACCCGTACGTGACAAAGCCCGTGAATTCTCATATTCCGATACCGTATTCTTTGGCTGGACAGTAATAAAGAAAGATGGCGCACAGGGCCTGGCCCATGCCGTGGCCGACAAACCTCTGGTCAAGGACCTTAAGCGATACTATGACTTTGACACCAACGACAAATATGATGATGAACTGCGTTACGCCCAGTACAGCGTCCGCTTCGACATCCAGGATGCCGGCCAGGGATTCGGAATAGCAGCCAACGGTTACGGCACAGCCCCTAACGAAAGAGGTGGCTACTACTCAAACAACACCCAGAAAGCATCCATCCCCGCACAGCAGGGCGTAAGCTATGACCTCACCCTCTATCTGGCAGGCCAGTCCTACCCCGGCACCATAACCGTACAGTTGGAGGACGCCAACGGCCAGGCCAACTCAAACGCCATAACCATATCACGCCTCACCAATGACTGGAAGAAATACACCGGCCAGCTCAAGGCCGAGCGCTCTGTCGATAGCCGCCTCTCAATCATAGCCGATAAGCCCGGAACCTTCTGGCTTGACTATGTAACCCTGCTGCCCGAGGCATCTCAGCTCTGGCAGGACGGCAAGTACGGCCCCTTCCGCAAAGACCTCATGCAGGCCCTGGCCGACCTTCATCCCACATTCATGCGCTTCCCCGGCGGCTGCGCCAGCGAGGGCACCAACTACTTCGGACAGCCTTTCTGGAAGAATTCTGTAGGTCCCGAAGAAGAGCGAATAGGCTTCCGAAATCATTGGGGTTACTGGACTTCGCAGTACGTAGGCTTCTACGAATACCTGCTTATGGCAGAGTCTCTGGGCGCCACACCCCTGCCCGTCCTCAACAACGGCGTAACCTGCCAGTTTGCCGGCCACCAGTACATTGCACCGCTTGAGACCGAAGCTGACCGCAAGCGTTTCCACGATATATTCGTGAACGATGCCCTTGACTTCATAGAGTTCTGCAACGGCGGCACCGACACCAAGTGGGGCAAGCTCCGTGCCGACATGGGACACCCCGCCCCCTTCAACCTCAAATACCTTGGCATCGGCAATGAGAACAAAGGCCCCGAATTCTGGGAGCGTTTTGACATCATCTATAATGAGGTACAGGCCAAATACCCGGACATCATAATAGTATCCACAGCAGGCTCTGCCGCCGACGGTGCAGAGTTCAACGCCAACATGCATGAGATAGACACCAAGTACCAGAACACCGTAGTTGACGAGCACTACTACCGGGGTAACCAGTGGTTCTACACCAACGGTGACCGCTACCATGCCGATAAGGTCCGTGGAGCCGACGGCCTCACATATGACCGCAACCGCCCCACCCGCGTATTCGTAGGCGAGTTCGCCAACAACAACAGCAACAACGATTACGCCTCAGCCATGGCCGAGGCCGCATACTGGACCAGCCTGGAGCGCAACTCCGATATGGTAGTCATGGCCGCCTACGCCCCCCTCTTCTGCAAGAAAGGCTACAACAAGTGGAACTCCAACCTAATCTGGTTCGATAACCGCGGCATGTGGCGCACCACCAACTACTACTACCAGGCCCTCTTCTCACAAGCCGGCAACCGAGCCTTCCAGATGACCGACGTAATGAACGGCACCGAGCCCGACGCCACCATCTACACCTCACCCACCATCAACACAGAGACCGGTGAGATCTACATCAAGTTCGTCAACTCCGAGGCCGTAGATAAGGAACTGACCATCAACATGGGCAAAGGCCAAAACAAGAAGAAATACACTGCAACAGTTGATTTCATCTCCTCACACAACACCGCCATCAAGAACCAGGGAGACCAGAACACCTACGCCGGAGCCCAGCCCCAGGCCCAAGCCCTAGGCCCCGGAGGCCGTCCCGGCCAGTTCGGAGGCTTCGGAGGCAACCGCAACCGCGTATCTTACACCGAAGCCGTAATACCCCACACCAAAGACTACGGCACCATCCAAAAGCAGTTCACCCTAACCCTCCCCGAAAACTCCATCGGCCTAATCAAACTTGTTCCAAAAGTAAATTGAGAATTGAGAGTTGAGAATTGAGAATTGTAAGAAAGGGTTCGGATGATCCGAACCCTTTCTTAATGTCGCGGGAATTAACGCAGGTGCTTATCACGCAGGTGCATGTAATTCTCAATTCTCAATTCTCAATTTTCTCTCTCACTCCCACTCAATAGTCCCCGTAGGTTTAGGAGTCAAATCATAAAGCACCCTATTCACCCCCGCAACCTCAGTAATAATCCGCTCAGTAATATGATGCAGCACCTCATAAGGAATCTCCTCAATGGTTGCAGTCATTGCGTCGCGGGTGTTGACGGCACGAATGATTACGGGCCAATCCCAAGAACGCTTGTTGTCCTTCACGCCGGTTGACTTATAATCCGGAACAATAGTAAAGTACTGCCAAACCTTACCCTCCAGACCATTCCTGGCAAACTCCTCACGCAGGATAGCATCGCTCTCCCTAACAGCCTCCAGCCTGTCACGAGTAATGGCACCAGTGCACCGCACGCCCAGACCCGGCCCCGGGAACGGCTGCCGATAAACCATATTGTCCGGCAGCCCCAGCTCCTTACCAACCACACGTACCTCATCCTTAAACAGCAGCTTGATAGGTTCCACCAGCTCAAACTGCAGGTCCTCAGGCAGACCGCCCACATTATGATGAGACTTCACGGGACCGGATTCCACAATATCCGGATAAATGGTACCCTGAGCTAGGAAACTAATCCCCGAAAGCTTCCGAGCCTCCTCCTCAAACACCCGGATAAACTCAGCGCCAATAATCTTGCGCTTCTGCTCCGGATCAGCCACACCGGCCAGTTTATCAAGGAATCTGTCAACCGCATCCACATAAATAAGGTTAGCCTTAAGCTCATCGCGGAACACCCGCACCACCTGCTCCGGCTCCCCCTTGCGCAGCAAACCGTGGTTCACATGTACAGATACCAGCTGCTGCCCCACAGCCTTGATTAGCAGCGCAGCCACTACCGATGAATCCACACCGCCGCTCAGCGCCAGCAACACCTTCTTGTCACCAATCTGAGCCCTAAGTTCCTTAATCTGTTCATCAATGAATTTCTTGGCCAGAGCCGCAGTAGTGATGCGCTCCATCGTGGCCGGACGTACGTTACCTGTAGCCATATTCTGTAATTATTTATAGGTTAATTTTTATCCTGTTTACAAAAATATCATAATTCACATATAATGAATACCCCGCAGGTTCCTTACTTTTCAACAGTTTCATTCCGTACTCTTATGCCGTTTATTAATTTTTGTTCCAATCCTGTGAACAAATCCCATAAAATGGAATAAACGCTAATGTTTAAATCACATACGCTAATTATTAAATAATTATTTTCAGGATTATTCTCAGCACACATGGCTAATTTTGTGTTGTGCAAACAAATAATCATAAGTCGATTCCGGACTTATACCGAATCAGATTGTTTAAGATCTCCTGTCTGTGAAGATGGGAGTTCTTGTTTTTGTCACGGAGTTGCAGTAAATTCGCATCCGGATTTTGAAACCAATAGCAACAATATATGAAATACTACATCCTATTCGGCCCTCCCGGGGCAGGTAAAGGCACGCAGGCCGGCGCCATTTCCGATAAGTATAACCTTAAGCACATCAGCACGGGTGAAATGCTTCGAGCCGAGATAGCCGCAGGCACAGAACTGGGCCGTCAGGCAAAAGAGTTGATAGACGCTGGCAACCTTGTCCCCGACAGCGTAGTTGAGGGAATGATTGAGAACACCTTCAACAAGAACAAGGACGTAGCCGGCTTCCTCCTGGACGGATTCCCCCGCACCCTTGGCCAGGCCGTAGATCTGGATGAGATGCTTGCCCGCCGCGGCGAGAAAGTCAACGCCGTCATCTCAATCATGATTAAGGATGAGACCATAAAGGAGCGCATCCGTCACCGTGCTGAGATTGAGGGCCGTGCCGATGACGCCAACGAGGAAACCATCCGTAACCGCATAGCAACCTACCACAAGCAGACCGAGCCCCTTATAACCTATTATAAGAACGCCGGCAAGTATCAGGAGGTTGACGGCGAGTGCGGCGGCATAGAGGATGTACGCAAGGCCATGTTCCGCGTCTTCAAGGGCATAGACCGCAAGTTCATGGAGCGTCAGGTTGTTCTGGATGACTCACTGCTTGATAAAGTACAGATGCTGGCCCAGGAATCACCCCGTCTGCGCATGAATTATGATCTGCGCAACAGTGAGGAAGACCAGTCACAGCGTATGCTAAACGTAATGCTGCCTGGCACCCACACCACCATCCACAAGCACAACCTCTCCAGCGAGACCGTAATGCTCATGCGCGGCCGCATGGATACCGTATTCTTCAACAATAAGGGAGTTGAGATGCAGCGCATCCACATGGGAGGCGATACCGGCGTCTTTGGCGTGAACATCCCCAAAGGCCAGTGGCACACCTTCGAAGTCTATGACCTCAGCATCATCTTCATGGCCCAAGACGGCCCCTGGAGCCCCCTCTCCAAAGAGAATATGCTTTGAAAAATTGAGCAAGTGCCATTGGGGTCTGACCCCTTTTGCACATTTTTTAGGGGAAACTTTTTGGGGTATCAGTATCAGAAACCATCGCCACCCTCGGCGTGTTAGAGGGAGGGGCCCGTGCCTAAGAAAATGCTCTGGAAGGTAGGAGTTTACTCATGCCTTCCAGAGCGTTTTATTAGGGATGGGAGGGATAGCGCCGCAAGGCGCGTAGTTTCAGATACTGATATCCCAAAAAGTTCCGTAAATGTGTCAAAAGGGGTCTGACCCCAATTGCACTTTTCACTATTCTTCCCCTTTAAACATTTCCTTAACTTTCGGCCAATACTCCTTCCCCAAAACTATTCCGCACCCCAGTATAACCCCAAAGAAAGTCCAGACAATCAAAGTCTTAGCTCTACTGTTAGCCGATTTCATAGGCACCGTAACCGGCTGAATTACCGTAAACACCGGAGTATCCTTTTTAACCTGCATCTTGGCCTGTTCAAGCTGTTTTGCCATTTCATTGTAAATGGAGCTTGCCACATTGTACTTGGCCTGAACGCGTTCAAGTTCAATGCTGGCACGTGTAGTAGCCACATTCTTGGAACGGTCTTTCAGAGTAGCCAGCTGCTCCTGATAACGGTCATTCTCCTGCTTAACCTCATCATACCGGGCCTGTATATACTCCAGTTCGCTCTCCGACTTCTCAATACGGAATCTTGTCACCTCATCCTGCAGTTTCTGCTGTGCCTTCATAGCCAGCTCCGCAGTCTGAATAGGCTCACGGCCCTTTACTGAAAGTGTAATATAACCCTCTTTCTTATCTACAGCCAGTGACATTACCTCACCGAATCTCTCCAGCATTTCATGCTCTTTTACAGTCACAACCAGTGGTTTGGCAACTCCGCTGGCATCGTCTTCTTCATCTTTAAGCTCAACCTCGGGCTGTTCGCCGCGAATGGCCTTCATGATCACTCCAGGAAGCCCCAATGTGTATTTCTTTATTACGCCGAATATTGACGGTTTCTCATATCCGGCCTCGGCATAATCTATCATACTTATCAGCGTATCTGACTTGGAATAATGCAGCGGAGTGTGCATCATCTCCAGTCTGAAAGGTACGCTGTTCACTATCTGTGGATAAATCAGTGGTGACAGTTCTGAACTCGAAGACATTGAACTCAAGTCAAATCCGGCCAATGAAGCCAGGCTGCTCAATGATGATGAACCGGACTTGGAGTTCAGCTGAGGCACCATCACCGTGCTCACAGAGTACTCCTTCTTCATCGTAAGCGCTGCCACCAGTCCTAACAGCATGAATACAACCGTACATATAATTACAGTCTTGCGGCCGTCCCAAAGGCTCTTAACAAGGGCCATTATGTCAATGCCCTCCTCCTCTTCCTGACCTATAGGAGTATTGTTCAAATTCTCCTGCATGTCACTTAAGGTTTTTAAGTAGGACAACCAGTGATATAACCGATGTCATCGTAGTTATTGACTGGCTTATCGTATTGTTCAGGTTCACCTTCTCCTTTGGAGTATCCAGTTTCTCACGCTTCTCGCGGTCTATGCTTACGGTTACCACGCCACCCGGCTGGACCTTAGGATAACGGCGTATCCCGAACATTCCGCGCGTGGTTCCTAGAGCCTGGTTGTTAGGCATCGTAACGGTAACGCTGTTCTTGTTGGCTACCTTCTGGAAACCGCCGGCATAATGGCGTATATACCATGCAGCATTCTTCTTGCCCTGATATACAAAGATCTTTTGTGTCGATGAGAACTCATCCGGCACATACTGGGCCATACGTGTACCAACCTCACGTATTGTAACAATATTCTCCTGACGTGTAATATTGATCACATCTCCATCCATCAAAATAAGGTCGGCACTAACTTTACCCTTACTGCTCTTGGCTTTATTAAGGTCCATGCCTATCAGACCTCTGTTGTTTTCCGTACGGAACACGCGTGCATAAGGATCGGCGTCATCAAGCAGTCCGCCTGCCATCTGAATTATCTCCCATAACTGAGTACGGTTATCGGTCAGCATATAGAATCCGGGATACTTTACACGGCCGTTAATCTCAACGGTACGTCCAGTCGTAAAGTTCGGGATCAGATGAACCACAATGTTATCGTAAGGATATATCTGGAAATCGCCGCCCTTTACGTTGTAGTTCTCATCCAAGTCCAGTGTCAACACATCAAACTTTACATTCTTATTGTCCGATATGTTCAGACGGAACACCTGTACGTTACTCAGTGAAGCACCTACCTCTGTTCCGCCTGCCATCTCAATCAGGTTACGGACGCTAAGTGATTCATCGAATGTAGTCTTGAGAGGATTCTTTACCGCACCGCTCACGCTCACCTCGCCTATGTTCGTATAGGTAGTATTGTCATAAACATTAAGTACGTCACCCGGCTGAAGCTCCACATCAAGGTCACTGTCAAGCAATATGCGCAGATACTCCATCTTGTCCGGGTTGGTCATGTCTTTACGGAATATGTAAGCCACCGGGAAAACGCTTGGCTTAAGTCCGCCGGCATATTCAATTGCCTGACCCACCGTCATACGGTCATTCAGGCCGAACTCGCGTGAGAAAGGCTCACGAACCTGTCCGCTCACCGATATTGTACCCAGGTCACGGTATGCTGACTGCTCCAGCACTGTAACCACATCACGTGGCATAAGCCTGAAATCAGGATTACCGCCTACACCCGGGAACGGAACCGTAAGAACCTCAACAGTCTCGTCAGGCCTTGTGCGCTCCACAAACACATAGTCAGTCTTAGCGGTATAGCGAGGTTTGGCATTCTCTATCAGGGTCTTCAGCATGCCGTTTTTCTCCAGGTCATAGTTGCCGCCGTAATAGACACAGCCGTTTATGGCCACATACTGCTCCATAGGCTTGTTCGATGTACGCACGCGCACAATATCACCGTTGTACAGGCTCACCTTCTGGCTACCGTTCATCACGCTCTGCAGGTCATACTCCAGATACTTAATCTCGCCGTTCTCCATACGCTCCACCTGCACAAACTCAGGATATACATTGTATGTCAGTCCGCCTGCATAGTTGATCAGGTCCTTCAGTGTCTCATTGGGTAGCATCTCATACCTCATCGGACGGTTAACGGCACCCTGCATGGTCACAATGTTCTGTGCCACAGGAACATACAGCACATCGCCGTTCTGCAGGTCATAGTATGCATTCTGGTTTGGATTGATCATATACTGGTACAGGTCCAGTTTGGTTGACTTGCCTGCGCGTGACAGCTGTATATTACGTACCGAACCTATTGCGGTAGGACCGCCTGCAGCAGCCAGGGCGTTGAAAGCGGTGTTCAGTGCACTCAGTGTAAAACCGCCCTGCACACCCACCTCACCGTAAATGCTCACCTGCATGGTACGTGCAGTGGTTATTGTAACGGCTATCTGGTCAGAGCGGAATGAGTAGTGACTGGCCAACTTGCTGGCAATTGCCTGACGTGCCTGCTCCATGTTCAAACCCTTCAGGAATATCTTTGAACCGTTTGCCGGCAGTATTGAACCGTCGGCACCTATGCGCTGATGAATCTCGGTCTGTGATGAACCGAATATTGAAATATGAACCTCATCACCTTCACCCAGCACATAGGTACTGGGAGCCTGGGCGCCATCGGTAGTACGATATACG
>Ga0310786_10013686_pt1 | contig 10005 bp, 3 predicted proteins | sample AusTroGonzalo_MG_FD_203881 | JGI IMG/M metagenome (GOLD analysis project Ga0310786, IMG submission 203881) | Bovine rumen microbial communities from tropical cattle in Woodstock, Queensland, Australia - Gonzalo_03 (v2) (version 2) | ecosystem: Host-associated > Mammals > Digestive system >... | reverse complement strand
TATGGCACTGGTCGGAACGATTATTCTGATTATTGTCGTTGTGATTGTATTTTTGCTTGTGCGGGATGTCCGGCGCACAAGGAAGGAAGTGGAAGAACAGGAAAAAGCCCGTCAGAATCTTGAGTTAAAGAATGCTGAGCTTGCGGAAAGTCAGAGAGCACTGTCTGATGCACTGGTAGCTGCGGAGCATGCCAATCGAGCAAAGACTGTTTTCCTAAACAATATGTCCCATGATATTCGTACTCCAATGAATGCCATTGTGGGGTTTACTGCGTTGGCGGCTTCGCACATTGATAATAAAGAGCAGGTGCAGGATTATCTTGGAAAAATCTCTGTATCCAGTCAGCATCTTTTATCCCTGATTAATGATGTATTGGACATGAGCCGTATCGAAAGCGGAAAAGTTACCATCGAAGAGACAGATGTGCATCTGCCGGATGTCATTCATGGTTTAAGGACAATTATCCAGTCCAATATTGTCGCCAAGCAGCTGGAACTGTTCATTGATTCGCAGAATGTAATGCATGAGGATATTATTACGGATAAACTCAGGCTGAATCAGGTGCTTTTAAATATTTTGTCCAATGCGATTAAATTTACACCTGCAGGAGGCACAATTAGCTTCCGGGTTATCGAGAAGCCGTCGTCGGTCAATAACATCGCTAATTTTGAATTTCGTATCAAAGATAACGGGATCGGAATGAGCGAAGAATTCCAGAAATCCATTTTTGAAGCATTCTCCCGTGAAAAGACAAGTACGGTCAGCGGCATCCAGGGGACAGGCCTTGGAATGGCAATCGCGAAGAATATCATAGATATGATGGGCGGAGTGATTATGGTGAATTCCACGGAAGGCAAGGGCAGCGAATTCATTGTAGAACTTCCCTGTAAAATCAGCAGCGTATCCGCGAAGTTTGAACCGATTCCGGAACTGCAGGGCGTACGAATACTTGTGGCTGATGATGATACCGATACCTGCCTTTCTGTTTGTTCCATGCTGCGCGAGATTGGAATGCGTCCCGATTGGACGAACTACGGAAAAGAAGCGGTGATACGTGCGAAGGATGCACTGGATTCGGTGGATGAATTCCGGGTTTATATTATCGACTGGCAGATGCCGGATTTAAACGGAATTGAAACCGTACGGAGAATCCGCAAAGTAATTGGAGGCAGCGCGCCGATTATCATTCTGACGGCGTATGACTGGTCGGATATCGAGGAAGAGGCAAGAGAGGCCGGCGTAACGGCTTTCTGTTCAAAGCCGCTTTTCATGTCCGAACTCAGAAATGTCATGGCCCGGCCGCTTATGATATCTTTGAATAAACAGACAGAGGAAAAGAGTGAAGCTGAGGCCAAACCGGATTTCTCCGGAAAACGTGTTTTGCTGGCGGAAGATAACGAACTGAATCAGATGCTTGCAGAGAATATGCTGACGAATGTCGGTCTTGCAGTTGAGATTGCGAATGACGGTACGGAGGCGGTGGAAAAAATGAAATCCGCACCTGCGGGGTACTATGACATTATCCTGATGGATGTTCAAATGCCCAAAATGGATGGTTATGAAGCAACCAGACAGATTCGCGCACTGGAGGATAATGAAAAGGCCGGTATCCCCATTGTAGCGGTTACGGCAAATGCATTTGAGGAGGATCGTCAGATTGCAATGGAGGCAGGCATGAACGGTCATTTGGCAAAACCGTATGATGTTCCGGATATTATGAAGACACTAAAAGAATTGTTGGAATGATGATTTAGTCGATTAAATCGGAATAGAACAGCTATTCTAGATATATAAAAATACATGCATCTTCATGTGGAAAATGTGGTAAAATCAGGTTACACATTGCTGTGAAAAAATCCAAGGAGACGATCTGCTTATGAAAACGATCCTTTCCAGAGTAAAGTTTAATAAAAAACAGATGACTGCCATGATCACCTTTGCCATCATTGCGTCTGTGGCACAGATGGTTGCCCCCATGCTGATCAGCAAAATGATCGACGGGGTAAGCGGGAATAACAAGACAACGATCATCATTCTCGCTGTGGTTATGATCCTTTTATCTGTGTTGGCTTGTGTGACCAATATAGTTTCCACCAATATCGCGGCGAAACTCACAACCAGATTCTCTGCGGATCTTCGTAAGGAGATCTTCTACAAGGTCCAAAGCTTTTCGGCAGTTGAGGTGGACAAATTCGGTTCTGCGTCGTTGATCACAAGGAATACAACGGATGTGACCATGATCCAGAGCTTCCTTGTTCTGCTGTTCCGCCTGGGACTTCTGGCTCCGCTGATGGCTGTATTGGGCCTTGTCTTTGGCGTGGCTTCCTCCGGAACACTGGCGGTTGTCATCGCCATAGCGATCCCGATCCTCATTGTATTTATCGCGGTGATCCTGATCACGGCCAGTCGTTATTCGATAAAGCTTCGAAAGAAGATCGACGCTATCAACCAGCGTTTCCTGGAAACGCTGGAGGGCGTGCGGGTCATTCGTGCCTTTAACAAGCAGGCAAATGAAATGAAGCGTTTTGACGAGATCAATGAGGAGACCACTGAGGTTTCCCGCAGATCCATTACCATCTCCGGCCTGATGACGCCGGTTGTCACATCTCTGTTTGGTCTTACTTCCGTGGGGGCCATGCTGGTGGGAACCTACCAGGTCATGCAGAGCTCCCTGGATGTATCTGCTCTGGTTTCGGCAACACAGTATATCAATATCATTTTGATCGCCATCACCCTGCTGGCTACGGTGGTCAGCATGTTCCCGGATGCCTATGCATGTATGAACCGGATCAGCGAAGTGTTGGAGACGGAAGCATCCATCCGTGATCCCGAGAAGAAAACGCCGGATAAGACCTGTCATGGAACAGTTGAGTTTCGCAGCGTTACATTTTCCTATCCGGGTGCGGATGCGCCGGTTTTTAAGGATTTAAACTTTGTATCGAAGCCGGGAGAGACAACGGCCATCATCGGAAGAACCGGATGCGGAAAATCCAGTATCGTAAAACTCATTCCCAGACTTTATGACGTCTCCTTTGGAGAAGTGCTTGTGGACGGCGTCAATGTTAAGCGGTATAAACTGAATGAACTCAGGGATCTGGTGGGGTATGTGCCTCAGAAAAATGTGCTTTTCACCGGAGATATCGGAGAGAATCTGAATTTCGGAAATGAGAAGGGAAGCGAAGCCGAATGGAAGGAAGCGGCGCGGATCGCCTGTGCCGATGAATTTGTGGAGAAAAAGGAAGGCACCTATCACGCACCGGTTTCTCAGGGAGGAACCAACTTCTCCGGCGGACAGAGGCAGCGTCTTGCCATAGCCAGAGCGATCATGAAGAAGGCGGAGATCTACATTTTCGATGACAGCTTTTCGGCGCTGGATATGATGACCGATCAGCAGCTCCGGCAAAATATAAAAGAAAGCATGAGAGATGCCACGGTGATCGTTGTGGCACAGCGCGTAAGTACCGTCATGGACGCCACAAGGATCATCGTCCTTGAAAACGGTGAGGTGGCAGGAATGGGTACCCACAGGGAGCTTCTGAAGTCCTGTAAGCTTTACCGTGAGATCGCGGAGATTCAGCTGGGAAAGGAGGAAGTGGATCATGAACTCGAATGTAATTAAGCGGCTTCTTTCTTACCTGAAACCCTATAAGGGCAGATTCATTCTTGCGATCCTGGCTACCTTTGTCGGGACACTTTTCACGGTGTTCGCGCCGAGACTGCTGGGAGATATTACCACTGTCCTCTATGCCGGCGTTGTGGACGGGAAATGGTTCGTGGAAGAGACAAACGGGGTTGTGGATCCGACGACAGTATGGGTACAGTCCCCATTTATTCCTGTGGGAAAGATCCAGGCCATCATCTGGCTGGTGGTGGTACTGGTGGTGATGTATTTCCTGTCCTACATTTTCTGTTCGGCGGCAAACCGGACCATGGCCCGTGTGGCGTCAGGGATGGTAAAGGATATCCGGTCCGACATTGATCTGAAAATGCACAGGATGAAACTGAATTATTATGATACACACACCAATGGCGATATTCTTTCGGTCATCACCAATGATGTGGATGCTGTAAATACCCTGATGGGAAAGAACCTCTTCCAGATCATCACCGCGGCGGTCACGATGGTGGGCGTGGTGATCATGCTGCTGGGGATAAACGGATGGCTTACGTTGATCGCTGTGGCGTTGATCCCGGCTACCTTTCTTACCACCATTCCCATTATGAAGCTGGGAGGAAAAAGCTTCTCCTATCAGCAGGCGCTGCTGGGTGCGGTAAACGGTTATGTTGAGGAGACCTTTGACGGACAGAATGTGGTTTCCAGCTTTAACTATCAGGGGAAGGCCGAAGAGAGATTTGATGCATTAAATGAAAAGCTGCGGGAAAAGGCTGTAAAGGCCGAGAGGTATTCCGGGACCATAACCCCCATCACACAGATGATCAATAACATCGGTTACGCGGTTTCCGGTCTGGTTGGCTGTCTCCTTGTGTTGGACGGGCAGCTGTCCATCGGCCATGTACAGTCTGCGCTGCAGTACACAAAGACCTTCCAGCAGCCCTTTACTACCTTTGCCCAGATGTCCAGTCAGCTTTCCACAGCCCTGGCTGCAGGGCAGAGGATCTTCGGACTTCTGGATACAGAGGAGGAGATCCCGGATACGGAGCATGGTCAGGTTCCTGCAACCTGTGACGGCACGGTAGAGTTCAGGCATGTTCAGTTCGGATATACACCGGATCATCCTCTGATGACGGATGTAAGCTTCCAGGTGAAACCCGGGCAGAAGATCGCCATCGTAGGTCCCACCGGAGCCGGCAAAACAACCCTGATCAACCTGCTGATGCGGTTTTACGAGATCGATGGCGGAGAGATCCTGGTAGACGGTGTGAATACGAAAGAGATGACCCGCCACGAGCTGCGTAAGCATTTCGGTATGGTCTTACAGGATACCTGGCTGTTTGAAGGAACGATACTGGATAACCTGAAGTATTCCACTGACCGTGAAGTGAGCATGGAGGAGATCGAAGCGGCAGCAAAGTCTGTCTGCGCGGATAACTTTATACGGACCATGCCCGGCGGGTATGATATGGAACTCAGTAAGGGTGCGGAGAACATTTCCCAGGGGCAGAGGCAGCTGCTTACCATTGCCAGGGCCATCATCGCGGATCCTGAGATCATGATCCTGGATGAAGCCACCAGTAATGTGGATGCTCATACGGAGCAGGCGATCCAGAATGCCATGGCAGTGCTGCTGAAAGGCCGTACCAGTTTTGTGGTCGCTCACAGGCTTTCCACCATCCGTGACGCAAATGTGATCCTTTACATGGAAAACGGGGATATCAAGGAAGTGGGGGATCATGATACACTGATGAAGTTGAACGGGAAATATGCCGTGCTGTATAACAGCCAGTTCGGATCTGTTTCTTCCGTCCGGTGATCCCTCGCCGAAAACGGGAAATATGAATTAGAAAAGGAAACTTACTATTACGGAACGAAAGGAGCTACAATGTTGGCAAAGCGAAGGGGATTTGATCCGATGGTGTGACAGTACTGTGACAGTTCCTATGGTATCATCTCAACATAATCGATTCGCATTAATAAGTATTTATAGGAGGATTAAATTATGACAATTACCAACTTTTCCCCGCTTGTTGTCACAAAGGATGCTGCATCTATGATTGCACTGTTTGAAGCACTTGGCTTTGAGAAGCGTCATACGAAGACCGAAATCAATGATGAGGATATCTCCAGTACAACCATGAAGTATACTACCGAAGATGGCAAGGAATTCTACATGACAATTTCTGAGGCACCTGTTCCTCAGGATATGGCATCCATCCGTATGAATGTACGTAATTTCGACGAGGCTTATAAACAGTTTTTGGATAACGGCTTCAAGAATGCACAGGGTGACAGGATCACGGAAACCGGGTCATCAAAATCCACTATGTTGATCGCTCCGTCAGGATTTACGATTACTGTTGCAGAACATATCAGAAAAGACTGAGGCATTTTCATCTGCCTGCGGCATGTGCCGCAGGCTTTTTTTATCAGTTGAAAGGACGCCAAGCGTGACTTCTGTTCGAATCGAACAGAAGTTAAGAAAACTATATCAGTTCTCAAAGTGCTCCCCCTTTGTTGCGCTTTTGTTATTACAATTCGTGTATAATCAGATCAGCAGTGGGTTTTCTGCAGGTGGAATCTGGGCGAAACATCGACATAAGAAAGGGGACTGATTTATATGCCGAAGAAAGACAAAAAGAACAATATTAAGAAGGTGCAACTTACCCCTGAACAAAGGAAAGCACAGGAAAGAAGCGAGTATATCGAAAAACTGAATCAGATCATCGGGACAGCAAAGAAGCCGTATGAGTCGCTTCAGAAGGTCTACGGACCTGAGGGGAAGATGCCGGCCGGCATGAAGCACAAGGATGAATATGACGGTATTCAGGTGGCGGTTTCTCCGGAAGCAGACGCAAATTTTGTGACTGCGGTAACCCTGGGAGCCATGATGGATCCTTCCCGGCTGGACCGGAATATGACGTCGTCCGGATTCATTCGCGGGAGTCTCACTTATACATTGTTTAATCAGACCTTCCTCGCGGAGAATATTCCTGCCGAAGATAAGCGGCATGGAGAGTTTCCGCTGCTTATGGTGCAGGGAAGAACGGAAGCCCGGCAGGCGGTCGGTGATCTGATCGACAAGAGATCTGAACAGGCGTATATCTACATGAATCATTTTATGCAGTACGCTGCCGAATGTGCAAAGTCAAATATCGCATATTCGGCCGGGAGTATGCTGAATACTGTGGAATATACAGGTACGCGGGTTGTAGTCCGGATGGCAGCAGAGTTTCTGACTAAGGAGCCTTACCGCAGTCATATCACCATCCCGGAAATGGACCGGGTGAAGATCATGGCAACGGCTCACCAGGCAGAGGTCAGGGAGCAGATCTATGCGGAGAAGTCAGCCCTGATGAAGAATCCTCCGGCGGCAGGAACCAAGGAGCGGGAAGATGCTGTGGCAGAGCTGATGTTTAAGGAATATCTGATCGGGACTCTGTCGAATGAGAAAAATGACAATTCGCGTGTACACCAGAGGGTTTTTGAGGAAATTCTGGAGAGGCACGGGGTTGATCATTCGGTCGGTGAGTATAATGAGCTGATGGGAACACCGGGCAAGATTTCAATGCTCAATGTTCCCCTGATGAATAATGTGCAGAATAACTATACTTCCGACAGGGAAGTGATCCTGTCCCGTCCGGACGGAGTAGAGACGCTCCGTGCAATGTATATGGAATCCATCCGGAATACGGATACCTTTAAAAATCTGGTGGCTGCGGAGGGCACAGCGCTTCAGGATCAGTTGATCCAACTGGACAAAACAGCAGACAAAGGCTTCAGGTCCTTCCGGGATGTTAAGACAAACGGAGAGGCAGAGCATCTCAATCAGTTGAACCGGGAAGTCTTCAACCGGGAGAACGAGAAGGTGAATACCCTGGTCGGTGATATGCTGGACGATTATGCCCGCAGGAAGAATCTGGTCCTTGCCTATGATGCAAAGAATCTGAGCAATAACCGTAAGCAGGTGCAGAAATATCAGGTTGAATTCGGGGAGACTCTGGAGGCTCTTGCGGAGGATAAGACTATCTCGGGGGAGAAGAATCTGCAGGATATTCAAAAAGGACTTTCAAGTCTTTTGGATCAGGCGACATCCATGGAGAAAGCGGAGAAAGCCTCCGAGGATAATCGTAAAGCCTATATGGGGACCATCGACCGGATCAAAGAGAGTATTGAGGCTTTCTTTACGGCAAACGGGAATTTTCCTACTGAAGAACGGCGGCCGCTGTACCGGAATCTCCGCCGTCTGTCCAGAAATCTTGCATGGAACAAGTCCGGGATCATGGAACCGGAAAGACAGAAGGAAAGAGATGCGGTCTATCGGGAGAATGAGAATTCCTATGAGAAACTATCACCGGCGGGGATCGATGCCATGCTTAAGATCCGCAGGGAACAGCTTATGGACGAAAACCGGGGAGCTTCTACCGGAAGAAGAGTGTTGATCGCAAATGCAATTGCGGCTACGGAGAAGCTGGCGGAGATCATTAAGGCCGGAAAGCCTCTGGAAGGGGAGACGAAGCAGGAAGCGCTGGCCGCAGTAAGAGATATCCTGGGAGAACGACTCTATGCCGCGGGAGAAAAGAAACTGGATATGACCGATATCCATTTTGCAGAACGGTATTCCTCAAAAGCGGCAGGGAAGCTTCCGGAATATCAGGCATTAACTGAAAAGCTTACCATGACGGATATAGGGCAGATCGCATTCCACGGCCGGGCAGACCGAATGGTTACCGGTTATGATGAGGAGCGGATCGCTGAGATGTATTCCCTTGAAAAAAGACTGGAGTCAGAGGCCGTAACCGACGACATTTCCCGGGAGATAGAGAAGAGAAGAGCCGAAAAGGCGGCCGAGAAGAAACGGCAGGAAAGAGAAAATTACCGGAAGAATGCGGCACTCAGGAAAGTGGATTACCGGGATTCCATCAAGCAGTTCCACAAAATCTACGGATCAAAGCCGGATATGCCGGCCGAGATAAAGCTTCATAAGGAATACAATGCGCTTCGGATCGAGAATCCGCCGAAGGATCTGGATGAAAACACCATCACAGCCATCGTGCTCGGTGCCATCATGCAGGAAAAATGGATGAACCAGAAGATGACAACCTCATCCTTCCGGGGTGGGACCACCACATTCCTGAGCTTCAACCGTAACTTCCTGATCGACAATCTTCTGTCGGTGAAGCCTGATGCAGCGCGGCAGGGCAGTTTCCCCATAGCACTGGTGGAAGGCCGTAAGGAGGCCCTGCAGGCCATCGAGGACTATCGGAACGGTCATCCGGAGAAGGCAAAAGAGTATCTCGGCATTTTCATTGACTTTGCTTCCGAAGGGCTGCTCCAGGATACGCCGCCCTGGAGCTTCAATATGACGAAATCCTCCGCCGGTACGGTACAGAAGGCACTCTTTCAGCTTGGTGCGGAGATGGTAGGAAAGCCTCCCTTCTATGCAGAAGGAAAGCAGACAGAGGTGCAAAAGATCCATGGCGCGGCCAATGAACAGACCATGAAGGCCATGAGCCGTGTCTATGAGGCGAAATATGATATCCTGACGAAGCCAAAGCCGGCCGGAAGTAAAGAGAGAGTGCAGGAGATCGAAAACCTGCTCTTTGATCAGTATCTGATGAGCACACTTCATCATACCAGTGTCGAGAAGGACCGGGTGAGCAATGACTGGGATGATCAGGTTCCCTTCAGGTACGGGGTGGATAAGGAGTACGATCCGGATTCCTTATCCGATCTGGATGACAATCTGTCGGCGCTGAAGACGCAGCAGATGTGGAACTGCCGGGAGAATCTCCTGACGGATCATGAGGTGCTTCTGTCTACCGAGCAGGGGATCGAAAAACTCCGGCAGCTGTATATGCCTGAGATCCGCAAAACCAAATTGTATAATGATCTGATCTCGGCCAAAGGGGATAATTATGAAGAGCTGCTCGAAAAATCCGAAAATGAAACAAGTGCCGGCCTTCAGTCATTTAAGCAGGTAAAACTGCCGAAGCTTGCCGACGCCGTAAATGAGAAAAATCGTCCGAATTATGATAAACGGACGAAGGAGCTTGAGACGGAAGCAGATGAAATGGGGGTAAAGACCGTTCGTGAGATGCAGGAGTTTAACGGGTATGATAAGGAGAGCCTGCAGAATAACGCTAAACACCTTCAATACCTGAAGAATCTGATGAATAGGTCTGACCTGAACAATAAGAATCTTCCCAAACCGGCAAAGGCGGTGATCGCTGAACTGAAGAAAGCGGTGAAGACTTTTACCAACTATGCCACGGAACTGGCGAAGAGGAAGGATGATATCACGATCAGCGATATGGTGCTTTATGATGTCTATGCGAAGGATATCAAGCGCCTGTCGGACGGATTTACATCAGCAAAAGAGCTGCCG
>Ga0310786_10013685_pt1 | contig 10005 bp, 8 predicted proteins | sample AusTroGonzalo_MG_FD_203881 | JGI IMG/M metagenome (GOLD analysis project Ga0310786, IMG submission 203881) | Bovine rumen microbial communities from tropical cattle in Woodstock, Queensland, Australia - Gonzalo_03 (v2) (version 2) | ecosystem: Host-associated > Mammals > Digestive system >... | reverse complement strand
TAAACAATATATCAGAGGTGCAAACGGCGGTGTTTGCCCAACAAACACCTGGTAATGAAATCCGTTTTATTCCTGATGCCGACCAGATGGATTTTTGGGGTGTCAAAAATTCCTATGCCGGCACAATTTTGCGTTCGGCGCTGTATGGAAATGACACGTATAAGTATAAAGAAAACGGCGAAGAATACCCAATCGTTTTAGAATTTGCAAAACCGTTCAAGGGGCAATCTATGTTCGATGATGTTTTGGTTAATTCACAAAAGGGCATGGTTGCATTATCAGAATTGGGAAAAATTGAAACAGTGCCTGCAACCCCAGATATTCGTCGATTAAATAAAAATCGTGTGACAGAAATAGATATCAACTTGGGGAAATCAACCAGTGGCCCCGTTCAGGCAAAAATAGTTAAAGAATTGGATAAAATGGATTGGAAGCCAGGGTATGGGTACGAATTTGGTGGTATGGCCGAGATTCAATCGGAAACCACTGGTGAAATTGGAACGGCATTTTTGCTTGCAACCATATTGACATTTATGTTGTTGGCGGCGATTTTGAATTCTTGGATACATCCGTTTACAATTGCGACATCTATTTTAACAAGTTTTGCCGGCGTATTTACGTTGTTGTTCTTGTCGGGTGCGTCAATGAATGTTGGTGCGATGCTTGCGTTCGTTATGTTGGTTGGGTTGGTGGTTAATAATAATATTTTGGTTTTGGAACCAACAATACGACGTATACAAAATGGAGAAAATATCAAAACCGCATTATGGGGTGAACTGACCGATAAAAAGAATATGGTATTGATGACATCTATCGCAATTATGGCCGGTATGTTACCACAATTGTGGAGTGCCGATGGTATGAAGTCTGCCATGGCGGCGGTTATGATTGGTGGTATGGGCGCAAGTCTGGTTTGGACATTTACATTGACACCCGCACTGTTCTTTGCGATGGAAAGACTGCGTCAAAAATTGAAACGTAAATAATAGAAACGGGGCAATTTGTCCCGTTTTTATTTGCGATATTTTTTTGACACGTTATAATGGTGTTGATATATCCAAAGGGTACAAAATGCAAAAACCGGTAGATGTTGTATTATTTGATTTTGATGGAACCTTGTCGTGGCCTGATTCTAATTTGGCATTTGCGCGGTATTGTTTCCGTCACAGTTTGCGTCCATGGTTGTTTTTGCCAGTTATTGGAATTGCCATGATATGGCGTTTGTTCAGACCCGGTGGTGTGCATTGGCGCGAATATAGTCGGCGATTTGTTACCGCCGACATGGTGCATCGGTTTGTTCCAGATTTTATTAAACAGCATCGCCGTAATCGGTTTGGGTGGGCGGCCGAACGTGTCGCCAAAGAACGTGCGGCGGGAAATATTGTTTTATTGATTTCTACATCGCCAGATTATTTAATTACTGGGTTGGTCGCGGATATGAAATTTGACAAGGTCATTTGTTCGCGGGTATCTAAAAAGAAACCATGGAAATATAGATTCCTGTGCCATGGCCAACACAAGGTTTATGCGATGGATGAATGGGCGCGTGAAAATAAATTTATTCCGCATGTTGTGCGTGCATATTCTGATAGCAAGTCTGACATGCCAATGATGGAAATTGCCGACCAACAAATATGGATAAATCCAAAAACTGGCTTGCCAAAATAAAAAATATTATTTTTGATGCAAATATGTTGAGACTTTCTTCAATGACCATACCAGTGGTATCAGCATTGCAAATGTAACCCCCAGTGTTGCCAATATACCACATTCATCCAGTAAGAATTTGGCCACAATTAAAAATACTGCGCCGACAATAGTTGATACCATTGCCTTGGTTGATAGAACTGTACCACGTTCTGTGGAACGAATACTGTGGTGAATAAGTGAATTATATTGCAATTTGTTCAGGCTCTGCATTGCCGGTGTAATTGCCATTATTGCACATAATACGTACATAAGTGCCATGCTGGTTGTATGCATCATCAATATACCAATCACCAGTCCGATGGCTATATCTAATATGGTTATGATAGATGTGTTTAGGTCGCCGTATTTATCACAAATCTTGTACGCATATTTTGAAAATATTATTCGTGAAAACTGGTTAAGGCCGATGTAAAACCCGAACAATTCAACCGGGATATGAACAGTTTCCATGATTGGTTGCATAATCCAAAGCATTATGATTGTAAAAGATCCTAAAAGAGACGGAAATAAAATCAGGTTCCTTAGTTTTGGGTTCTTAATTGTATTATATGTGATACCAATCGCATCTTTGATGGCCGTCGTATGTTTTACCTTGCGTTTAACCTCGGTCAATTGCGGCAAGAATACAAATGCGGATATTCCAATTATGATGAATAATGCTTCTAGCCATAAAATGTTATTGCCGCCAATATTCACAAAAAGTATTCCACCAAGTACGGACGCAATAAAACTTGCGGTACTGCCAAAAGTCATTATGCTGCCGAATTCTTTCAAGAATTGCTTTTGGGTTTTGTTGCGTTTCATTAAATCGTATGTGTACGCTTCTAGGGTTCCAGAATTAAGTGCGCTGGCGATGCCAAGTAATGCCTCGCCCAGCATGATTGTGAAAAAGCCGTTTGCAAGGGCAAGTGTTGAAAAACCAAAAAATGAAAATATTGCCCCTAAAATAAGTACGTTTTTACGGCTAAAACAATCGGACATGTACCCAGATGGTATTTCAAATAAAAATGCCGCTAATCTGAATATTCCCTGGATTAAGAAAAAATCGCCAACGGTTATACCTTTTTGGGTGTATATTAAAACGATGACAGGGACAATGAACATTAAATTGTTGCAAAAATAACCGAACCTTAGAATATTAAGGCCCCGTGATACAGATTTATTTGCGTCTTGTTTTCCCATAGGAATATAATACCATTTTATCGGCCTATTATCAAGATTGCGGACGTAATATTATATGGTGCGGCGGCTTGATATTTGGGTTTTTTATTGTATAATTCCGAAAAACAGAGGTGCGTATGAATATACTTGCATTTATTGCTGGGTTAATATTGGGAATCGTCATGGTATTGGTCTTGCGACCAAGCAAGAAAAATGACGATGTGAAACTTGCGCAATATAATGCGTTGCTTAATCAGCAAAAACAAGATATTGAACGGTTGCGTTTGCAAAACGAATCCCTTGTTCGTGAAGCCGCCGAAAATAAAAAAGAGGCCACTGTTTTGGCGGGGGTACGTGAAAAAATGCTTAATGATTTCAAGGCGATATCTGCGGAATTGATTGAAAAGCAAAAAGAATCTGTGATTGGAACCCAGAAAACTGTTTTGGGGCCAATGCAGGATGAAATGAAGGCATTAAAAGACGGATTTGAAAAAAAGGTAAGTGAAATATTAAAAACATCAACTGAAAATAAAACCAGTATAGATGAACAAATAAAAAGTATGATGGCCAAAAGTGAATCACTGCAACACGAGGCCACAAACCTTGCCAATGCGTTGAAGAATAAAAAGGCCCAGGGGTGTTGGGGTGAAATGTATTTGGAAAATATTCTGCAAATGTTGGGCTTTGTCGAAGGGGTTGATTACACGCGTGAAGAATTCTTCCATGTTGATGATGGGAAAAACATACGGCCTGATTTTATTGTGAACCTGCCAAATAATAAACGTATTGTTATCGATTCCAAGGTGTCATTGGAAAGTTATTTGAATTACGAAAATGCCGAAGATGATGCAAGTCGTGAAAAATACGCTAATGAATTTATTGCGGCAACCGAAAACCATATAAATGAACTGGCCAGTAAAGATTATCAGAAAAAGGTCAAAGATTCTGGGCTGGATTATGTATTTATGTTTATGCCATTGGAATCGGCATATATTTTGGCCATGCGGAAAAAACCGGAACTTTATTCATCCGCCCAGACCAAGAACGTTGCGCTTATTACATCGTCGTTGTTATTTCCGATGTTGAAAACAGTTGAAATGTTGTTGAAATTGGAAAAACAAAACAAGAATGTCGCCGAAGTTGTTGATATGGTTAATAAACTGTATGAAAAGTATTGTTCATTTACCGACAGTTTTGAATCTGTGGGGCGCAGTATCGAAAGTGCACGTAATTCATATAACAACGCGTTAAATCAATTGTCCGAAGGACGGGGCAATATGTCGGTATGGTTTGATAAAATTAAACAAAAAAGCGGTATAACAACAAATAAAAAAATAGCGATAGAGTTTAAAGATGAGTAATTTACAAATGAGACTTTGTGGTGATTTAGTGTTGCGCGAAAAATGTTCGCCAATTACGGCTGTTACATCTGATATTTTGGATGCGATGGATGAAATGGTGCAAATGATGCGCGCGCAAAATGGTGTTGGGCTTGCCGCACCCCAGGTTGGAATAACTAAACGATTCTTGGTTATGATGAATCCTGATACTGGGGAAGTTTTCAAGATGATAAATCCGGTTATAACGTCACGCAGTGCAGAGCAGGCCGTAATAGAAGAAGGTTGTCTATCGGTGTTGGGGCCAGATGATTTACCGGTATATGCCAATGTGACACGTCCGGCGGTTGTGACAGTTGAATGGACGGGTGTTGATGGCAAAGGGTATGCGGCGGAAATGTCGGGAATAATGGCGCGTATCGCACAACATGAAACGGATCATTTGGATGGAATATTATTTATAGACTATTTGCCACCGGCAAAGCGTGAAATGGTTATGCGTAAGGTAAGGCGTCACAAATGAAAGTAGTTTTAATGGGAACACCTAATTTTGTTGTACCTGTGTTTGATGCGGTTGCATCGCGGCATGATGTTATCGCGGTGTTTACGCGCGCACCAAAGCCCGTGGGACGCAAGCATATAATTACAAAATCGCCTGTGCATATTTGGGCGGAATCGAGAAATATTCCGGTCTATCACAAACCCAGTGAATATAATTTTAAACCAGATATGGTATTTGTTGCGGCATATGGCGCAATATTGCGTGACAATGTTTTACAATCTGCACCGTGTATAAATTTACACCCTAGTTTGTTGCCACGCTATCGTGGGCCGACACCGATAAGAACTGCAATTATGAACGGTGATACTGAAAGTGGTGTGTGCCTTATTAAAATGACCGCAGAATTGGATGCCGGTGATATTTTAATGTGTCAAAAATTCGATATTGATATTGATGATACAAATGAAACAGTAGAAGAAAAAGTATCACAAATTGGTGCAAAAATGATTTTGGAATATATGGATAATCCGGATAAATACGTACCAATTAAACAGGATGGTGAAATTGTCTATACGGCCAAAATGGACGCATACAGCGAGATAATAGATTGGAACAGGCCCGCAATAGAAATTCATAATTTAGTGCGCAGTCTGGGGGCGGGGCGGACAAAAATAAATGGCATAGACGTTAAAATATTAAAAACCAAAATGAATGGTGACAAATTAGAAATTGTAACGATTCAACCTACGGGTAAAAAGCCAATGGATTGGAAAAGTTTTCTAAATGGTCTGCGTGGTGCAGAAATAAAATATGGTGAATAATGACACGGTATAAAGTAATCTTGGAATATGATGGTACGGACCTTATTGGGTGGCAAGAAAACCAACAAGGGCCATCTGTGCAATCATTGTTAAAGGATGCCATTGAAAAATTCTGTGGTGCGCGCCCTGATATTGTTGGGGCGGGACGTACCGATGCGGGGGTGCATGCGGTTGCAATGTGTGCACATTTTGATTTAGATGGTGCCCTAGATGCCAATACTGTCATGCGGGCGGTGAATTTCTACCTTAATAATGCGCCTGTATCGGTGTTAGATTGTGAAACGGTGCCCGATGATTTTAATGCCCGTTTTTCGTGTGTCGCCCGTCATTATAAATATATTGTGCTTAATCGGTCGGCAAAACCTGTGTTGAACAAGAATCGTGTTTGGTGGGTACCGCGCAAATTAGATATAGACAAGATGTGCATCGCGGCAGAAAAGTTGATTGGAAAACATGATTTTACATCATTTCGTGCAAGTCAGTGCCAGGCCAAAAGTCCAATTAAAACCCTTGATTCTTGCCGTATAGAACAAGATGGTGATAATATTATATTTGAATTTTCGGCGCGGTCTTTCTTGCATCACCAGGTTCGCAATATGGTTGGCACATTGGTTGAAATTGGATTGGGAACCGAATATGATATAGATGATGTTTTTGCGGCCTGTGATCGCAGTGCCGCAGGCGCAACCGCGCCGGCATCGGGTTTATATTTTATTCGGGCCGACTATGCCACAGACGATTTTCCGGTATCGGAATAAATTTTCCTGAATTGTAAATAATACCACCACCATATATTATCTTGTCGGCGCATGCTGATGTCGTTTTAATATCAAAATATGATACGATATATTTAATGTTTGTATTGTTGCAGAGTTCGGATATATTGTTACGAAGTGGCACAAAGTTTTGAATATATGCAATCGTGAAATCTGGGAAAGAAACTTTGTATACACCGGATTCTTTACCAAGGCGCATATTTGGTGTGCCTGTTTCTTCGCCGTTATATTGTTTCCATGTATCAAACGCAAAATAATTACTACTGTCGCGTGATTTATTAAATTGTAAATGTCCGTCTATGACGGCGCCAATTAATTTATGGTTCGGGCTGATATAAAATATTGGCTTCGGTGTAAGCATGGCAATGATGATGCCCGCGAATACAAATACACCGCCAAAAACAAAATTAAGATTACGCAAAATTGCATATTTGAATTTTTCAGAATTGATAATTAATATAAAGCATCCAAGCCCCAATATACTTAATACAAACGTTGTGGTTGGTATGTGGTAGATACTGATTTCTGACATTGGAATACTGGCGATTTTTGTTGCCAAATCGAACAGATAATTATATATGTTGTGTGCCAATAATATTGGTTCGTGTAATCCGATAATTGCGCATAATGTCCCGATTATGACGATTGGCATCAAAATAAATGAAAATAACGGCAAGAAAATGATATTCCCCAAGACCCCATATAATTGAATAGTGCCAAAGTGCATGATAATAAACGGACAGGTAAATATACTTGCCACCAATGCGGTTAGGGCGCTGGCATACGTATATTTTAATACCTTATTACTCGGCATATTAGGTTTCAAGACAGTCCATAGCCATAAAATACCGAATATGGCCGCAAAAGATAATTGAAAACCTGCATGTGTTATAAAGTGCGGGTTTATAAGAAAAAGAACAATAAAGGCAATAGACGCCATTCGTAATGATAGAAGGTTTCTCCCAAATATAATGGCCAGCATAACAAGTGTTGCCATCAAAAATGCGCGTAATGTTGCCACGCCACCACCAGATAATAATACATATCCAACCAGGCCAATCCATGCACAAATTATCGCAGGTATGCGTGCCGGAATACGCCGAACTAATTTTGGACATAGGCGAAATATAAAATAAAACAGAACGAATAACCAACCCATAATCAATGTTGTGTGATACCCGCTTATTGACCAAATATGTGCAACACCATTCATAGACCATATTTCACGATGCCCCGTTGGCATTGTGTTTTTGTACCCCAATACAAGTGAATCAACAAGGAATGAATTTGCAATATTCCTGATATTGTTTCTTGTGTTGTATACGGCGGATTCTGCCGTATACAATGTTTTTATGTCTTTTATATAACCCGTGGCAGATATATTATCAAAATATGCCCAACGTGCAAAATCGAATCCGCCCGGTACGTCCGCAGGTTTGGGTTTAAATAAACCACCGTTGCCAGATATAGTATCGCCGATACTGTAAACAATATCGGTTGTTGTGGATACGCGTATTTTACCATAATCTTTGGTATTAAGGTATATGCGGACCTTGTCGTCTGTGTAATCAAGGTTTGTTATTTTACCTGTTATCTCAATTCCATGAATGTCATGGGCAATTGATGGAACATTTTTGCTGTGCGCATAAAGGCCGGAATATCCAAAGCCCATAAATAGGCATGCAACCAGGTACAGGGCAGGGTACTTTTTATCGATAAATAATGCCGCCACACCCAATATGAAAGTTAATATAATTACCCAAATGTTTGGTTCGTTATATAAAGAAAAATACAAACCGGCACCAAAAGATATAAGCAATGGTGCCCAAAGGAATAGATTCTTGTACTGATTACGTATAAAATCTTTCATGCGTTTGATTATAGTATTTTATTTTCTTGAATCGCAACCATGATTTTTTGTATCCTATTAATACATAAGGAGAAAAAACTTATGTCAAAATACATTTTCGTTACAGGTGGGGTTGTTTCAAGTTTAGGCAAGGGCGTTTCGGCGGCATCGTTGGGCGCCCTTCTTCAATCCCGTGGTTATACCGTTCATGTTCGTAAATTCGACCCATATTTAAATGTGGATCCGGGAACCATGTCACCGTTGCAGCATGGCGAGGTCTATGTCACAGACGATGGTTTTGAAACGGATTTAGATTTGGGGTACTATGAACGATTTTTGGGTATAAAACTGACCAAGCATGATTCGGTGTCGGGTGGTCGCATTTATTGGGATGTGCTAAATGCCGAACGTCGCGGAGATTATTTGGGCGCAACGGTTCAGATGATTCCGCATGTCACCAATAAAATCAAAGAATATATTGCCGAGCCAACGAATACTGATTTTGTTATCTGTGAAATCGGGGGTACGGTCGGTGATATTGAGGGTAAAGTGTTTTTGGAATCGGCACGTCAATTTGCAAATGAAATAGGGCGCAGAAACGTTATGTTTGCTCATTTGACATTGGCGCCGTATTTGGAACAAAGTGGTGAATTAAAAACGAAGCCCACCCAGATGTCTGTTCGCCGGTTATTAGAAAACGGAATTCAGGCGGATATTTTGTTTGTGCGTTCGCCACGTATGCTGACACCGGATGAAAAGGCGAAAATTGGTATGTTCTGTAATTTGCCGGCCAAAAATGTTATTACCAGTTTGGATGTTGATAATATATACAAGGTGCCGTTGGTATACGATTCCCAAGATGTATTCAATATAATGGCCCAGCACTTTGCTTTGCCCGAAGCAACCGGGGATATGTCCAAAATAAAGAAAATCGAACAATATCTGGATGCCGATTTGCCAACCTGTACGATCGGTGTTGTTGGTAAATATTTTGATATTGCGGATGCGTATAAATCTTTGAACGAAGCATTATTTCATGCCTGTATTCAAAACAATGTGCGGTTAAAGATAAAAAAGATAGACGCCGAAAAATTTACCCCAGAAGATTGTAGTGATGTTGATGGTATTTTGGTGCCGGGCGGATTTGGTGTGCGGGGCGTTGATGGAAAAATTGCCGCGGCAACATATGCACGTGAAAATAATGTGCCATATATGGGTATCTGTTTGGGAATGCAGGTCGCTGTGATAGAGTTTATGCGTAATGTTGTCGGCGATAAAGATGCAAATTCTACCGAGTTTTCAAAGAATTGTACGCCTGTGATAGATATTATGCAGGATTGCAATAAAGAAAATATGGGCGGAACATTGCGTTTAGGGGCATATCCATGTGTAGTTAAACCAGGAACGCTTGCCGAGAAAATATATGGTTCAACCAATATATCGGAACGTCATCGCCATAGATACGAAGTAAATATTAAATACAAAGACGCATTAGAAAAAAATGGTATGATTGTATCGGGAATGTCACCTGATGGACGGTTGCCAGAAATGATTGAAATACCAAAACATCGGTTCTTTATCGCAGGGCAATTCCATCCAGAATTCCAGAGCAACCCCTTTACAGGGCATCCGATGTTTAATGCATTTATTGCGGCGGCAATAAATAAATAGTTATTTACCAAAAATAAAATCTGGATTTGATGATATCGCGATTATTGTGTCGATATCATCATTTTCAGATGCGTGTTGACGAATCGTCTTGCCGCATTTTTGACATTTGTGTGTAATAATATATCCATCGCCAGATGGTTCCGCAGAAATCGGTTCCATCATACCACCACATGTTGAT
>Ga0310786_10013684_pt1 | contig 10005 bp, 11 predicted proteins | sample AusTroGonzalo_MG_FD_203881 | JGI IMG/M metagenome (GOLD analysis project Ga0310786, IMG submission 203881) | Bovine rumen microbial communities from tropical cattle in Woodstock, Queensland, Australia - Gonzalo_03 (v2) (version 2) | ecosystem: Host-associated > Mammals > Digestive system >... | reverse complement strand
AAAAGAGGAATATCCTTATAATACAGACCGATTTCATATTCAAGGCAAGGCTCCGTACTTCCTTCTTCAAACCAACGCGAAACCGGAGTGATATCTAATTCCAAACCATTCTTTCCATACCGAATATGTGCCATAAAAAACCTCACTAAAAAATTATTTTCTATATTGTAGCAACTTTTAAGTCATAACAAAACCCCGCTTTTAGGCGGGGTTTTTTCTGACCTACATCTTCTATTCCAAAAAGTTCAAGGCTTGCTCTTTGCTGGATATCCGCCCCGCCCACTGTAACTTACTGAAGCGGTCCATGGTAGCGGAAATTTTCCGCCCGTTAATACCCAGCTCGCGCAAATCGCGTCCTTTGACAAAGCACGGTTCTAACGCCGTGCGTTTTAATCCCGGAAACATCGCTCGCACAATGTTTTCCTGTAAAGGACTTAGGGCTGATAGCGGCGATTTTTGACTATCATACACCGTCCACGCGCCCAATAATTCGTGCGTAACTTCTTTGGGGAAATGCAAGCTAATCAAAAACTCCGGGCCGCTCTCTTTTAACAGGCACGCACAAATGCCAAGCTTCGCTTCCAGCGTTTTTCCTTTCGCTATTTCATCGCCCCATTTTAGGCCGGGATAAATAAACGGCATCAGCTCATATTTATCCATCAGCGCAAAAATTTCTGCTACATTTTTCTCTTGCAAAATCTTGATAAATTCCTGCCGCACGCGCTCCCGCGAAAGGACAAACGGATATTCTTCACGGATGGAATCTAACATCCATTGTTCGGTTTTTTTATCTATTTTCCAGCCAAAACGTCCGGCAAAACGCACGATACGGTATAAACGGGTTGGATCATCCGAAAAACTTTTCTCATGCAAGACTTTCAGCACCCCGTTATCAATGGCTTTTTGGGCCCCAAACGGGTCATAAGATTTTCCGAAATCTTTCGGCAAAATACTTAGTGCCCATGTATTGGCTGTAAAATCGCGGCGGAATAAATCATCCCTAATAGTAGAAGGAGTCACTTCCGGCAAAGCACCGGGCCGCGCGTAAAATTCTTTGCGCGCCAGGACCAAATCCAATTTCAACCCGGTTTCTAACGTTACACGGTAAGTATTGAACTGGGAAAATTTTCGTTTTTCTCCGCCCCAATTGCGAATACAAAATCCGGCAATAGATTCTACGGACCCGGTAAAAACCAAGTCCAAATCCTTGGTATCGCGTCCTAAATAAAAATCCCGGACGGCTCCCCCCACTACCCAGGCTTTTACCCCCAGCTTATCGGCATATGTGCCGATGGTTTTTAGTACTTCTTTGTGTTTTCTCGGTATCATCATAGTATACTTTGGGTGCTTGCGCACCATCCCCCTGCATCACTTCGGCAAAGTGTTTGAGCATCGGGCTCTTGAGTCCCGACTCAAGCACCTTACGGGCGGAATCGGCAAAGCTTTTCGCCGTTTCATCCACCCCGGCCGCTGTATAAAGCGGAAAATTATTTTCCCGCGCCCATTCGGGCACCAACCGCGCTACTTTAAGTCCCAGCGCAGCGGCAGCAGCCGCAATTACTTGCGACTCATCGTTACGTTGTTCTTCTTTTTCCAACACCCCCTTGAGCTCTTCCAAGCCAAAAACACACATCGGACCAAAGTCCAAATTCAACTGCTTAAATAAATTATCCTTGAGCAGTTGGTAATCTTGTTGCATTTTGGCTACCAATTCTTTTTTATTAGAACGGTTTTCTTGCGCAAAAACAAATATCAAAAGATGCGCTTCTTCATCTAAATAAATCAAATCCGCATCACAATGGAAAAAAGTATGGCAATGCTCACAGCACAGCAAATTCAATTCTCCGCCTAAAGCAGCTTCTTTCAATTCCGGGTCTTGCGTTACATTAATAAAAGACCAGCGTTCTGCTTCAAATGGTTCGCAACCATTGGGACAAGTGATTGTTTCAGTTAATTTAATGGATCTCATAGGATATATTTATACCATAAAACCATCAAAAAGAAAAGCAAAATTTTCTTTAGATGGAGGCATTAATTATTTTTCATTATAAGCACTTTCTAACTAAAAAAAGTGAGTTAGTTTACTAATAAACTGCCCCGCCGATTCTGTATATCATTTACGGCAGGGCAGGGATAAGTCAAAACAATTTTTATTTTGCTTTGGCAGCCGTTTTTGCTTTGCTGGCTTCTTGCTTTTTAGCAAGCTGATGTGCTTTAATGGCTTCTTGCACTCTGTCGGTAGCTGCTTTTTGATAAAAATATTTTTGCGGTCTCTGCGTATTTTTACCAATATTGTATCGTTGGAATTTGAGAGATTGTGCGCCGATTTCGGACATCAATTGCCAGACCAGTTCTTTGTCGGTTTTCAACGTCCGTTCAATTTTCTTGATCACAAAATCATGTTCCGTTTTTACAATTATTTCTGCGAGTTCTCTGGCGGTAAATTGTTTGCGTTTATTTTTCGCTACAATATCCGACACGATACAAGCTAGTGTTCTTCTCATAGTTCCCTCTCGTGTTTTATTTTGCCCCGTGCGGGATTCGAACCCGAACCACCGGTTCCGAAGACCGGTACTCTATCCAGTTGAGCTAACGGGGCCAGACGTTACTTATATATAATATATATTTTTTTTTCTTTTGTCAAGTAAAATAAAAAAAATATTCATTTCCCTACAAATTTGCTAGAATTAAATTATCTAATTTTTCAGTAAGGAGTAACTTATGGGCGGACATTCCCACTGGGCCGGTATTAAACATAAAAAGGCCCTCGTTGATGCAAAAAAAGGTAAAGTATTTACCAAAATTTTAAGAGAAATTACCATTGCTGCCAAAATGAGCGGCGGCAATCCGGACCAAAATCCGCGCTTGCGCAAAGCGATGGATGATGCCCGTGCGGCCAACATGCCGATGGAAAATATGAAACGTGCCATTATGAAAGGTACGGGGCAATTGCCGGGTGTTTCTTACGAAGAAATCACGTATGAAGGATACGGACCGGGTTCTACGGCTGTTATCGTAGAATGCACCACCGACAACAAAAACCGCACCTTTGCGGAAATCCGCAAAATTTTCACCAGCCGCGGCGGCTCTATCGGTACGTCGGGCTGTGTGTCTTATATGTTCAAGAGCAAAGGTGTCATCGTGGTAGCCAAAGACGCTATCGGTGAAGATGATTTGATGAATTTAGCTTTGGAAGCCGGTGCCGAAGATGTGCGCACCGAAGGCGAAGCGTATGAAGTCATCACCGCCCCCGATGCTACTTTTGACGCGGTCAAAAAAGCTATTGAAGAGAAAGGCATTACGCCCGAATCGGCCGAAATTACCATGTTGCCCGATACGGAAGTAAACATTACCGACGAACACGTGGCTGAATCTATTCTGAAAATGATGGAAGAATTAGATGACCACGATGATACCAAAAATGTCTATTCCAACTATAATATCCCCGACGATATTATGGCTAAACTAGACAAATAAGTTTTTATCACGCAAACGCCGCCCGATACCGCAAGGAACCGGGCGGTTTTTTGAAACTGATTTTACTATATGGCCACAAATACTTCTGTTGTACTCGGAATTGACCCTGGCTTAGACCGCACTGGGTGGGCTATCGTGCACCGCAGCGAACGCAATAGGCTCTCTTTAGTGGCATGCGGGCTTATTCATACAGCTGCCGCGCAAGAGCTACCCGCGCGCCTACATTATATATATAACGAACTGCAAAAAATTTTACAAACCTATGGCCCGGACCAAATAGCCATGGAACAAAATTTTTTCTTAAAGCGCGCGGTTACCATGGCCAATACCGTCATGACGCGCGGCGTGATTATTTTAGCCTGCGAACAAGCCACCAAACCGATTTCTTTTTATCCCCCCAAACGGGTCAAAATGATGTTATGCGGCACAGGTACCGCTGACAAAAAACAAGTGCAGCGCATGGTACAACTTACCTTAAATTTAGACAAAAAACCCGAGCCGGATGATGTAGCGGATGCGGTAGCCATTGCGATATGCCACCACAAAACTGCGCCGCTGGCCCGCCAGATGAATGCACAAGCTGCATTTCTGGAAAAAATAAAGGCGGCCAAAGCCGCCCAATTAAAGAAGTTTGGGAAATAAAATTTTATTCTAAATATATACCGTATTCTTCATTATATTTTGTAAAACCGAACTGTTTACAAGTTTTATCAAAGCCTTCGTTGTTCACTATGCTGCCTGTACACAAAAAACCGCTATAGGGTTCTTCTGAATCATTACAAATAACATCATAATTTTCATCCCAATAGCGAATAAAAGTTCTATTATCTGCTTTCGAACGTGCTTCCCAAGAACAACCCATTTTTCCATTCCCGGTACAACATTCATCATTTCCAAATGTCCAATTGTTAGAATTTGGTTTCTCAATTGCCCAAGCATCGCTATTTGCCATACCAGGTCTTTCTCCTGTTTCCAAATAATACATTTTTCCAGCCTCTGCCAATGCTTTCAGATTTATTTTAGCCTCAGCCACACGCGATTTACCGACGGCTTTGGTATATTGCGGCAACCCTATTGCTGCCAATATGCCGATGATTAATACTACTACTAACAGCTCTATTAGTGTGAATGCTTTGTTGTTGTTCATATATGTTTCTCCTATTTTAATTTTTGCAACCTTTAGACCGTTGTTAAAATAGTTTTTCTAAACGGACTAAGTATTTTGTGTGTTTAAGTGAAACGAGTTCACAAAATACCCGTTTGAAAAACTATTTTAGGTCTATGGTTGCGCGTTTTTTGGTTACTTTTTGCCGCCGCAAAAAGTAATAAATATAAGGTTGAGAACTCGGCCCATATCCCGCATAAAAACCTTGCGGGAGAACGAGGCCAAAGCACTCCCCTTATGTCTATTGTATCAAAAAAAAAAAAAAGACAAGTCAAGCGAAATTTTTTAGAAGAAAACACCCCCTTAAAAGCAACCTGCCACCGGCTGCGTCATATATGCTAAAATAAAAATATGATTGCGTATTTACAGGGAACTATTTTGGAAGTAAAAGAAGAAAGCCTTATCCTGGTGTGCGGCGGGGTTGGGTATGAAGTAAATATGACCAAAAATAGCCTCGGCGAGCTGGAAGCTGGTCGTGAAACAGCGCTGTATATCGCAGAGTCTATTTCTCCGTATGATGGCACCATGCTGTACGGTTTTTTATCTAAAGAAGATAAAGAATTATGGACACTTTTCAAAACCGCCATTCCCAACACCGGAGCCAAAAAAGCGTTAGATTTACTTAATAAAGCCTTGCGCTCTGTAGCTGATTTTCATAATGCCATTATTAAACGCGACCCGAAAATTTTAACAGGTATTTTTGGTTTTACGGCAAAGACCGCCGAGAAATTAATCAATTCCCTCAAAGATAAAATGGATGCTATCAGTATGCAGGGCGAAACAAAAATTAAGGTCCTTGATGAGGCCCCGTATATGAGTGAAGTGTTAGAGGCATTGACTGCTTTAGGGTTTTCTGCCGTTGAAGCACGCCGGGCCATTGAACAACTTTACCAAAACGGAGTAAAGCCCAGCGAAAAGATTGAAAATATTATTCCCCAGGCTTTGCGGATACTGAAAAAATGAACAATCAAAATGATATTTTAGACGTACATCAATTAGCCGACGAGCAAGGCGGGCTAGAAGCTGCGCTCCGGCCCAGTACGTTAGACGAATTTGTCGGGCAAGACAAACTCAAAGAAAATTTGCGCATTTTTATTGAAGCGGCACGCACACGCGGCGAAGCGTTGGATCATTGTTTATTTTATTCCCCCCCGGGTTTGGGTAAAACCACACTGGCCAACATTTTAGCCAAAGAAATGGGCGTCAATATAAAAGTAACCTCTGGGCCTGTGTTGGCGCGCCCGGGTGATTTGGCGGCCATGTTAACCACTGAGCTTTCCGACGGAGATATTTTATTTGTAGATGAAATACACCGCTTAAATCCTGCGGTAGAAGAAGCCCTTTATCCGGCTATGGAAGATTTTACTTTCTTTATTAATACAGGCAAGGGGGCCGGTTCTACCACGCTTAAACTGGCAGTACCCAAATTTACACTGGTCGGGGCGACTACTCGCTCCGGTCTTTTGACAGGTCCTTTGCGCGACCGTTTTGGCATTGTATTTAATCTGGGATTTTACGAAATTAAGGAAATTACCGATATTTTAGCTCGTTCGGCCCGGTTGCTAAACATTGCGGCAGACCGTGCCGGATTGACTGAATTGGCTAAACGTTCCCGCGGCACCCCACGTATTGCCAACCGATTATTACGGCGAGCAAGGGATTTTGCACAAGTCAAAGGAAACGGCATCATTACCGAAGAAATTGCGGTATTGGCTATGAGTTCATTGGATATTGACAGCGAGGGACTTGACAGTGTAGATAAACGCATTTTAGAAGCGCTGATTGACCGTTTCGGCGGCGGTCCGGTGGGCGTGGACAATTTAGCCATTGCGGTTTCCGAAGCGGTAGACACTTTGACAGATGCCATAGAACCGTATTTAATTAAGGCCGGTTTTATTGCTCGCACCCCACGCGGCCGTGTGGCTACGCAAAGAGCCTATGATCATTTAGGTAAAAAACGAAAAGGGGATTTGCTTTTCTAAATGAAAAAAATCATTTTGTTATGCGCTGTTTTTTATTGCGCCGCTTGTGTACAGGCGGCGCAAATTGTGCGTGTACAACTGGCGGATAATCTTAAAACTGCCCAAATAAAAACTTCCGGCAAAGTATATATTTATGAGGCCAATAAAGGCAAAAAATACAAGGTTAGCAATCCCGGAAATCTCCATATAAACTTTGCCAAAAACACTTTATCTATCGGAGCCTTAAAAAGTACCGGACCGCTTGTCATTGAACCTGCGGCCAAAAGCCAATTAACCTTTCAAAAAAATATCTATACCGGCAAATTGTATGCAATCCCTACCGGAAATACTTTTTCTATTGTAGAACACATAGATTTGGAGAGTTATTTGCTTGGGGTATTACCTCATGAAATGAGCCATTCGTGGCCGTTGGAGGCCTTGAAAGCGCAAGCGGTTGCCGCGCGTACGTATACTAAAATGCAGCTCAAAGGCAATAAATCCAACTTTGATTTATACAATGACACACGCAGCCAAATGTATAAAGGTGCCGGAACAGTTTACGACAGTGTTCGCAAAGCAGTAGAAGGCACCCAAGGGCAAGTACTTACCTATAAGGGAGATTTATTTAATACCTATTATCATGCCAATTGCGGCGGGGGTACCGATGATGCCAAAATTTGGACCGGCAGTTCCGCTACCACCATTAAACCGCTGCAAGGAGCTTCTTGCAAGACAGATACTCACAGCAAAAGTTATTCTTGGAAAGTGACCGTTCCTTCTTCCTCTATCAATAGCTTTGTCAATAAAAACGGTTTGGCCGGTAATATTAAAAAAATAAAAATCGATCAACGCACTCATTCCAAGCGAGCGGTAACTTTACAATTTACCACTTCTAAAGGAAGTAAAAATTTATCTTGTGCCAAATTCCGCTTAGCGGTTGGGGCCGGGCTGCTCAAAAGCTGCAAAATCACCTCGATATCTAAAAGCAGTAGCGGATTTGTTTTTGAAGGGCATGGCTTTGGGCATGGCATTGGCATGTGCCAAGACGGAGCGAAAGGCATGGCCGAAAACGGAAAAACATATAAACAAATTTTAGCTAATTATTTCCCGGATTCTAAACTAACTACTTTATGAGGTTTTATGGCTTTTGAACGATTCAAGAAATTTAATATTGACCCTTTAATTGCGAAACAACCCGCCACTCCGCGCGATAGTTCGCGGCTGATGGTATTGCAGCGCGCCAAACAACTCATAGAGCACCGTATTTTTCGCGACATTCACGAATATTTTAATCCCGGCGACGTGTTGGTCCTCAATAATACCAAAGTTTTCCCCGCTAAATTATTTGCCCATAAATCTACCGGCGGCAAAGTGGAAATTTTACTCGTACGGCCGCAAGCCGACCCACATGTTTGGACCACTCTTACCCGTGATTACAAAGAAAATGCAGCGTTAGATTTCGGAGACGGACTTATAGGAAAAATGCTTGGCAAAACGCCCGAAAACGAAGTATTAATTCAATTTAATAAAGAAGATATTTTGCCACATTGTCATACGCACGGACTAATGCCCTTACCGGTTTATATTGAAAAAGCACGCAAACATGAAGGCTTAACACCCAGCTTATCCACCGATAAAGAGCGCTATCAAACGGTATATGCCAAACATGAAGGTTCTATCGCCGCACCGACAGCAGGTTTTCATTTTACGCAAGAGCTTTTACAAAAATTAAAAGATAAAGGCGTGCAAATTGTATATATTACGTTGCATGTGGGATGGGGTACCTTTAAGCCATTGCGCGGTGAACCGCAGCAGCATCACATGTTGCCGGAATTAGCTGAAATTTCCGAACAAACCGCGGCAACCGTTAATACGGCGCGCACCGCCGGAAAGCGGATTTTTTCCGTGGGTACGACCAGCACGCGCACGTTAGAAAGTTTTACACAAAACGGGATCACAAATGCGGGCAAGAAATGGACTGATTTATTTATTTATCCGGGATATCAATTTAAGGCAATTGATTGCTTTATTACTAACTTTCATTTCCCCGATTCGACCCCCTTATGCATGGTAACTGCTTTTGCCGGAGAAGATTTTATTTACCGCGCCTACAGTGAAGCCGTAGAGAAAAAGTACCGCTTTTACTCCTTCGGCGACAGTATGCTTATTTTGTAAAATTTGAATCCAAAAAGAGCCGGCATTTCTGCCGACTCTTTGATCATCTTGTCTAAAATTTTCCTAAGCTTGTTTTAAGGCATTTAATAAATCATCGGTATCAAACGGCTTATACAAAATACCATCTGCCCCTAAACGTTTAGCTTCATCGGCAATCGTTTCCTGTTTGAGCCCGGTGACCATTAACACCTTAATTTGCGGATATTGTTTGCGCAAACGGGCCAGCATATCCAATCCGTTTTCTGTCGGGAAAAACACATCTAACAAAATTAATTCCGGAGCAACTTTTGCTAATTGTTCAAACAGTTCGCTGGAACCGCCTGCCTCCAACACTACTTCATAACCGGAAGATTCCAACACATTGCGTATTGCAGAACGTAAAATTACAGAATCATCAACTAACCCTATTTTCATAATTTATTCCTCTATTTAAGATAAGGAGTGGCTAATTTCTCCCCAAAATCCAACAAAAACTGCGTATCTTTCTTGGTGGCGGTTTCCGCATAAACGCGCACTAACGGTTCAGTACCACTTGGACGTATAAGCAACCATTCATCATTTTCAAAATTAATTTTTACACCATCCAAAGTAGAAACATCTGCCACCTTAAAATTACCGATTTTTTTAGGTAATTTTTTGCGTAATTTTTCTACAAAAGCGGCTTTATCTACCGGCTTGGCTACCGGCAAATCCCGACGGGCATACACCCCTGCGCCGTACTCTTTAATCACTTCCTCACACAATTCGGACGGTTTTTTCTTGGTAACGGCCATCATTTCCAGCCACGTCAATGCTACCGCCAGTCCGTCCCGGTCCGAGGCACCGCCTTTCCATGCATAACCGCCGGCTTCTTCCACCCCAAAAGCAACTTCTTCCAAAGCCATCACTTCCGCTACATGTTTGAAACCGACTTCTACTTCTTCCAATGGCATATTATGCGCCCGGGCAATACGTTTAGGCAAATACCCCATAGAAGCCGTCAAGACCACTTTGCCTTTTAATTTTTTATTTTTAATCAAATAGTTCAGCAGCACCGCAGCAGCCAAACACGGCGTAATATAATTACCTTTTTCATCTAAAACGCTAAAGCGGTCTCCGTCTCCGTCAAAAGCAAAACCTACTATTGCTTTTTGTGCCAGAATCGTTTTCTTAAGTTCATTTACATTTTTAACAGACGGATCCGGCTGAAGTCCCTTGAATGTCGGGTCATGTTCGTCATGCAAAGCA
>Ga0310786_10013683_pt1 | contig 10005 bp, 4 predicted proteins | sample AusTroGonzalo_MG_FD_203881 | JGI IMG/M metagenome (GOLD analysis project Ga0310786, IMG submission 203881) | Bovine rumen microbial communities from tropical cattle in Woodstock, Queensland, Australia - Gonzalo_03 (v2) (version 2) | ecosystem: Host-associated > Mammals > Digestive system >... | reverse complement strand
GGCCAATCTCGACAGCGTACTCATTCTTAACAATCGCATTGGACGGCAACAATATCAGATTGATAGCCTCAATCGAGCCGTCAAGGAAATGGAGATACGCATCGATACCCTCAACAATCAGATTACTCGTACGAAGAAGGACCTGCTCGACAAAAAGAAGAAGTTCGCCAATGCAATGGTTTATCTGCAGAGACATAAAACCATTCAGGAGAAGCTGATGTTCATCTTCTCTGCTGATAACTTCTCCCAGCTCATCCGCCGACTGCGCTACATCAAGGAGTATTCTTCCTATCAGAAAGTGCAAGGCGAAATGCTGAAACAACAACAGAAAGAACTGGAGGGCATGCAACAAGAACTGGTTGACATCAAAGCCAAGATGGAAGCCAATCTGCAGGAGATGCGTCGCAAGGAACAAGCGCTCGAAGCCAACAAGAAGAACTGCCAGAACAAGGTAGAATATCTCAATAAGAACCTCACTACTGTACAGAACCAAATCAAACAACTGCAACAGAAAGAGGCTGAACTCAATGCACAGATTGAACGACTGATTCAGCAAGAAATAGCCGAAGCAAAACGTAAGGCAGAGGAAGCACGTCGCAAAGCAGAAGAGGAAGCACGCCGAGCAGAAGCAGCTCGAAAGGAAAAGGAACGTCAGTTGGCTGAGGCAAAGAAACGTCAGGAGGAGGCCGACCGCATTCGCAAAGAAGCAGAAGCCGCCGCCAAGGTTGCTGCCACTGAAGCAGAAAAGATTGCAGCTAAAGAGAAAGCAGCTAAAGCAAAAGCAGATGCCAATGCGGCTGCTAAAGATATCAAGACAGCCGAGAAAGAGGTGAAGATTGCTGTCAAAGCAGAAAAGGAAGATGCCAACAAACCGAAACCACTCGTAGAAGCTTACAAGCAATCGGAACAGGCAGAAGCCAAACTCTCGTCGAACTTTGCCAACAACAAAGGCAAGCTCCCAATGCCAATCACAGGTACCTATAGCGTCGTAGGACATTATGGAACCTATACGGTAGAGGGACTCAAGAGTGTCACTCTCGATAACAAAGGTATTGATATACGAGGCACAGCTGGATGTATGGCTCGCTCAATCTTCGACGGAGAAGTCTCGTCTGTATTCCAATATGGTGCTACCTATATCATTATGGTGCGTCATGGTAGCTACATCTCTGTCTATTCAGGACTTTCATCTGTTGCCGTAGCCAAAGGTGCAAAAGTGACAACCAAGCAATCATTAGGAAAGGTAGGAACAGATGCCGACGGACACTATACCCTCCACTTCCAGCTACGCAAAGAAAGTGCTCGCCTCAACCCAGAACAATGGGTGAAGTGAAAAAATGAAAAGAAGAGAGAGAAGAGAGGATTAAATGATTGGGATGCTCTCTCCGTTTATCTTACGAAACAGATCGAGGGCATATACATCAGTCATACCTGTGACATAATCCAGTACAGCCATGATGCGCTCATAGACATTCTTGCTATGAACACTATACTGCTTAGAAACTCGCTCAAGCAACAGACGCGAGTAGGCTGCATCAGGATTCATCGTAGCAGTAGTGAAGAGGTCAATTAGGGTACTGATGATTTTATAACCAGCCAACTCAATATCTACAACGTCTTTACTGCGATAGATATGGGCATACGAAGCTTCCTCGCATTTCTGATAAGCCGCACCAATACGCCCTTCAAGCCGTTTAATGAGTGAGCCTTCGAAGGTTCCATTGAGGATAGCTTCTTCGTTTTCGACAAACACCTTCACACAAGCAGCCTCCAAAGCTCCGATACAGCACGAACGCAGGTAAGCAATCTGCTCATTGATATCTGTCACCTGCTCCAATACTTTCTTCATCTGAGCCTGACGTTCCTCATCGAAATAATCAAACAACAATTGCTTCGTCTGTTCATTCGACAATATCTTCAGCTTGTGCGCATCTTCGATGTCCATAATCTCGTAGCAGATATCATCGGCAGCCTCGACAAGATAGACAAGCGGATGGCGTGCATATTGAGGTTGGGCATCATCTTGGTTTTTCTGGATGATACCCAGTTCGTTCGCTATCTTACGATAGGTTTCTATCTCGCTTTGGAAGAATCCGAATTTCTGTTTATTGCCCGCATGATTGGATGGGAATGGATATTTAACAATGGATGCAAGAGTTGAATAAGTCATCACAAAGCCACCAGGACGACGTCCTTCAAACTGATGGGTGAGCAGACGGAAAGCATTGGCATTGCCTTCGAAATGCGTAAGGTCGTTCCACTCATCTGGTGTCATGAGCGACTGATATTTCTGTCCGGCTCCTTCTGAAAAGAAAGCAGCGATGGCTCGCTCTCCTGAATGTCCAAATGGAGGATTACCCATATCGTGTGCCAGACAAGCTGCGCTGACGATGGAGCCGCACTCCATGATATGAGAGTCCTTCAACTCTGTGTGCTTCATCATGAGACGATGGGCCACATCATCGCCCAACGAGCGCCCCACACTGGCCACCTCGAGACTATGGGTGAGACGATTGTGTACAAAGATGCTTCCTGGCAGAGGGAATACTTGTGTCTTGTTTTGCAGTCTGCGGAAAGGCGATGAGAAAATCAGACGGTCGTAATCACGATGAAATTCTGTCCGATCGTCTTTCTTCTGATAGTGCTGGTCTTCTTGTCCCAACCGCTTATTTGATATGAGTTGATGCCAATTCATCATTTGATTTTCTATTATATTAATTTGATTCACTGTTTTGACAAAAAAAAGAGGATAATTACACTCTCGTGCCATTGTCCTCTAAAAAATGATAAACACCTATTTACTACTTTATAGCTTTGACTCGCTAAGATTAAAAAGGTTTAAACGATTTGCAAAAAAAATGCATTTTTTGCGTTTTGATTGTTTATCCCTTCTTTCTGCTTAGCTGTTTTTATGTTTTCATTACCTTGTTGACACCAGAGGTGATATGAGAAAGAACCTTGAGAGACTGATTGACTAGCTCAGGATGTTCCTTCGCAAAATTATCGATATGACGGATACGTTTACTTTCGATAATCTCATCGATGGCAATCAGGATTCCTGTTTCTTCCACATCTCCAAAGCCGTCATTGATGGCTGTACCAAACATCTTCATCGTAGGCGAGAGGCTCATGTAAGCATTTACCAATGGAGGAATGGTGAGTCCACAACTACGGATTTCACGATTCAGAATGATGTAGTCTTCCCTGAAATCATCATAGCAGAACATCTGCTCGAACTCCTTGGGGTCATGTTCGATTTCCAATGGCTTCATAGGAACTATCAGATTATCCTTATCAGGGAAATGCTTGTTGAGGAAGTAGAGAATCATGTCTCTACATCGACGATTATAGGATGGATACATTGTCATCTTCCCAAAGAAATACTTGCAATTGGGCATGATGACAGACAAAGCTCCAAGTCCGTCCCACAGGTTGTCGAGGGCAAATAATCCTTTGGTATCTTTGCGGGTAGCCTGATACTCCAACGTGACAAACGAACGTCCCAATTCTACTGTGTAGGGCAGGTAGTCGTGGATGAAGGTATCAGAGAAATGGAACATGTGGGAAGTTGCCAAAATGGGTTGTCCTTTATCATCGAACTCTACCTCTGTGCCCAACAGATAGCGATAGCCTCCAATGATTTCTTCCTCGTCAGGATTCCACACAATGAGTTGTTTGTATGGGTTTTCACAAACATCCAACTCATCGAGGTCCATATCTTTGCCTGTTCCTCCCCCTGCCGCACGAAAGGCAATCTCACGCAGACGTCCAATCTCTTTGACTACATTGGGTGCATTTTGCCATGTGACCACATAAATCTCGTTATGGCTGCGATTGGTGAATCGCATACGCTTGTCTTCCGTGAGTTCAGATTTCAACAGCTCTCGGCTGATGGGAGCAATGATTTCTTTCATTTATCTAATTCGTATACTTTATCCTTCACCCATTGTGCCCATTCGGCATGCGACTTCGACTTATCGAACGTCTGCCAAGGAATCGGTTCACCAAAGGTGACAGTAAATGATTTTCCTACATTCTTATACATCTCATCTACAAGGAACAACATTGCCACGTTTACTTTCAAATGGAGTGCCTTGCAGATGTTGGCAATGCGATAGAACCGCTCTGAGTTCTGTCCTGAGAAATGTACAGGTATCACATCGCGCTGGTATTCGATGCTTTTGCTGATAAATGTTTTCTTCCAGTCAAGGTCACGAATAACACCATGCTGCTTTCTCGAACAAAGTCCGGCAGGAAACATCAGCACGTTGTTCTCAGACTGGAAAGCCATATCAACCATCTTGGGAAAGTTACGGCTTTGGCTACCCGTCTTATTGATAGGAATGCACAATGGAGCCAATCCCTCGAGATTCATCAGCACATCGTTGACAAGATACTTGATCTTGCTGTCGTATTTATGACACAAAATACTACCCAATGCCACACCGTCTTCTCCACCAAGCGGATGGTTCGACACGATGGTATAGTATCGGCCGCCTTCGTTCGATGGCAACTCATCAATTCCCTTCACATTGAGTGTCATCTCGAGATAGGCTACACATTCGTCAAGGAAATCCTGACCATACTTCCCTTTGGCACGGCCTGTCAGATATCGATTCACCTCTTCCTGATGAAATATCTTCTTGAGCCAGTTGACAAGAAAACGAGGGAAATACTTATACTTACTCCCCGCCTTGCTCTTGATGATAGCCTCAACATCTACCTTAAAATCCACATCGTTCTGCGCCATAATACTAATTTAGTTTGGCAAAGTTACAAAATATTTACCATTTATCATTTACCAATTATATTTTTTTTGCAAATAAGTGCCTATTACACCTTATTTTATATATAAGAAGACACTTTTCTAAAGTTGATATAGCAACGGATAAAACACAAGGTGCTCAGACATTGCTGTCCAAGCACCTAAATCTATATTCTTTGTTCCCTTCCCTTTAAAGCTTCCCCCTTGAGGGGGGACGGGAGAGGGGCTGGTAGACTATTACTTCACAAGAACCTTCTTGCCATCAACAATGTTGAGACCCTTCTGGAGAGCATTGATTCTCTGACCAGCGAGGTTGTAGATAGCACTCTTAGCATTGTTAACGATGATTTCACGAACAGCTGTGTCAGGCTTCTTCTCAAGGTCACCACCCAAATAGAATAACTGGAAGTCGTCGAAGATTACCCAGTCGCCTTCAACCTGTGTGCTCTTGCGGAATCCGAGACGGAGGTCAGCACCTGCAGGAACCTCAATCTGAACCTTGTTGCAATATGCCTCAGGGTTCTGCTTGAAGCGCTCAGCGGTACCAAGCATTGATGATGGATAGTAGAATACGCCATCATCTGTTGTGATACACTCGTCGAATGGATAAGTGTTTTCAACCTGCCAAGCATACTTCGTGATACCATTGTCATCCTGGAACATATATCTGTAGTCTCCATCCTTAACGACTGTATAGCCGTCCTTAGAAGTGATTACTTCATCGTTTTCATCATAAAGAGCGTCCTCTGGAACTGCATAAGTCCAGATGGTATCAATCGCTGTTGTCTCTGTGTCAGGATCGTAGTCACCTTCAACCAAGTCTGTGCTGTTGTTACGATAGTACTTGGTGAATGAAGGAGCTGTGAACTTGCCGTCACATACAGACTTCACGTATGCAGCTGATTCGATAGCCTCATCACCTTCACCTACACTTGCATAGAGTTCAGCGAAGTGACGCTCCCATGCGTCTACGTCACCCTCAGCAACTGTCCAGTAACCAGTATAGCTCTGGTTGTTGTTATCACGCACATTACGTGCATCACGATAGAGCGCACGAACACGGATTTCATACTTACCTTCTGGCAAGCCCTGAACAATCTGATACATATCGATTGGGTTCGTGTTCCAGATTTCTGAGTTGCCACGAGCATATTCGTTAGAAGTACCTCTGTTACCGCTCCAACCGTTTGATGGGCTATTTGTAAAGTCTGGGTTAACGATGAGAGAAGTAATCTCAACAGGATTGCTTTCAGAAGCATTCTTACCACCTGCAGCGATGATTGTACCCTTCTTAATGTAGAAGTTAATCTCTGTTGCATACTGGTTAAGGGTTTCTACATTGCTGTAGTTAGCCTTCAAAGCAGTTGCTTGCTCTTCCAGAATGACCTTGAGGTCAGCATCGTCAAGAACAGAAGCCTGATCGTATGCATTCAAGTAAGATTGATATGCATTGAATACCTCTCTTGCCTTAGCAATGTCAGTATATACATCACTCTCCTTCGTACCGAGTTCGGCAACATAAAGCATTGGTTTGATAAGGATGTCAGACTGAACAGGGCCGTCAATATAGCCTTCTGCATCTGGATTATTGTACTTATCGAACAACTTATCGTAGTCTGCGCTCAGTGATAAATAGCTTGAAGATGCGCTGACAGCATTCTTGATGTATTCCTCTGCTTCAAGAATAGCCTTGTTGGCTGCATCGTATGCATCGAAACCTGTAATTGACTCAGGGATAGAAGCCAGCAAACCGTTCACATAAGCGATGTCGCCAAGGAAGGTGAGCTCAGCTGCCTTTTCGTCTATCGTTGCCAGTTTCTTCTGAATCATTGCAGTGAAGTCTGGCTCTTCGCCATAGTAGTAGAGCTGGAAGGCAGTAACAGCATAGAATGAGTCAGAACTTGAACCGATTGTAACCTTACCGTCAGTAACCTCAACCATTCCTGTTTCGAGTTTCTCATAGATGGAGTTACGAGTCCATCCGCCCCACCATCCTTGAGCACCCATCGTGAGGTTTGCCTTTTCCTGTACACCACCTGTTCCTTCAATATAAACATACTGGAGGTCAGAGATGGTCTGGACATTACACATAAGTGCACTCATGCTGTAGTAACCGTTAGGCAGGTTGGTAATCGTCTGATGGAGAAGTTCAGGATTGCCAGTAGGTTCTGCAGTCCAACCACCAATTGCTGGATATCCGTGCTGAAGCGTTACGGCTGCAGGACCGCCACCGTGCCAAGTAGTTGAGTTGATAACCCAACGGCCTTCATCGCTACCACTTGTTGCAATAGTTACATTGCTACAGAATGGAATCCAATCAGCGTGTTCACTAACCAAGTCAGAATAACCTGTTTCCTGAACCGTTGCCCATGTGCTTTCAATCTCTTCGCTGAAAAGATACTGCTGCAAATCCTCATCCCATGTTGGGTTGAACTCATTGTTGCAGAAGAATGGCTGATTGATAAGGTCTGAGTAGTTGTAAACACCATCAACAGCAGGACGAGTCAATACGTATGCTCCTCTTGCTTCGGTCAAAGCCTCGTATGCCTCAGCGTATGCTTCTGGGGTACTAACTACAGAATAATCCTCTGCTGTAGCAACCACGATTGCAGCGTCAATGGCCTGCAAGAAAGCTTCCTTACCGTCATAATCAGTTGCTGTTGCCAAGTCTTCCATTGCCTGAATGGCATTTGTAAGCTTCTTAGCATCCTGATAAAACTGAGTATAAGCAGCATACAACTCATTCAAAGCAATCGTTGCAGCCTCGATACCCTCAACTGTTGTGTCATCGTAATCAAGATCCATTACCTCGTCTGAAAGCATAGAACCAAGAGCTGGGTATTCAGCCATGATTTCCTCTGATAGAGCTTCTGCCTTCTTCTGAGCAATTTCGAAAGCCTTGTAAGCCAACGCAATCTTAGCTGCATCATCTGCTGTACCTTTATAGATAAGGTGGAAGTTGGTTGCCATGAAAGAGTCGGCCTCCTTCAGTTCTGTTTTCTGAACACCAACCTTTACCCATGAATCCTCAGTAACGAAGAAAGTAACCTTGTTGTAAACGGTTTCATCCTCATCGCTTTCAAATGGAAGATACTTGTTTGCAGCAAACCATACGAGAGAACCAGGAATAGAAGTAGGAGCATAACGTCCGTCAACCTGATTATACTGACCGTCTGACATATCCCAAGTGGCTTCACCTTCTGGCATCAGATAAAGCTGCTCATAAACTTCCTCATAAAGACGAGGCATTAAAGGATTTGAGAATACAGAACCAGAACCTGTGAACTCTTCGCTATCGATGTCATAAGTACCTGCTTCTGCATAGAGCAAAGAAAGGTTTTCCCATGTTCCGTTAGCATAAGAATTTGGATCCACATCCCATGAAGTGCCAAAACGATAGTAACCTTGACAGTTTACTTCATACATACCTGCTGGGAGGTAAAGATACTGAAAGACTTCACCTGAACCATCATACAGCTCAAACAAACCGCCTGTAGTATTTGGACTACCTTTCGAGCAGTCAGTCTTCCAGAAATCCATCGGGTCGCTTTCGAAGCTCAAGTTTCCAAAGCCAACAGCTTCTGAAACATCGTCACCAATCTTCCATTCGGAAGCATTAGGTGCATCTTGAGCAAATGCAGCAAAACTCATCATTGCGAATGCTGCACAAAGTAGAAGTTTTTTCATACTTGAATTTGTTTTGAATAAAAAGATTAATAAATTGGGTGTTACTATTATTTGAGTTATTTGAATTAGTAGTTTTGGGTTTCGGGCACAAAGTTATAAATATTTATTTATAGCGCAATGCCAATGTATCAAATTTGAAAGAGTTGTTCGCTTTTTAGCAAGGAAAAAGAACGAATTAGGTGAAAACAGGCGGTTTATGTTACAAAATTACAAATTTTAGCAAACTATTTGAGATTTATGAATTAAAAAATGAAACTTTAGTTCGCCGTTAGGCAATTATTTCGTAACTTTGCAGTGCATTACTAAAATAATTTAGAGACTAATCGGAGAATTGTATGAAATATCTTTCAACAACCATACGACAACTGGCAATATCTTTCTTGATGTTACTTATTTGCAATGTTACATTTGCGCAAGTTTCACGTCTTTATACCACTCAATCCGGACTCACTTCGAGCGACATGTACTCCATTTCGATTGATTCGAAGGGATTGGTTTGGATTGCTGGAACATCGTCAATCGACGTGTTCGATGGCACCAAATTCTATAATATTGGTAAGTTGCTCAATAACTATGACGAAATCAATGCTGTCAGAAGGGTAATAGAATACAAGGAAGATAAGTACTGGCTGGCCACAAGTAATGGCATGTATTTATTAGACGGTCGCACTTGCCACTTGGAACATAAGAAATTGAGCGAGGACGAAGACTCCATTATGGGATATTCCGTTAATCATATTATCGATTATCCTCGACCTAATATGAAGTTGGTTTCTACAGAAGGTAACGGTCTGTATGTGTTCAACACAGAAACCCAGAAAGCAGACACGACACTGACCCGTAAACTACGCAAGATAGCTCCTTATCCTTTCTGTTCACAAGTGTTCATTGATGATGATGGTTACCTTTGGTGTAGTGTGTTCAGACAAGTGTTCCGTATCGACTTGACAACGATGGCGATGACCACGTTTGAGACAACTCCTGATGCAAATCGGATTCTGATAGCGAATAATATCAATCAAATTATCCAATCCAGAAAGACTAAGAACATCTATTTCGCTACTGGAAGCGGCATGTTGGTCTACGACTATAATCAGAGGGTGCTGAGAGCAGCAGCCAACGCTTTGGAAAACCCGATGCCCATCACCGCCTTGTTTGAAGACCAGAACAATCGCATCCTTGCTGGTACAGACAACCACGGATTGTGGATGATGATGCGCAACGAAACGTTGATTCCGTTCACCAACAACGATCCAAGCATGAACATTGAGTTTGCAAAAGTCAGGGCGTTTACCGCCGACAAAGAGGGCAACTTGATCATCGGCTTTGCTCAAAAAGGAATCTTTGTCCTTCCTCACAATAGGAACGAGATTGGCTATTATTCGTTCTCGCCCAGCAACAACAGATTGAATGCCACGAGCGTCACGTCCATTGCTTACGATGGTCAGGACTTTTGGGTAGGCACAGATGGTTGTGGTGTATTTAAGATGGAAGGGCAACGACTTCGCAGTCAACCCCAACCATTCGGTGAAGGGCTGAAATCATCACTTGTC
>Ga0310786_10013682_pt1 | contig 10005 bp, 22 predicted proteins | sample AusTroGonzalo_MG_FD_203881 | JGI IMG/M metagenome (GOLD analysis project Ga0310786, IMG submission 203881) | Bovine rumen microbial communities from tropical cattle in Woodstock, Queensland, Australia - Gonzalo_03 (v2) (version 2) | ecosystem: Host-associated > Mammals > Digestive system >... | reverse complement strand
ATCAAATAGAAAGGAGCAACAATGCTCTATATCATAAGTTTTATCGTCGGTTCGTTCCTCGGCATGGTACTGACGTGCTGTGTTGTGGCATCGGGCAGAAAGGATAATTAATGAATAATCAGTTTTGGAAAGCGACTTCAATCAGAGCGTTAAGAACTATATGTCAAACGGCAATCGCCATGATCGGAACATCAGCGGTCATGTCGGATGTCAACTGGACGATGGTACTGTCAGCCTCTGCATTATCTGGCATCCTATCGGTGCTGACCAGCATCGCCACAGGCCTGCCGGAAGTGGAGTACGCAGAGCATATTTATATGTCGGCACCGGAACCAGCGGATAGCTATGTGGATGAAATTGGCATCCCTGAAAGCGAGGCGAACGACTATGGGCAAGAATAATTTCGAATTACTCAAGATAGCGCAGAAACACCTCGGGCAGGGCGGAGCGGTATTCAGACGGTTCTGCGGTCTGCCGAACGGTGCAGCGTGGTGTAACGCATTTGTCTGCTATGTAGCTAATGAGGGCGGTGATTCATCGCTCTATTTTAATGGCTCGAAAATGACATACTGCCCGACGAGCATGAAGTGGTGTCGGAATAACCTCGCACAGATCCCAATCTATTTGGCTATGCCTATGGATATCATCTATTTCGATTGGGAGCCTAACGGAGTGCCGAACCATATCGGATTCGTAAGGGAGCGCAAGTCTGATCTTGAGGTCTATACCATCGAGGGCAATACGTCAGGCGGTATCGTGGCACAGAAAACGAGAACGGAAAAATACGTCTGTGGCTGTTTTAGACCGCACTTTAAGCCAACGGGTATTGATGCTAATAAAAAGCTCGTAGTTGATTCTTATTTCGGGTACCACAGCATCGTAGTGATGCAGAGGTGGCTCGGAGTGGCTCAGGACGCAATCCTCGGAGTTGGAACTGTGAAAGCACTACAAAAGCGTCTCGGAGTATCTCAAGATGGTAGCTGGGGAAAAGGTACAACAAGGGCCTTGCAGAAATTCCTCGGGATCTCGCAGGATGGGTATTGCGGACCGGCAACTGTTCGTGCGTTTCAGACGTATCTCAACAAGGCGGTATTCGGTTCATCGCCCAGCGTAACTATCTCGACCGCAGCTGACAAGGCGGTAGCGTGGGCGAAGAAGATAGCTGCGGACAATACGTTCAAGTACGTTGCACAGACGAAGTCAGACAGCCCTGCGAACCACTGTGCGATTTGCAAGAAAGTGGCGAGCGGTTCGAAGTATCACGGATTCAACTGTATTCGGTTCGTGGGTGCTGCGTACTACCACGGTGCGGGCGTTCCGATCAAGTCAGCCGACCACAAACTGGTCACAACGGATATGGCTAACAAGATGCTCCGGGCGTCCACGATAGCGAGTGCGCTGAAGTTGTGGACGGACAGGAACGGCTCTGGATGGGCTCTGATCAAGAACGGAAACAAGAAGCTTCCTGTGTCCATGCTCAAGAAGGGCGATGTTCTTATCTGCTACGACAAAGAGGGCTCATCCGCTACATACAAGCACATGGCGATATATGACGGCGACGGCATGATCTCGGACGCTGCGAACGCATCAGCGGGCATCGTTACACGTAAGTACACTGATTTATCTCGCAAGTGTTTGATAGCGATGCGGTACACAAAGTGAGGTGAGTGGATATGCGAGACACTATAATAATAGCGGTAATTTCCGCAATGACATCAGGCGGGGTGCTGGCATTTCTTCAGTTCCTCATTTCAAGACATGATGACAAGCAGGGAATCAGGAGCACATTAAAAAAGCTGGAGAAGGACGGACTTCGCACCCAGCTTCTTTTATTGATACTGCTGAAGCCTGACGAGCAGACGGAGATACTGACGCTCGGGCAGCGTTACTTTGTGAAACCACCGGCGGGACTCGGTGGTAATTGGTACATGACATCAATCTTCAAGACATGGTGCGATGAACGCAAATTAGAACCCGAATGGTTCAAAAGCGAATAGGAGGGCAGACGATGCTCAAAATTGACGGAAACAACAATATTTTTCTGACACGAGGCGACACGCTGACGCTCACGGTCACGCTGCTTCATGAGGTAGACCCGGTACCGCCGGCGACCGAACCGACGATAGAGCCGTATGTGCCGGAGCAGGACGATGAGATACGCTTCGCAGTCTCGAAGGGCTACAAAACAGAACCGGGATATGAGCTCAAACTTTCGAAAAATATCCCGAACGACACGTTGACATTCACCTGTTCAAGCTCGGAAACATCGCTCGATTATCGCACATACAACTATGATGTCGAGATCACTCACCCGGACGGGTGCGTAGATACCTTTATCAGTGCAAAACTGACGATCACAGGCGAGGTGAAGTAAATGCACGTTTATGGCGAATTAATAGGCAACCTAAAAAGCTCGGGACAGCTCTCGGGCTTTTTAAGTGCGACACAAACAATCACGGGACAGCTCACGGTGCCTCAGTACGTTCTGCCTCCGTCCTATACGGGACCATACGAGGTAACACCGAGCGACACAGAGCAAGTCCTCAACACAGATGCGTTCTATATGAATGGCAACATAACTATCAATCCGATTCCAAACAATTACGGGCTAATCACATGGAACGGATCAACACTGACAGTAAGTTAAGGAGGGCACAATGGCTCAGAATGTAGTTATTAACGGAGTAACATATCAGAGTGTACCAGAAGTCGACATCCCTAAATCGGGAAGCGGTACGGCTAAATTCTACGACACATCGACCGCAGACATTACGAGCGACCATGTACTGACAGGCAAGACAGCGTTCGGTGCGAGTGGTTCCGTATCGGGTGGAATGGCAAACAACGGCTCCACATCCGGCACGATCTCAACGAAGGCCGGTACGGTCACGATCCCAGCCGGATACACTTCAGGCGGTACCGTCAAAATCAGCGATACCGAACAGGCGAAGATTATCGCGGGCAACATCAAAAGTGGTGTGACCATTCTCGGACAGGCTGGATCTCTTTCACTTCCGACGATCTCACAGGATAGCACAACGAAGATACTGTCCATCTCGTAAGGAGGTGGCTTATGGCTCAGAATATTACATTAATGGGAGCGAGTTACTCTGCAGTCCCTGCAGTCACGCTTCCGAAAACAGGAGGCGGCACGGCTCAGTTCACGGATGTAACCGACACGACTGCAGCAGCTGCTGACGTGGCAAGCGGTAAATACTTTTACACTGCTTCAGGTGTCAGAACACAGGGCACTAACAGCGGTGGCGGCGGCACATCAAATGTGGTAACAGGTACATTTAAAGGCACTACGACTGGTGCGGCGATGGATATAACGCTGAATTATACGGGAAGTGGGTATCCCGTTGCTGTGATGATTTATCCAACTGAAGGCCCTTATAACAGCACCACGGGGTCTTTTTATAGCTTGGTACAGAGATATGTCCTCCAGTCATATGTATGTATAAAGCGATCTACAAATATGACGCCAACGTATCCTAGCGCAAGTACAACTGACGCTGAAAATATGTCTGTTTATTTGTTTCGTTATAAATCATCAAGTTCAAGTGCTACATCGTACCAAACTTCTGGCGGTAATGTTGGCAATTACAGAGATGCAGATCCAGCGGTGGCTAACGATCGTTATGTTATGCTTCGCTCAAAAACAAAAATGTCCGTCTTCATTGCAGGCACTTCCTACGGCTTTGCGGCAAACATTGAGTACAAATATTGGGTGCTTTATTCATCATAAAGGAGACTAAAATGAAATACATCGTAATCGAGATACAGAAATCATCAGACGGAACTATCGCTATTCCACCAATCGGCTCATACAATAGCTTCTTTGAGGCTATGAGTGCATACCACACAATACTTGCATCTGCGGCAACATCGCAAGTGCCAGTACATACGGCTCTCGTACTCAACGAGGTCGGACAGGAGATAAGACTCGACAGCTTCAACCACATTGACGGACAGGTAGAGTAAAAGACAAAGCCACAAGAGGTAACACATTGGTCTAACAACTGTCAGAGCAACCACTTGTCAAATGTATCTCTGACAGCGAACCAGAAGCTGTCCGTTTGCACAAGGGGCAGGTCGGGAAGTTATTACACTTTCGCACCAACGCTCGTCATCATAGAGGCATAGTTAACTTATTTTTTTAACACAAGGAGGAACAACAATGTTCACAATGAGTATAGAATTTAGATTTGCAGACCTAGCCTGTTATGCAGACACCCTTGATGAAGTAAGAGCATCATACCCATATTTTACAGACTAACCAACCTTTGTGAAACCCAAGCGCATTTTGCACCGCGAACAAACACAGCTGCTCAGGAGCAGCGCACCTCCTTTCATAATCATAGATCGCAAGAGAAAAGCCTCGGATTCGTTCCGGGGCTTCTTTTGCGTTATTCGAAATATTTACGAACAGCTTCGATTGAACCGCTGATCAGGTCAGTGAATCCTTTTATCTCCTGAGGCGATCCGATCCGGTGCTTCGTGGATCCTAATTCCATGAGCGGGAAGAGGATCCATTTCGCTCTGGGTGTGAATTTGAACCGGGCGAAGTCGCAAACACCGGCTTTTGCCGTAACGTAATTATCCGACATTCGCACCAGTTCCAGATCAAGCCTGGAGATATCGCGGAGTAATTCGAATATTTCGAGTTCTCCGTCGGTCGCATTAATTTCTCTTTGTTGTCCGTAATTTGCAAATTTAATATCCATAGAAATCACCTCCGATACCATTATATCCTATATGTAAAGGGATAAAATAAATGTTTATAAATGTTTGTCAACGCTATTGCAATATTAGGGGAACGTGGTATAATGGCATTGTGAAACTATTCCTAAAATCATAATTTTTTCCGATAAAATCAAAATCGGAATAGTTGAAGGATATAATCAAAAGGGGAGTTTCACATAATGTGAGGCTCCCTTTTTTATTTAGGAACTGGAGGAGAAAAATGAGAAGCATAACGATACCGCAGGTGGAATGTATCGAGGGCAGAACCCGTCAGGAGGCGGTCATGCTGTTTAACAGAAGAATGGAACAGCTTGCCAGCGTCAACCCTGAGTGGGAGCGCGAGGGCGATATATTTTGGATCACCTACAACAAATTACTTGAAGAACCGGAGAACATCGTCGAAGAACATGAGCTGAACGGCGAATGTCTGCACTGCAAGGACTGCCCGTACTGCGACAGAGTGGTCGACATTTACGGCAACATAGACCCGCGCGTCAAGTGGGGCAAGTGCATGAAGTACGGAATGACCAGCGTCAATCTTAACAAGAGAGTATGCGCGGCATATTGGGAAAACGAGGAAAGGAGGTAAGAATGCTGAAGAACGAGAGGGTTCGCGTCGAGATGGTAAAGGCGGGCATCAATCAGTCGAAGCTGAGCAAGATACTTGAGAAGGACCCGCCGACGATCACGAGGCTTCTGAACGATGTCGAGTGGTCAAGACGCGAGCAGGACGAAGTTATCAAGAAAATCAGAGAGTACGCAGCAAGCGTGAACGCTTAGAAAGGAGAAAAAAACAATGTGGAAAGTAAAAGTAAGCTATTCGGTAATTCTGACATTCCCGACACTCGAAGACGCGCAGAGAGCGCAGGAAGTGTTCTTTGAGGGAGGCCTGTCGGAAGTCACGATCATATTCGAACCGACAGAAGGCACAGCAACCGCAGAGGAGGCATAGACATGATGAACATTATCGAGAAGGCAATCATCGGGCTGCTGTATTTCGCACTCGGATTCGGAATGGTTGTAACTACCGCAATGATGTACTAGGAGGTAAATATGGGAAAGCATGACAGATTCAACTGGGAGAACACTTCTGAGGGATATTTCAAGAACAGAACAGACTCCCTTACGGAACAGCTTGAGAACGCACACAAGCAGATGGCACTCAAGGACGCACGCATCGACAGACTGGAGAAGGCGTTCGCGGAGCTGACGATGGATTACGCAAGACTGCAGAAGGCATTCATCCAGGAGGCTACTCGCAATGTGGAAGTGTGAGATGTGCGGATCCATCTTCAGTGAGCCTGACAGCGTCGAGTACTGCTACGAGGACTACTGCGGAGTCAGCTCGATGTTCGAGGACAGACATTATGGCTACTACGATGTGTGCCCGTACTGCGGAGCTGAGGAGATCCACAGCTATTGGGAGGAGGAAGACGATGAAATTGAAGAATGAAAAAGGCACACCTTTCGGTGCACCAATCCCTAAGCAAGATTATGGTACCACACCGAAGGCGAAAAGTGAAGCGGAAATGCTGTTCGACAGGATCGGAACGAAATGGCCCGTCAAGAGGCCGACAGACCCGCTCGTCGACAGGGCGTTCAGAAGGCTTATCGAGAACGCCAACAGGAGCGGAGACTGCATCATTCCGAGCGGCAGCGGAAGCGGATACTACAGACTTGACGCAGAGCGCGAGATCGATGAGTATGCGTTCCGCGCTTACAAGGCGAAAGAACTCGCAAAGGCAAGAGCCATCATCGACAAACTCGATATGATGGAGAAATCATTTTACGGGAGGTACTAAAAAAATGGCAATACCAGTATTGATTATAGGACGCAGCGGAAGCGGTAAGACATACAGTCTGAAGAACTTCAACTCTGACGAGGTCGGAGTGATATCCGTAGAGAAGGGCAGGCTGCCGTTCAGGTCGGACATCAAGGTCGCAAAGGTCCCGAAGGATCCGGCAGGCGGGCAGGCTAAGGATGCAGCTCAGCTGAACGCGGCAAAGTATGCGTGGATCATGAGAACGATCCGAAACGCAAAAGCCAGGTCGATAGTCATAGATGACAGCCAGTATCTGCTGGTCAATGAACTGTTCGACCGGACATGCGAGAAGGGCTACGACAAATTTACGAGCATGGCACAGAAGTTCCGGGACCTCATTCATTTCGTGAATGACCTGGAGGACGAGGACAAGATCGTGTACTTCCTGCATCACTCCGAACTGGATACGGATGGCAGGGAGAAGGTCAAGACGATCGGCAAGATGCTCGATGAGAAGCTGACTGTCGAGGGGTGCTTTGACATCGTTATCTACTGCCAGGATCATAAATTCTTTACTCAGTCCAACGGACAGAGCACAGCGAAGACACCTGAAGACATGTTCGACCTTGAGATCCCGAATGACCTCAAGATGGTCGACACGAAGATAAGAGAATACTACGGAATGACAATGCCATACAAGGAGGAGAAATAATGCAGAACAATATGACGATGACTTATGAATTTGTCGACCCCGAGATGGCTGCTGTTCTCCGTGAGACAAATGACAACAATAGAAAGATTAGCGCAAAGACGGTAGATTCTTATGCTTATGACATCCTTAACGATAATTGGGATGAGCAGACCGGCGTGGCAATATCAATTGACGCCAATGGAGTGTTGAGAGATGGAGCTCATCGCTGTGAGGCTATCGTGAAAGCAGGAAAGGGAATTTGGAGCTGGGTCTGCAGGAACGTTGACGCTGAGGGGACGTATGATAACAACAGAAAACGCAGTAACGCTGACCAAATAACAATAATGCGCCCTGATTACGAATCTGTTTATAAAAGCACTCGATACATATCGTGCGCTCGAACGATGATCGGTAAAGGCTCGCGTGCGCCAGTTTCACCTAAATCAATAATGGATTATACAGATGCACACAAAGAGGTCCTTGACATATTCTTTATGAATATGCCACAGTCTACAGTCCCTAAAATTAGCCTTGCTAATGTTTACTGCGCATTGTATCTCGCATATTTACAAGGCGTAGATATTGACGACATACTGTCGTTCTACGAAATTCTCTGCTACGGAATGAGTACTTCAGAAGTAGATTTCCCTGTTATTGCTTATCGAAATTATTTGCTTAATAGAGAAGTAGGTGCTCACTCTGGGGCACTTATCGAGATGGGGAGATGTCAATACGCTTTAAAAAAATACTTAACACATAGCTGCACAAAACGAACTGTAGCACCAAGCGAATTGATATGGGATTTTCCAAAGGAGGACAAATAATGCAGGACTATACATCATACGCAAAACAATCACTTGACTTCGATGTACTCCCGGCGGGCGGATACATCGCAAGGATCATAGAGGTCGATGACCGCGAATGGAGCGGGCACATCGAGCCAGCGCATCTGATTCTGATGGATATTGCAGATGGCGAATATACGGGAATCTACATGAGGAACAATCAGAGTTCGGGCAAGGACAGATGGCTGACATACTGGTTTGCAGAGCCGAACGACAAGTCACCGGACTGGCTTCTTTCAAAGGTCGGAGGCATACAGACATCACTGAAAGAGTCCAACGAGGCGGTCGACCTGTCGAGCCCGCACAAGTGGAAAGACAAGCTGGTCGGTGTTGTTGTTGGAGAAGAGGAAGCTGAAAGCAGCTCTGGCACAGTATACACAAGACCATATGTCAATTATATCTGCTCTACGGGGCGAATCATGAAAGGGTTGAATCAGCCGGGAGGCTACAAGATACCGAAACTGAAGAAGCTGGAAACCTTTAACCCCGTACCGTTGACATCGGCAGAACTGCCCGACAGCTTCAGCGCAGCGGAAGATGACATTCCGTTCTGAGGTGATGACATATGGCAAGAGAACAAGACCGCCAGCTTACAGATGAGCAAAGGGCGGAATACGACAAATCGCTTGAAGAGTTCAGACAGCACAAGCGGATGAAGCACAATCAGATGGTTGCCCTTCAGTCCTTGCCGTATGAGGTCAAGGTCGGCAAAGCAAAGCAACGAATCAGAGAGTTTATATATGGGTGCGATCAATTAGGATTTAACACCCATGTCTCTGTAGGAGGTCTCGATTCTATCACGCTTCTATGCTTAATCAGGAGCATGAATATTGATATTCCCGCCGTCAGCGTCTCGGTCCTTGAGGATAAATCAATCATCAGAGTCCATAAACAGCTTGGAGTGACGATGTTAAAGCCGTTGAAGGCGAAACACGAAATTCTGCAAGAAGAGGGCTTTCCTGTTATCAGTAAGAAAATCGCGACAAAGATAATGGCGCTTCAGGAACCGACAGAGGGCAACGCTACCATTAGACATGCAATCATAACAGGCGAGTGCGGAGAAAAAGGACACTTTGCAACTAATAGCGCGATGCAGCTTCCGAAGCGGTGGCTCGAATTGTTCGGAGGATATGAGAACGAGAATGAGGGGACTAATTACAAAGTCCCTCCGTTCAAAGTCTCGAGCAAGTGCTGTGAGATTATGAAAGAGCGTCCATGTGATATATGGGCAAAAGAAAACAACAGCAAGCCGTTTCTCGGTCTGATGGCTTCAGAGGGAGGGCGCAGACAGGAGGCTCTCGAGGAACACGGTTGCAACTACTTCGGAAAGACAACCATCAGGTCAGCTCCGTTTGCTCCATTCCTGAGAAACGATTTGCTTCAGCTTGCGCTCGACTTGGATGTCCCGATCCCTGAGATTTACGGACGCATTGAGCGCGATCCGAACGGCAATCTCAGAACGACAGGAGCGCAGCGCACAGGTTGCGAAATGTGCGGGTTCGGTGTCCATATGGAAAAGCGTCCGCACAGGTTCGACAAATTGTATGATCGAAATCCGAAAGCGTGGGATTACTGGATGAATAAATGTTGCACAGACAAAGACGGGAATAAATACGGCTGGGGTCTTGTGCTCGATTACATCGGAGTCGAGTGGAGGCAGCAAGGACGGCAAATGATTCTCTCTGAGTATATGGACAAATTAAGGGAGGCAACGCCATGATCACATTCATTGTTGACGGCACGGCTGTGCCGAAACAGAGACCGCGCTTAAGTGGTCGGGTGGCGTACACACCGCAGAAGACAAGAGATTACGAGGAGCGGGTGCGACAGGCGTTCCGTTCCTCATATCGGGGACAGGTACCGGCATTCGACAAGGGCGTTCCGGTAAAGGCCTGTATCGAGATCGTGCAGTCCATACCGAAGTCATGGTCGAACACGAAGACCATCAAGGCCGAACGCG
>Ga0310786_10013679_pt1 | contig 10008 bp, 5 predicted proteins | sample AusTroGonzalo_MG_FD_203881 | JGI IMG/M metagenome (GOLD analysis project Ga0310786, IMG submission 203881) | Bovine rumen microbial communities from tropical cattle in Woodstock, Queensland, Australia - Gonzalo_03 (v2) (version 2) | ecosystem: Host-associated > Mammals > Digestive system >... | reverse complement strand
ACGATATTTACACCCCAGAATGGTTCAACGATGTTTACATATGGGGCAATTCCTTGCCCAGAATGCTTTTTACTGTGTTGGCCGCTGTGGGGCTCGCGGTTGCTGGGGCATCGATGCAGAGCATGATGAACAACCCGTTAGCAGACCCCTACACCGTAGGAGTGTCTTCTGGTGCCTGCCTTGGCCTCGCTGTGGCGGTTGTCATAGGGCTCTCGGTGAGCTATGGGGACACTGTCGCCATACTTATGGTATCGTTCCTATTTTCGTTGCTACCTCTGGCGGCGATAGTCATATTTGCGCCTAAGACACGCGCTTCCCCCTCCACACTGATCTTGGCGGGAGTGGCACTCTCTTATCTTTTCAATTCATTCAATACGCTAATCCTGGCGACCGTGGAGTCCGAGACCCTGTCCAAGATATACATCTGGCAGACCGGAACCCTCGGGTCCATATCATGGGAGAATCTCCCGATAGCATTCATGTTCATTCTGGCCGGCTCTCTGGTCATCCTCTATCTGGCTAGACAGCTGAACCTGCTGTCGCTGGGGGATGCAAGTGCCTCATCCCTGGGAGTCGACCCGGACAATCTCCGCATCATCTGCCTCGTGGCGATAGCTTTCATAGTGGGAGCCATCGTGGGATGCGCTGGTGTGATAGGTTTCGTGGGGTTGGTCACGCCGCACATCGTGCGCATGCTGCTAGGTTCTGATAATCGCTACGTGATACCTGCATCAGCTCTTCTCGCGACCATCATGATGCTCTTGGCGGACGTTGTATGCCGGACCCTGTCGGAGTATGATAACATCCCCATAGGCGCCATACTTTCACTCATAGGAGCGCCTATATTCCTTTACCTGATCATGAGGAGGCACTCCTATGTCTGGCGACGAGGCCGATGCCTACGTCTCTAGACAGCGCAAGCGCCTGCTGATCCTGGTCGGTGTTACCGTGGCTTCGGTGGCCATTGCGCTGTGTTCGATTTCCGTAATCTCATTCCACATATCGCTGCAGGAGGCTTGGGGAGTAGTCATCAAGCATCTCCAGGGTGTGCCGCTGGACAGCTATTACGACCGCATCAGGGACGAGATAATCTTCAAGGGGACTTTGCCGAGGGCCCTGGGATCGTTGATAATCGGAGCTATCCTCGGAGTCAGCGGAGCAGTGATGCAGTATTGCGTCAGGAATCCCCTGGCTGATCCTTACACCACGGGAATATCCTCGGCTGCACTCTTCGGAGTAACAATCAGCCTAGCTTTAGGGATAATGCTCATCCCGGGTACAGGGAACATCGGGCTGATTGTCAACGCGTTCGTTTTCGCGATGATTCCCTGCGCCATCATGATAGCGATATCGGTACGGAGGAAAACCACCCCCACCATGCTTATCCTGATCGGAATTGGTGTGATGTACCTGTTCACAGCGCTCACAATGGTGATGAAATTCAACGCCGAGCCGGAGATCCTCGAGCAGATCATCGCATGGAGCATCGGGTCCACATCAAAAGTGAACTGGGATGCCATCCCATACTTGCTGTTCTCCCTGGCGGTCCTCTTGACGGGAATAGCCTTCTACAGTAGCCGGCTCGACGTCATGTCATCCGGGGAGAATACGGCCATATCATTGGGAGCGGACCCCAAGAGGACCAGGCTCATCTGCATGGTCATAGTGTCCGCCTGTACCGCCATCGCGGTCAGCTTCTGCGGGTCCATAGGTTTCGTCGGTCTCATTGTCCCGCATATTTCCAGGCTCCTGGTGGGATCTAAGTCCAGGGCCCTCATACCATGCTCCGCTGCAGTCGGGGCATTGATACTAGTTATCGCCGACGTCTTATCCAGGTCGTTCGGCGCCGGTCTACCTGTGGGTGCGATAACCGCAGTCATCGGAAGCCCGGTTTTCCTTTATTTCCTCATCAAGATGAAGACCGGAGGGTGGGGGAGATGAAACCATCGCAGGAGGAATGCACATGCGGTTGGAATTGAATGGAATAGGATTCTCATACCCGAGCAAGGACGTTCTGAAGGACATCACAATCAGCTATGAGGGGGCGCAGCTGATCGCCATCCTGGGCCCTAACGGGGTGGGCAAGTCCACCCTCATCCACTGCATAGACCGTATCCTCAAGCCCACTGCTGGAACGGTTCTGATAGACGGAGAGGATGCTGAAGAATATCCCATGAAGGAAATGGCGAAGAAGGTCGGATATGTGCCTTATGCGTCCACTGACGTATTCCCTATGAGCGTGGTCGATGCCGTCCTACTGGGAAGACACCCCCATAGCAATTGGAAGTCCACCAGGGAGGATGTTCGCATAGTGTTCACCATGTTGAAGAGGTTGGGCATCGATGATCTGGCTGACAGCCAGTTCAACGAGCTCTCGGCCGGTCAGCACCAGAAGGCGATGCTGGCGCGCGGATTGGTGCAACAGCCGGAGATCATGTTGCTGGACGAACCAACCGCCAATCTGGATGTGAAACATCAGCTCGGTGTCACAAAGCTCCTGCATGAAATCGCCCATGAGGATAACGTCATGGTGGTCATGATATGCCACGACCTAAACATAGCAGCGAAGTATGCTGATTCCATCATGATGATGAAGGATGGCGCCATATTCGCAGCAGGCCCCGTCGATGAGGTGTTCACAGAGGAGAACATCAGCGAGGTGTACGGCGTTAAGTGCCGTATCATAGAGGATGAGGGGCGTCCTCACGTGATCCTGCAGGAAGGGTCTGTTTGATCGCCTGATAGCTGCCCTGACGCTGTCCGCCAGCCTGTCCGCATCCAGGTCGTCCAGCCTGAAGTAGGTCCCCTCCAGGGCCTCCGCCAGCCTCACGGCGTGATCGAACTTCAGGTATCCGAGCCCCGCGTCAATGACGATCCACCTGACCTGGGGTATCGACAGGCCCTCCGCGATCCTGAGCGCCTCCTCCTTGGGGTCGGAACCCTCCCTGAATGTGACGTTCCCGCGGCCGTCCGAGATTATGACGACGTAGCACGCCTCCCCCTGATGGGAGCGAGAGTAGGAGTTCATGAACTCGCCCACGGTGACCAGCGCGTCGGACAGCGGGGTCTTCCCGCCGGTGGGCAGCTCCTCCAGCTTCTTGTAGCTGTATTCCACGGACCTCGTGGGAGGGAGTATGAGCTCGGCGGAGTCCCTCCTGAAGGCCATCATCCCGACCCTGTCCCTCTTGACGTAGCTGTCGCGCAGCATGGAGAGCACTGCGCCCTTCACGGCCGCCATCCTCCTCCTGGCGCCCAGGGACCCGCTGGCGTCGACCAGGAACAGTATGGTGCAGCCGGAGCGCCTCTCGCGGACCTTCTCCCTGATGTCCTGGGGCTCTATGGCGATAGCGAGCCCACCGTGGTCCCTTGAGCGCTGATATGGCGCCGCGGCCCTTATCGTCGCGTCGAAGGCCAGGTCGTGCGTCTTGCCGTCGGGGATCCTGCTGCGGCAGTAGCGGCCGGTGGAGTCGGAGCTCTCGGCCATGGCCCTGCGGCCTTTCCTGCTGGAAGTGCGGGTTATCCTGACGTTCCCGTCGTTCAGGTAGTCTATCACCCTGAACTGTTCCCCGATCTCGAAGACCATGTCCTCCAGCATCTGCTGGAAATCCTGCATGTCGGGAGGCTGCGGTGGCTCCTTCTCCCCGTCCTCCCCATCCTGTGGGTCATCGTTCCTCGGGGTGTCGTCGTCCCTCTGGGGCTCGTCGGGTTTATCGCTGTCATCCTCATCCTGCTCATCCGGGGGCTCCGGAGGAGCCGGGGGCGGCTGCTGGAACGGGTTGCGGCGATGCGCCAGGCAGATCATGGCCGCCTCCTCCACGTCCTTCTTCACAACCTCGTCCCTGCCGTCCAGAGCGGCGAGGGCCATGGATGCGTTCACCATAGCAAGGTCCCCGCGGAACCCGTCGGCCCCGATCTTCGCGGTCAGCTCCACGGCGACGGCCAGAAGGTCGTCGGATATCATCACCAGGGGCAGCAGCCTGCGGGCCCTGGAGATCTTTTCACATTCTGCCTTCTCGGTTTCCGAGCACTGCTCCCGGAAACCCTCCGGGTTCTCCGAGAACGCGATGCTCCTCCTCAGGATCTCCTCGCGTGACCCCTCCGCATCCGGCGGGATGGCGTAGGCGCACACGTCGAACCTGTCCAGGAGGTGCGGGCTGATGTCCGAATCCGATGGATTCATGGTGGCCACGAGGATGGAATCGAATGAATAATCGGATGAGACGCCCTCCCTCTCGAGGACCACATGTCCAGAGATGACGCTGTCCAGGAGCTCTGATAGCATGGCCTGGTCCATGAGGTTGATGTCATCAACGTAGACGATGCCCCCGTCGGCACGGGATAGCAGACCGTTCTGTGCCACCGCCCGCCCCTCGCGGACCGTGGAATCCATGTCCATGCCGCCGAAGAGCTGGTCGTAGGTCACATTGAGCGGGATGTTGACGACCCTCCTGCCGGAGATCCCGCCTATGGCCCTCGAGAGGACTGTCTTGGCGGTCCCCGGGCCGCCTCTTATGAGGACGGTGCGGATCCTCGGGTTGACCAGGGCGCACTCTATGGCACGCTTGGCATCGTCCATGCCGTAGACGGCTGTGAACGGGAAGCTCGCATCGACTGGAGGCATCTCTCGAGCTCCTCGGTGTCGAAGGCTGCCTCCTCGAACGGGCGCCTCCTGATGCGGTGGGAGAGGACCAGCGGGGCCACCTTGCGAACGTCGTCCTTGGTCACGGCATTCCTCCCCTCGAGGGCCGCGTTCGCCTTGGCGGCCTTCATCATGGTGATGTCGGCGCGGTGGCCGTCGATGCCGAAGTTGGTGGTGACGGACACGATGCCTCTGAGCACTCCGTCGTCCGAGGTTACCTCGGGGAGGATGGAGCGGGCCTTCTCCAATGATGCCTTGAGATCCTCTGACTCCTTCTTATGTGCCTTCAGGAATCCCTCGGGGTCCGAGTCGAAGGCGATCCTCCTGCGGACGACCTCCATCCTCTGCTCCATGTCGCGGTCCCCGCGGACCTCCACGGAGAGTCCGAACCTGTCCAGCAACTGGGGCCTGAGGTCCCCCTCCTCGGGGTTCATCGTTCCTACGAGGATGAAGCGTGACGGGTGGGAGAACGAGACGCCCTCCCTCTCGATGTAGTTGACGCCCATGGCGGCGGAATCCAGGAGGAGGTCCACGATGTGGTCGTCCAGGAGGTTGACCTCGTCCACGTAGAGGAGGTTGCCGTTGGCCTGGGCGAGGACGCCCGGCTCGAACTTCTTCTCCCCGGTCTTGAGGACGTGCTCGATGTCGAGGGTTCCGGCCACGCGGTCCTCGGTGGCGCTCAGGGGGAGCTCGATCACCCTCATCCTCCTTGTGATTGGTTTGAGATCGATGCCGGCGGCGAGCTTCTCCTCGCAGTAGGGGCAGAGCCTGTCAGGGCGGGACGGGTCGCAGTTGAACGGGCACCCCTCGGAGGAGGTGACGTCGGGGAGGACCTGGTTGAGCGACCTGACGGTCGTGGACTTCGCGGTTCCCTTCTCCCCTTTGACAAGGACCCCGCCTATGCTGGGATCCACTATGTTCAGAAGCAGTGCCAGCTTCATCTCTTCCTGGCCTACGATCGATACGAATGGGAACAACGCCTTCTCCATTTTGACACCCGCTGAGCTCGTCTCGCTGAATGATGACATCAGGTAACGGCAACGCGGTTATAATCATGTTGGGGGAATAATCCAGCTCAGCTGTCGTTGAGGCCCTCGAGGTCACCTTCCAGGTCCTCGTAGAGCTCCTGCAGCCTCCGCTTCATGTCCTCGTCGGCGTCCCACATGCCCCTGCCGATGGCCTCCAGCAGCCTGGAGACGACCTCCATCATGGCGTACGGGTTCGCATCCCTGAACCATTCTGCGTTCTCTTTGTCGAATAGGAAGTTCTCCGCGATGGACTTGTACTCCCAGCCCTCGATTATATCGGAGGTGGCGTCCCATCCGAAGACGTACTCGGTCATCTTCGAGATCTCCTGGGCGCCCTTGAACCCATGGGGCTTCAGGCCCTCGACCCACTTCGGGTTGTTGATCTTGCTGCGGAAGATGTACCTGCCCTCCTCGTCGATGGTCCTGGTCTTCAGGTTGGACGTGTCGGCGGAGAACCCTATCATGGACTCCGGCATCTCCCCCTTCACTGACATGACCGCGGCGTTCAGGCCGCCGAGGTAGGTGTACACGTCGTCGTTGTCGAACATGTCGTACTCCCTGCTGACGCTGTTCTTCACGGTCACATCCATGCTCATCAGCCTGTGCCTGAAGGCATCCGCCCTCCTGTCGCCGTACCTGCCGACGCCGTAGGCGTACTCCCCGTAGTTGCGGTATATCAGCCCGAGCTCGCCCCTGTCCTGCCAGTCGGAGGTGCTGACCAGGATGTTGGATCCTGCGCCGTAGGTGCCTGGGGCATCCCCGAATATGCGGAACGCCGCATCCTCCCTGGCCCTGTCCTCGGGGATCCCCTCCTCTATGGCGAGTACGATGTCGCGGCGGAGGTTCGCCAGTATATAGTTCTCCTCCTCGGATTCGTCGAGCCCCATCACTTTCTGGACCGCGCGGTCGATCATCCTCACCAGGTTGGGGAAGGTGTCCCTGAACAGCCCGCTGATCCTGAGCGTGACGTCTATCCTGGGCCTGCCGAGCTCGGACACGGGGATGACCTCCAGGTCCTTGACCCTCCCTGCGTAGCCGGTCCATACAGGGCGTATCCCCAGCAGCCACAGGACGTAGGCCGTGTCGTCCCCGCCGGTCTTCATGGTGTCGGTGGCCCACATCACAATGCCGATGTTCCGGGGATAGGCGCCGTGCTCGTCCACGTACCTCTGAATCATCTGGTCGGCCATGCGCCTCCCGATCTCCCAGCTGGAGTGCCAGGGGACCGAGTCCGGGTCGAGGGAATAGAAGTTCCTGCCCGTGGGGAGGATCTGTGCCCTGCCCCTGGTGGGGCATCCAGACGGGCCGGGCTCTATGTACTGCCCCTCGAGGGCGTCCATGACGCTTGTTATCTCGTCGCCCATCCTCATCAGGTTGGGGTGGATGCTGCCGCATATGAACGAGACGGCGGAATCGACGTCCTCGGAATGGTAATTCTCTGCGAGCTTCAGGCACTCCTCTTCGCGGAATCCGGCTTCATCGAAGGCCTCGATGAGGGATTCGGTCCTGGTCTCGACGTCCTCGAGGATCTGCCCCTTCAGCAGCCCGGTGCGATCGTCGATCTGAGATGGATTGTTCTGGATGTCCAGGATGTCGTACCCCATGGATTCGGCAATGGCGCGGCGCAGGGACGGGATCTCCCCGTTGTCCACCCTGACCATGCTGTAGACGTTCTCCTGGAGCCTCTTTCCCTCAGGCACGTCCCCAAGGATGTGGAGACCGTCCTTGATCAGGTTCTCCTTGATGTCAATCACATAGTCGTAGAGCCTGTCGACGGCGGCATCCAGCTCCTCGTCCGTACATTCCGGGGACAGACGGACGTCGTCGAACATCTCCATCCTGGCCAGAACCTCCCTGACCTTCCCCAGTATTAGGGCCTGGTTTTCCGTCTGCATCTGCGTCCTGGCCGCCATGTAGTTCTGCAGGACGCCCTCGAGCTCCAGGATGTCGTCGTAGCTCCCGGAGCGTGCCATGGAGGGGATCATGTGGTCGACGATCACGGCGGCCGCGCGCCTCTTGGCCTGGGTTCCCTCCCCAGGGTTCCCGATGATGTACGGGTAGATGTCCGGCAGGGAGGTCAGGATGTAGTCGGGGCAGCAGTCCTCCCCCAGCGCCACGGCCTTGCCCGGGAGCCATTCGAGGGTCCCGTGGGTGCCGACGTGGATTACGGCGTCCGCCCCGAAGTCGTAGCGGAGCCACTTGTAGTAGGCGTAGTACTGGTGCGGATGGACGACGTTGGGGTCGTGGTAATCGGCCTGCAGGTTCCTGCTCCTGTCGGGCTGGAAGCCCACAATGATGTTGCCGAACACGGTGCCTGGCACAATGATGTCCCTGCCCGATGCGTAGACGTCTCCAGGAGGCTTCCCCCAGTCCCTGTCTATGGCGTTCCTCGCCTTCTCCGATAGCTCCCTGTACCACACGTCGTACTGCTCCGGGGGGATCAGGTCGACAGAGCGCTTCCTCACCTCGCCGTCGGAAAGCCATTGTGTGTCGTTTGTCAGCCCGGCTTGGAGGATCCTCACGAGTTCCTCGGAATTCTCCGGGATGTGCTAACCGACGCAGTATCCGCGCTCCTGCATGCTGCGGAGGACGTTAACCACGCTGGCGAAGGTGTCAAGACCGCTGGCTCCGCCCATGTCAGCACTTTTCGCCGGGTACTGGTACAGCAGGATGGCTACCTTTCTTTCGCTGTTCGCCTTGCGGCGGAGCCTCCCCCACATCACCGCCATATCGGCGATGCGGAGCGCCCTGTCTGGGATGCCCATGCAGCGGCGGGTGTTGTCAGGGCCAGTTTCGGTGCTGGAGCAGGGGACGGTGATGATCTGCCCGTCGAACTCCGGGTGCGCCACGCTGTACGCGACCTCGGAAGGGCTGAGGCCCTCCAGCCCGCCCGCCCAGGTCTCCTCCGGGGAGCTCAGGATCATGGCCTGGAGCACGGGAACCCCGTACCTCATGTAGAAGTTGTCATCGCTGACCTGCTCCCCGGCGCCCGGGGTCGCTATGAGCGTCTGGCTGAAGCTCATGGTGTTGATTATGCAGTCCAGGACGGGCTCTCCGTCCCTGGTAAGCTCCTCGTCCAGCAGCCTCTTGATGCCCCTTGAGTGGTCAATCTTGTCCTCCTGGGTGTTGAAGAAGAGCGGGACGGGGTTCGCGCCCAGCTGTTTCACAGCATGGATCAGTTCGTCGATATGGTCGGTGTTTCCGTTGGTCCATTGCTTCTGGTGGAAGAATATTCCAATAGTCACCTTGGAGCGGTCCAGGCCATCTATGTAATCGGGGATCGAGTGGTCCTCCAATCCGGGCATGTATATACCCTCGGTGAGCGGGTGCTCCGGCTCCGGCAGGCGGATCTCCTGGCCGCCGTACCTGTTCAGGGCCCATTCGACGATGCCCCTGAAGTTGCCCTCCCCTCCGAGCACTGAATAGGCCATCACCAGGTCGTAGTCGGCTTCGGACCCAAGGAACAGCGGCCTGTACTTCTCGGTGACAGGCCTGTCCGTGCAGACAAGATGGGCGCATACGCGGTAGGTGGTCAGCGCCTCTTCGATCCTGTCGAACTTCTTGCAGTACGAGGTGTCGCCGTGGACCTTTATCGTCACGAAGTCGGCCTTGGCGATGATCCCGAGGGCCTCCGCCAGCAGAAGGGGGTCCTCGTCCAGCTCCGGGCCGTCGAAGTTGCGGTAGTCGACGTCGTAGCCCATGCCGACGACATCCGCGACGGCCCTGTTCATCAGATAGCTGTCGCTGGTGCCTATCGAGATGTTGACGTACCTCATCCGCCCTCCCCCGCTTCATTGGATGAAACCTCCAATCCGAACGTTATCTCCGACTCGGTATATGTAATCTGATGGGTGGCCAACGGCACCAGCAATCTGGGTTGTTAGGTTCATTTATGTATTGGAAGAATAATCCAGAAAATATTCACGGTGACTCACGATGGGGGACATAATCATCATCGAGGACCTCGTCAAGACCTTCGGCGACAAGAAGGCGCTGGACGGCCTCGACTTGAGGGTCGGGGAGGGCGAGTTCTTCGGTTTCCTGGGGCCCAACGGCGCCGGAAAGACCACCACTGTCAGATGCATCTCCACGCTCGTCCGGTACGATTCGGGGAAGATCCTGGTGGACGGCATCGACGTTTCGGAGGATCCGATAAGCGCCAAGGACAGGATGGGCGTCATCCAGCAGCAGATATCCCTGGACAAGGACCTGACCATTAGGGAGAACATGATCTCCCACGCGATGTACCACCTGATTCCTAAGAAGGAGAGGAACAGGCGCATTGCCGAGCTCACCGAGTACTTCGGGCTCCAGGAGTACCTGGACAAGCCCGTGGACTCC
>Ga0310786_10013678_pt1 | contig 10008 bp, 8 predicted proteins | sample AusTroGonzalo_MG_FD_203881 | JGI IMG/M metagenome (GOLD analysis project Ga0310786, IMG submission 203881) | Bovine rumen microbial communities from tropical cattle in Woodstock, Queensland, Australia - Gonzalo_03 (v2) (version 2) | ecosystem: Host-associated > Mammals > Digestive system >... | reverse complement strand
GGGCAACTCGTCAATATCGAAGTGAAACTACAGGACGGTTCGCTTTATTCGATTGCCTACGATGGGGTTCCCTTGATGGGCAGCCAATCTTCACGCTATTTTGCCAAAGGGATTCTGCCGACCAGAGAAAGATGGTTCTGATGCGTAGACATCGGTGACATGGGGCGCGCGCATGAGTGAGACATGGGACCACTAACCACTTGTTTTGTGAAACAACTGAATAATTCCAAAAACAAAAATCACGAGATAGCCAAACATGAGCAAAATCGTTGTAGGTCTTGGCGAAGTGTTGTGGGATTTGTTGCCGGGCGGACGCCAGCTGGGCGGAGCTCCCGCGAATTTTGCGTGGCATGCGAAATGCCAGGGAATGGAAGGGTATATCGTCAGCGCGTTGGGGAATGACGGGTTGGGAAAGGAAACGCGTGAACTCATTGCGCGCAAGGGTATTGACGCTATACTGGAAACAGTCGAGGCACCAACGGGAACCGTCGGCGTGACGCTTTCCGCAGAGGGAATCCCATCTTATCAAATCCATACGAATGTGGCCTGGGATATTCTTCCCAGCACGCCGGCAATCGAGGCACTCGCCCGCCAGACTGCGGCTGTCTGCTTTGGAACGCTTGCCCAGCGCTCACCTACAACTCGTGCCACCATCCGCAGATTCTTGAGCCTGACACCCTCCAATGCCCTGCGCGTGTTCGACATCAATCTGCGTCAGAATTACTATTCCCGCGAATTAATCCAGGAATCCCTTGGAGAATGTAATATTCTGAAAATCAATGACGAAGAAACTATGGTCGTCGCAGATTTGTTCGGCTATGCGGAAAGACAGCCCGAAGCCATTGCCAAACGGCTGCTGACCGAATACAAACTGAACGCCGTGGTCCTGACTTGCGGCGCCATTGGAAGCGGCATTTATACCGGCGAAGGAGATTCCTGGCTCGAGACACCGAAGGTGCAGGTGGTTGACACCGTTGGCGCCGGCGATGCCTTCACAGGCGCACTGGTCGCCTCCCTGCTCAAGGGGACGTCAATCCCCAAAGCGCACCACCTTGCCGTCGAGGTCGCCGCCAAGGTCTGCCAGGTGGCTGGGGCAATGCCGCTTATTCCCGAAATTAATGGCTAGTGGGGATAGGGCGCGCCGTCGTGCGCGTTGCTGTCCGTCCCTTGGGGAAAAGAGCGCGTGTCAATTGAACCTTTGCCAGACGCGGTATAGTTGCGGAGGGCAGGGTGGCGGTGCCTCGTGGGCGGACAATAGTTCAAACAGGCTGGCCAGCGCCGTCACCACGGGAGCATCGAACAGACGGGGAAGGGGGCGCAGAGTTTTCGTTCCCAGCAGCCAGCGGAGGAAGTTTCGGAACGAGCGTTCCCCTGACGCCTTTTCGCCAAGCAACCGCGATACTTCGTCAGGATTGTCTTCCTGCGTGGCACCGGCCACGCGGCGCACCGTTTCCAGGTAGAAGCGACGGCAGCTGGCCCAGTGCTCCAAAGGAGCGGGCGGCAGGACTGGCACTGGTTCCAGTTTGTAGTTGAAGGCTGCTGAATAAGCGTCAGCATATTCTTCTTGAATTGCCTGTGCCTTGGCGTAGGCGTTGAAAGCGGTGACGCGTTCTCGCCCGGTCCAGCAGTATTTGCCAGCCGCCAGCAACAGTGCGTCTCCGCATCCCAGCACAGCCTTGTTCATATTACGGACTATGAAATCCTCTTCGCGGGAATTGCCTGCGAGTTTTTCGCCGGCGAAGACAAGTCCCATGCCACGGTTCAGGAGAAGGCGGACAGCCTCCGTGAAGGGGATTTCTTGCGGCTCCAGGGCGGGAATCCAGTCCTCCAGGCGGACATCGCCCCAGACTGGACGCCAACCGCGCAGCAGTTCCTGATACATCAAGGTTGAGGAGACGCGGGACAGAGCCGTCAGGTTTTTCACGGGACTGAAATCAACGTCAATCCCCAGGCGTTCTTTCCAGGTGCGTGAAATATCCTTCAGCGCATGCTCGGTGTCCTGTTTTTGGCGGCGGCTGGCTTGGTTGCCGAAGACGAAGAAATCCAGGTCGTTATAAAGTTTGTCGCCCTGGGGCGTGTGCCTGACGCCGCCTTCGCCACGTCCGTAGCCGCCACCGAGGACGACTCCCGCAATCCCTGGCAGATTCAGGGCGGCGATGTCGTTGGCCATGGCGGTCAGGGCCAGGTCTAACTGCCGGTTCAGTTCCGGGGCGGGAACGCCTGTGTAGTCGCCAGTCGTCATAAGTCTATGCTGTCTTCCTGGCCAGTATATTTGGCGATGTCCAGTTCCTCGAAATACGGCAGACGTTTCAACTGGGCGACGATGGTGACGGTCAGCACGAGAAATGGCGAGGTGTTGTGGAAGAAATAATTGTCCACGACGTCTTGTTCCCGCTTGTCGCGATAACTGGGATACCACATGTCGGAGAAACGGAAGACGTAATTATTGTTGTTGGCACTGCGCCTGACCAGTTGCGCCCTGCCCAGCACGACCTTCCAGAATTTGGGATAAAGTCGCAGTAGGTATCTTGCGAAGGAAATCGGATTCCGGAATAGGCGCAACAGCCACGACAGCAGATAAAGAGGCAATTCGCACACGGCGCAGAACAAGGCCAGCAGACGCTCGAACAAGTTATAGAGGAAGCCGGGAAGCCCTGTCGCCAGATTGCTGGTCAGCACAGGGTCTTCCAGGTCAATCCAGTCGCCGGTGTAGGGCTCGATTACACGCCCGCCGAAGACAATCTTGTCCTTGATGAGCGTGTGCCTGCCGATGTAGGTGTAGTCCATGGCAATGGAATGGCTGATTTCAGCGCCTACGTCCAGGGCCACGCCATTGCCACAAATCACGCCATTGTGAAGGTAGGTATCTGCCCCCAGGTAGCAGTTGTCCATGACGATTGTCGGAGGGGACATTTCGCAGGTTGGCATCATAATCACGTTGGCGCCGAAACTGAAGCCAGCCTCGGCGGTGTAGCCTGGCAGGTTGTACACACCAGGCTTGTCCATCAGGCGGAAATTGCCGTCGAACCAGTCCTTTAGGTTGGTAAGATGGTACAGGGGGCATACACATTCATGCAGTTGCCCGCCTCGAAGCAGATAGACGCCGTTCGACAGTTCTCCCCCCTCGCCGTTGTTCGGCACCGGGCGCACCTCAGCGAAAAGGTCAGTGGCGTTTTCCACATCTGGCAGGACCATCCCGCGGATAATCAGCAAATCATCGTCTTCCGTCAGTTTCTGGCGTTCGTCGGCGAGAATCTCCGAGAACGGACGCACTGTGATTTTTCCGTAGTCCAGAGTCAACGACCAGTACGAGCCATTGCCCAGCCGCACTGCCATTTCCTGGCTGAAGGCGCAGTCGGAAAAGGTCACATGCGTGACTTGCAGGCAACGGCACAAATCGACAATGTGCAGCACCCAGGGCTTCCCCGCCATCGGAAGTTCCGCCGGATTGAGGGAGGGGAAGACATCCTGGCACCATTTCTGTCCGAACATGTCGGCAAAGACAAGCGTGCGCATAGCCGTCAGTACGCTCCTCTGCCGCTGATGATGGTGGGTATGGTCTTGAGCAGGATGAGGAAGTCTGTCCACAGACTCTGGGACTGGATGTACATCTTGTCCAGACCGACCTGCTCCTTGAACGGAATGTCGCTGCGACCCTTGATCTGCCACAGGCAGGTGAGGCCGGGCTTGATGTCCAGCCGCTTGCGGTCTTCGAGCGTGTATTGCGCGACCTCAGACGGCAACGGCGGGCGCGGCCCCACCAGGCTCATGTCGCCAAACAGGACATTCAGAAACTGCGGAAGTTCGTCCATGCTGGTCTTGCGCAAAATCCTGCCCAGGGGGGTTATTCGGGGGTCGTTCTTCATCTTGAAAATCACGCCGTCGCTGGACTGGTTCTGGGACAGAAGCTCTTGCTTGCGCTTCTCGGCGTCAACATACATGCTGCGGAACTTGTAGAAGTGAAAATACCGCCCGTAGCGGCCAACCCGCAACTGTACGAAAAACACTGGACCATGCGATGACAACTTGACCCCCAGCGCCAACAGCAGGAACAGCGGACTCAGCACAACCAGAGCCGCAATGGAGAGAATGATGTCGATGACACGTTTGACCACGAAGGAAATGCTGACCGTCGCCTGCCAGATTCTCATCTTCCAGACGGAAGTCTCGGAATGGCGCTGGCGGTCGTTGTTCTCCCGCAGAAATTCCTTCAGGTTGACATCCTTTATGTATTTGGACGGAGACTTTCCCATGGCTCTGTCTCAATTCCTTACTTGTCCAGAGCCTGCCGTCTGCGGCTCAATTAGTCCAGAATCCTTGACGGCTTCCTGGGGTGGTACTGGGATGACGAAAATCGATTCGTTAAGCCCACTGTAGCGCTGACGGCTTATCTGGGAGGCGATTTTGGCGATGATGGGAAGTCCCCTGCCGTTGCCGACCAGGCCATCGTTGAGTTGGTCGAGTTTCTGGTCCGCGCTAGTCGGCTGCATCATCAGCCAGTTCCATTCCTTGCCATGGTCCCAGACCAGCAGTTTCAATTCCTCGGGGTAGGCGCACAATTTCACGGCGATGTGGTCGTTGAGTTTTTCGTATTCGTTGAGGCCGTGCATGATGACATTGACGAGATATTCCTCCAGTAGCAGTTCTACCTTGGTCGAGAGTTCGATGCTGTCGTAGCATTTGGTGACGAAATTGGAGGCTTTCTCGCAAATCTGGTCGGCGGCGCTCTTGTCAACCGGCACACGGCAGGAGAAGACGTATTCCTTCTCGAGTTTCGGCGGCTTGCGGATGATGACCAGGGACAGGTCGTCCTGAGGATAGACATAGCCGAATTGCTCGAGGGAATTGTAGGCGCGGAAGGGGATTGTTATGGCCTTGTCTTCTCGCCGGTTTTCCGTCACCAGGATGGAGGCCAACTTGAGGAACAGTTCCATGTCCAGGAAACTGTTGCCGTTCTTGTCCTTGGCCAAGTCGGCCAGGCCGTCCGAGGCAATCAGGAAAACCGAGGAGTCGGAAAAATGGTACTCGACATTGTCGGCTTCGGTGTAGACGGTGTTCTTCACCATGCCCAGCGGCAGGCTGCCGCGGTTTTCTGGGTTGATGTTTTCGTATTCGCCGGTCTCGGCATTGATGCAGACCATATCCAGATATCCGGCGTTCTGATAGCGGATATTGTTGTTTTTGAAGTCGATATACGCAATCAGCGTGCTCATGTACACGATGTTGTGCAGGTGGCTGCAAAAGAACTCGTTGATGTCAGAGGCAATCAGGCAGGGGTGCTCCGCCCGCCTTTTGTCCAGCAGGATGATTTGCTTCAGGAACGACTGCGCGGCGGTCATGGCCAGGGCGGAGTGCGTACCGTGGCCGGAAATGTCGCCGAAAATGAACAGCGCGCGGTCTTCGTCCAGTGGCAACCATTCGAAAAGGTCGCCGCTCACGCGCGTGAACGGACGGTACAGGCAACTGAACTCGTACTTGTCCCCGAAATATACCCACGGCGGCAGCATCGCCTGCTGGAGCAGGCTGGCCAGAAACCAGTTGCGGTTAATCGTGTTCTGGAGTTGCTTGAGGGAGTTTTCCGCCTGGCTTGATGCAATAACCTGGTGGAGTTTGGCGACCATGAACTTGCGGTCGGCATTGTCTGGAATGTAATAACTGTGCGGGTCTTCCACGATGGAATCGAGCAACTTGGCGTCCGACCAGTAGAACAGCGGTGTCATGAAGACAATGGGGATTTTTTCATCGACGAGACGGACTTGCCGGCGGAATTGCAGGATTTCCCCTCCCTGTGGGGATATTTCCGCGATGATGGCGTCAAACGACTTGTGCTGAAGCACATTCATGGCCGACGCCACGGTATCCGTCACAGTCACCTGTATGTCGCTGTCCTTGAAGAAATTCGGCAAGGAAAACCTAAGCAGAGTGCTGCTGCTGACCAGCAGTACCCGATAACTACGGTCATCAAAGGCGTCGTTGTAGGCTAAATCTTGTTCCAGGGTTACCATGGATCTCTCTCGACTGAAAATGCACAAATCGCGCAAATAAATGCGAAAATTTGTAAAGATTATAATATAAATCAGCCATTATCAATAATCAACTCACAAGGCAGACAATTCTGGCAAAGGTTACAGTAGGACAGAGCGTGGTGATACTTGTTGCCGTTTGGTAGGGCGGCCAGGCCCTGCCCGCCGTCGCGCCCGTGGAAAGACGTTGCCATCGTCCGGAAGGGCCGAGCGTCTGCTCTGCCAAGGTGCCCTGCGGGAGAGAGTGCTAACGGTTGGTAGGGCGGCCAGCCCCTGGCCGCCGTCGTGTCCGGGGAAACGGCGTCGCAAGCATCTGGTAGGGCGGCCAGACCCCTGTCCTCCGTCGTGCACGTGGAAATGATATCCCTGGCCTCCGTCGCGCCTGTGGAAAAATAAGCCATCGTTTGGTAGGGCGGGCAGACCCCTGCCCGCCGTCGTGCACGTGGAAACGGTGTCGCCATCATCCGGTAGGGCGGCCAGCCCCCTGTCCGCCGTCGCGCCCGTGGAAAGGCACCGCTATCGTGTGGTAGGGCGTCCACCCCTGGCCGCTTACTCGTGCCCGTGGAGAAACATGCCCTCGCAGCCATGGGAGGGCCGAGCGTCTGCTCGGCTAAGGTGACCGTGGTAAGGCGTACCAGCCGACTTGCATTCTGGCATTTCCAAAGTCATCGAAAGTTACAAAAAATGTTGCATGCGCGTTGGTAACGCAATTTTTACCAAATAAGGTATTACATTTATTGGGTGGAGGGCGGGGGTGGTTTCCCCAATAAGGTAAAGGAGCATGCGACGTGCGACGCGCGACATGCGACGCGGTGGCTTGGGCGACGCGCGACATGCGACGAGCGACGTGGCGGCTTGGGCGACGCGCGACGGGCAACATGCGACATGCGACATGCGACATGCGATATGCGACATGCGACGCGCGACATGCGATGTGCGGGCGACAATCGACGCTTCGACTTACGAAGAGCCTGATAACGAAAGCGACGTTTTGCTAGAATACAACCATCACACCAACTCTTGAGGGGCAAAGAGCGATTATTCAAAATACGGCGTGAGGTTGATGAAATTAAGGATGCGGCACTGGCCTATGGGGGCGCCTGCTTCGTCTTCGCTCTGCCAGTCGGAGAAGGTTATTTCAACCTCGGTGTCATGGGGAATGAAGACGACCTTGTGATTGACGATATCATGTCTCGGGCGACGCTTTTCCTTCGGCACCCACCATAGTTCTTCCATTCTCTGCGGGTGCTTGTCGTATCCCAGTTCCGGTAAGATTTGGGCGTTGGAGATTTCGGCATGGAAAGCGTAATGGACGCAAATGCCTTGGGGGAGTTCAATTTCGTCGAGGTCGGCGGTGGTGAAGCGCAAGGCGTATTTGCGTCCAGGAGTCAGGCCCGTGGCCTTTTGCGTGAGTTTGTTCGGTCCCTTGAGGCTGCGAGAGAAAAGGGCGGCGTGGTCACCGATGGCGAGGCCCTCGTCATTCACTCGCTTTTGTAATTTCCTGCCGTAGTCCTTGCGGTACCAGTGTGCAATGGAATCAGGCTGCGCCGGATTAGGCGTCCAGTGCTCCAGTCCGTCATCGAAATCGCAGTTGCGGAGGTGTCCAGGATTGCAGGAGAAGCCTTGCGAAGCCGAAAGCATCTCGCGCTTTCCGTCGATGCAGTAATGGCGCATGAGGGCACCGACCCAGCGCAGTTGCTCTTCGTCGCAGGTGTTGGTGCTGTAGAAACCCACGCCGAAGATGCCTTTGAGTTCCGGATCGTTAGCGAGTTTCCAGAGAAAATAATCCAGCGTCCATTTGATGTCGCTCTGCGGGTAGTTGTAGAGATCGTAGGTTCCAGCGAAGAGGAAGCCAGAGAAGATGAAGGCCAGGCGCGAAGTCGTTCCTGGCAGGACGGCCTCCGCATGGCGGACATGCTCGTTCAGGCAGGTCATGTACTTTTCCGTAGATTCCTGGTCGGGACTGTTAGATATGTAGGTCTCGATGAGCAGGCCTCCTTTCCCTTGCCCCGCATTGACGGCGGCGGCCACCAACGGACGGTGGATTATGGGATAGGTTAAATAGGCTGACCTCTGGGCCATCCAGAGATGGACAGGCTTCTCGAAGTCGATGACACGCCAAAGCCCTTCGGCGACACTCGCCTGCTTTTCTATGGGGTTCCAGGTGCAGATTTCATCCAAGGCGCGTCCGTCGGTGAACTGGATGTAATTTTTCGTGCGGATGTTCTTGTCGATTTCGGCGGGATCATTCCATCTGGCACCGCCGCAACTGAAGATTTTGATTCCGCGGTCGCGGGCTTCCTGGCCGAGGCTAGGCGGCACGGCTTCTGCAGTGTAGTATTGCTCCTGCAACTGGTGGGTGTTGAAAGCAGGCCAGAGGTGCTTGCGGAAGAACTGAATGTCGTAGATGTCGAAACCAGCCTTGCGCAACTGCGTAAAGAGATTGTCGCCTTCGGCAACGTTCATGGGGAAGATAATCAACTGCTTCACCGTGCGGATGGTCAGGACATTGCCGTCCTTCGCGCCTTTCACGGTCAGGCGATGCTCACCCGCCTCCAACTGGCGCATGGTCTCGGAGCGTTCGCTCTGGCGGTGGCGAATGATGGGAGCCTGCCCGCCGTCCAGAAAGCACTCCGTCCCTTCGTCCGCGCGATCGAGGCCGAACCAGTACCAGCCGTCGCGGGGCGCGGTGAAGGCGAGGTCGCCGTCTACAAGGGGCTGTCTGGACAGTTCGGAGACCAGGTTGTTCAGCCATGTTTCAGGCACGTCGAAATGTAACGCTCTGCCGACTGTGCAGGGATAGGTATTTTCCAGAAGCACAGTGCCGTCTGTCTTCTGGACGAGTTGCAATTTCAGCGTGTGGTTGCCTGGTTCAAGGCCTTCCAGGCTGGCCGTGACCTGCTGTTCGCGGTTCAGAGGGAAATGCTGGCTTTGACCAGCGAGTTCCACCAGACATTCGTAGTCTGTCACCGGCTTTGCGAGTTTCGTGTAGACAGCCAGTTCCAGTGTGGCCTTGTCCGTTGGAATCTCCGACAGGACGGGGCTGATGGGCATGATGCGGTTCCAGGTGTGGACGAGGGGAGGATTGACGCCGCTGCCCGCGCGGGCAGCCTCGTCGTCAGGCTCCAGGAAAGGCTCACTGATTTCCAGCAGTCCAGTAGCCTGCGGGGCACGGACCAAGAACAGAGCGTTGTCCGTGCGTTCCTTGTCCACTGTGACCGTGGCTTCCATCTTGACCCACTCGCCATTGGTGTCCTCGGGGAATATCTCGGTGGAACGCTCCCAATAGATTTGGTCAGCATCGCGCAGGAAGAAGCCGCTTTCCTTGGCATGGAAGCCCTTGGTGCGCACATAGCCGCCCAGGCGATATTTCGCGCCCGACACGAGTTTCAGTCCGTTGTGGATGAACGACGCGGCGCGCGAGAAATCAAGGCGGAGGGCGTCATGGCCGTCCGGACCGCCTTTCGGGAGTCTCTCGACGCCCAGTTCCGTAATCGGTGCCAGCCAGCGTCCGTATTCGCCGCACTCGTTAGGCTGGAACTCAGTGTCCTGCAGGAGATTCTGGGCGTTCAGGAAAGCCGCCACGCAGAAGATTATCGCTGCCAATAGTACGCTTCGTGGTTTGGACATACTCACTTCCTATTGATACGAAAAGCAAAAAAGGCTGTTTGACCTCTTTTTTTCAGTACCTGTATTGCCTGACTTCAAAAATGGCTATATAGTAACTAAAACGCTTCAAAAACAACACAGTAGCCAATCTATTTCTCTTCCCTTGGTGTCCAAAGGGAAAATGGTATGAAGAGCGAGATTAAGCATCGCATGTTTAGTAATGTAGCCTTAATATCGTTAAAATCAAATCGCTGTATTCCCCATGAGGGTAGGTAATTGACCCGCAAAGCAGTTTTGACAAACTGGCGATGTGCGACAATCGACACTTCGACGCGCGACGCGGTGGTTGGTGGTGCGACGAGCGACACGCGACATG
>Ga0310786_10013677_pt1 | contig 10009 bp, 9 predicted proteins | sample AusTroGonzalo_MG_FD_203881 | JGI IMG/M metagenome (GOLD analysis project Ga0310786, IMG submission 203881) | Bovine rumen microbial communities from tropical cattle in Woodstock, Queensland, Australia - Gonzalo_03 (v2) (version 2) | ecosystem: Host-associated > Mammals > Digestive system >... | reverse complement strand
TACATCACCAACAAAAGAGTCTTCTTCACCCCTTCTGTCGAAAACGGGGTCTATGCCCTCACCATCTTCGACCTCACCAGCATCGAAACCAACTCTCTCATCGCAAAAATGACCAAACACTTCCACCTCACCAAGCAGCTGGAGTCTCTGGCTCTCGCTGCTTAAGCAGTTTTTTTGATTATAATTTGTTCCATTCAAAAATATTGCGTATATTTGCAACAGATAAGAAACTAAAGACCTCGCGAAGTATTAGGTAATCGTAGAAAGAACATGTTGAAAAATATTACTATTACACCAATCAATCTTGTAGATGAGTTCTACAAGGAGTATGAGTTAAAGAACGGAAAGTTTCTGCTGTTTGACTTAGCAAATGCTAGCGAGAATGCAAATACAAAGGTGTTGAAGTATTTGTTGCAGTATAACAAATGTCAGTTCTTGAATTCATTTTTGAACAGGATTGGCTTGCCAAAACCTAATGGTTCTGTCTATATTACGGATCAAGAAAAAGCTATAGGGCCCAAGGCTACTGGCTTTATTGATTTGTATATCAAATTTGACGACGTACACGTCATCATCGAAAACAAAATATATGGTGCTGCTGATACAGAGAAACAACTGGCACGATATATCGCTACAGTGAATGGTGTATCCGATAAAAACTTTGATGCATGGTATGATAATCCATCTGTAAGCAAAAACACTCATGTGGTTTACCTGACTGCGGATGGGACGAAGGAGCCTTCAACAGACAGTCTGCCAAAGGGACTTGAAAAACTTATCACTTATTACACCATCAACTATAACGATGATATCTTGCCTTGGCTGGAAGAGGACGTGATGCCTTACATCACATACGCTGATGATGGAATGATGATTGCAGGTGTGCGACAGTACATCGCTTTCCTGAAACAACTTCTTACTGACGAGTCTTCAAAAGTTGTTGATGCATTTGTGAAGTGGCTGAAAGGAAACGATGTTGATAATTATAGATCACTGTTGGGAGCCATTAATCCGAAAATCATATATGACAACGAAAATGTCATGAAATCTTTGCGTAAACAATTAGGTGCTCATGCTGAGGCGATTTTCTCTGGAGATGTGGAAGGAGAGTGGGTACTTCATTTCACTCCTTCTTTCATCATTCTCTATAAGAAATCATGGGCAGCTCTCGACACTCGTAAGTATTCCATCCCATCTATCTATCTCTATGCAGGCAGCACAGATTATTTCCTCAAGAATAACAGTTTAAATACGTTGAAATTAGGTGTTGACCATCTTTCACCCAGTGAAAATGTAAAGTACCCAGGGTATAATTTTGGCAATCACGGCAAAAGTATAGGCTTCAAGCTGTTGGAGAAACCTGACAGCATCAAGTGCTCTGACATTAACAGTCAGGCTGCACGAAAAGTTTTTTATAATAAGATCATAGAAGCAGTACAAACTGTTGTAGATATGATTGACGATTATGTCGTGGATGAAATACAGAAAAATTGCTCTTCAGCTACTCCCGATGAGATCTTGGAAAAGGTCGTCAATAATATGGTCATTAACCGAAAACTGCTCAGACAATAATTGATTTAGAACCAGTTGTGGATAGCTTCTCTCGAAGCCGGAGACTGGCAGGCATCCTTCTAATCCTGTAGTATAGAGGTCTTGGGATGCCGTTTATTAATGAAGATAAAAACTTGGCTTGTATGTTGTATTTTTCATCACGACTTATAATAAGAACGACGGTGAAGTCGCATTATGCATTGCATAGCTTACGTTCATTAGGAATACTGGCTGTTTTATGCTGTGCCTTCACTTCTTGTTTCAGAGGAGTAACAAAGGAACAGTATGCCATATCCAAGGCAGCGGTTGAAATACCCGCCCCATTAAATGACACATCCGAACAGATTTTATACCGAAAAGGCTATACCGTTTCCTACAACAAAGAGCATAAGATTCCTAATTGGGTGGCATGGCATTTGACAGCAGAACACACTTCTGGATCACATCGAAGGCCTGGTGGAGCCTGGCATGAAGACACTGATGTCCCCCAACCACGAGCAACCTTTGATGACTATCGTGATAGTGGATGGTCAAAAGGACACATGTGTCCTGCTGGAGATAACAAATGGGATCAGGATGCCATGTACGACACCTTCCTCTTTACCAACTGCTGTCCCCAAGACGCTAATTTGAATAGTGGAGACTGGAACCAGATAGAGATGGCTTGTCGTCGCTGGGCTCAGAAATATGGAGACATCTTTATCGTGTGTGGCCCTATTCTTTATGGGACGGAACACGAGACAATAGGCCCCAATAAGGTCGTTGTACCAGAGGCGTTTTTCAAAGTCGTGCTTTGTTTGGAAGGGAAGCCCAAAGGTATTGGTTTCATACGTAAGAACACAGATACATCCAGGCGTAACGACCTCTATGTAAACACCATCAACGAGGTGGAACGCATCACAGGTATGACATTCTTCCCCACTCTCCCTCAAGAGATATCAGATTCAGTAAAATCGCAAAATGATATAAGTGATTGGGACTAAACCCTTTCAAGCAATGACAATCCGAGTGTTTTCCCTTAAAATATCTAAAAATTCTCTTTGAAGACATATTATTTAAAAAATATTACACTATCTTTGTAGCATTAAAAAGTAACTAAAAATAGCTGCCTATAAATGAAAAGAACTAACTCCTTTGTCTTGTTCGGACGCGCATTCAAAAATGCCAAGAAGGACTTCTGGGTGTCTATCCAAGTCTTATTGGTAGTCACGTTGGTCTTGGCCATCTTATTCTATTTCGTAGAGCATGTCGAACAACCTGAGGAATACAAGAACCCATGGGATGCATTTGTTTGGGCCATTACCCGCTATATTGGGGATCCAGGAAAGTTTGCAGGCAAAGGACCTGTGACTTTAACAGGTCGTTATATTGACACAGCCATTGGCATCTTAAAGATCCTCATCTTTGCCGTTCCTGCTGGACTTGTGGCCAATGGTTTCAGGAAAGCAATGGAGGAAGACAAACGAACTATGCATCTGGAGGAGTGTCGAGAGAGAATCACCAAGTCATTCCGTCGTAGGCTCAATATGGCAACACAACTTCGGATGCCTCCTCGCTATGTATCGTTGGTAACCATTCAGGCAAAGAAGGGAATGACCGAAAATGACATTATTGATACAGTGACAAAATATCCGGAGTTTCGTCTGCGCAATCTGGCTACATCACAGACCTATAGCGAACATCCTCAGGACAGATTGGCCATCGAGATGTTACCTTTATGTAAGCAGACTGTCGACGGTTTTAAGATTGAGGAGACTTCGTATGGTATCATGATTGACCGCCAGTCAAACGTGACGATTATCGCGCCTACCAGTGGCACAGAGTGTACAATTGGATATTTTGCCTATTACATCGCACAATTTGGCGGTTTCAACTATGTCAGCCGTGAGTTCGTGGAAGATGCAGACGATCCTATCAGCTACTATACCATAGGTGATGAAACAAAAGGCAATCTGGCTGACTACATCAGCGACGTGAAGCGTTTGGCTAAAGAAAGAGGGCATTGGAATATCATCATTATTTCCTCGGACAATATTCATACCCAAATTCATTTCATACACCAGATGAAACGAAATAAGGAAATCATTCCGACAACCCTTGACGAGGAGCTGTTCCTTCAATTCTATGCAAACTTTGCTGAGACCATGCAAACAAATCATGAGTTGTTGTGTGATCTTGACGACAAGTACCGTCCTGTAGGGGCAAAGAATATTGGCGTTAAGGTTGGTGGAGGAACAGAGAACAATACTTTTACGATACGCGTATCGTATAGTGTCACTACTTGGCGGAACTCCTTCAGCCCCATTGTGCTGGATATGGCGAAAGCCATCAAACAGCACTTGGAGGCAGATGAACGCAAGGCTTTTGTTGAACAACCATGTTGGAAGGAACAAGGTTGCGGCTTTGGAAAGAACGAACAAGACAATAACAATTAAAAACTATAAAGCGATGAGAACAAGTAAGTTTATTCTGTCTGTTGCGGCACTGGCAGTGCTGGCAATGGCAAGTTGTGAAGGCCAGAAGAAAGGTAATCTGGCAGAAGGTGCCTCTGGTGACATGGAGGAATACGAGAGTAGCGATGTGAATGCCATTGAGCAGGCCCGTCCTACCATTATGGTGATCCCTGGCGATCAGACGCTGCAGAATTTCAAAGCCCTGAAGACTGAACGAGTAAATGGGCGGGAGTATATCATCCGCGACTACAAGAAATATCTCTTGAAGGATGATCGTGCCAGGCGCATCATCTCCACAATCCAAGATGCATTCAATGCTCAGGATTTTCCCCTCAACGACTTTGAGCAGACCTTGAAGCAACTCGACACACAAGAGGCTCTCGACATGGCTGAAGGTTTTGAGAAGGATGCCAAGACACAACTGCTCACTGTGGCACAACCAGACATCATCCTGGAATTAAGTTATGACACCAGCCGTGATAAGATCTCAATGACCAGTCACAACTACTCTCATAAAGGCCCTAAGAATATCAGTTTTACGCTGAGTGCGCTTGATGCCTATACCAATAAGGCTGTTGCAACGATGACGGCCAGCAACCTGAAGAACGAATCGACGACGGAGGCTATTCAAGCCAGCATCAAGGAACAGATGCCGAAGTTCCAACAGGATATCCAGAACTACTTCTCCGACATCCTGACTCGTGGTCGCGACATTACGGTTCGTGTGGCGGTGGCAAAGGGCGGCAATGTGAAACTCTCAGACGAGAGCATTGAGGGCGACACATACGCAGACTGGATTATCGACTACATCAAGACGCACACCATCAAGGGAGCCTACAAACTGCAACGCAATACGGATAACGAGCTCTATTTCGTGAACTGCCGTATCAAACTGCTCAATGATAATGGCACGCAGTATGGCATTTATGACTGGACGCGTGACTTGCAGAAGAACCTTCGCAAGAATCTTGGCCTGAAGTGCGCTAACAAGGCACAAGGCTTAGGTGAAGTTCTGATTAGCATAGAGGGAATTCAATAAATATAGTATAAACGAAAGAAAGGAACAATAATATGAAACGCATATATAATATAATAGGTATAGCCTTGATCGGCTGTCTCGTTATGTCTTGTTCGAATGGTCAGAAGAAGGGCAAGAGTTTTAATCCTGAGGAGCGTACCTCGTCGCTCTCAGCAGAAGAACGTGACCAGCGCCTGGCTGAAAAACGCTCAGAGCTGGGATTCGACATTGATTCCATGATATCAAGTCATGGGGTGAAGTTGAGCATTGTAATGCCAAAGGTACAAGGCGATATCACTGAGGAGGTATCCAAGCGTATGGCCATCAAGATGCTGCAGATAGCAAGCCAGAATGGATTGAGTGGTCTTGGTACGAACCCCAACTTCGTGTTAGGAGCAGAGATCTCCCAGACAGGTCGCGCTGCCACAGGTACGGCCCCCCAGAAGATGATCGTAGAATACGAATTCACGTTTAAGGTGATGAATGCACAGACTGGAGATGTCTATGGTACTTCCATGCAAGAGGTGCAGGGTGTGGGCAATTCATTTGAGGAGGCTACTCTGAATGCTGTAAAAGAAATCAAGAACACTCCAAAGATGCAGAAGTTCTTGCAGACAGCTAACGACCGTATTTTGAAATGGTATGATGAAAACTTGCCAGCAATCAAGAATCAGGTGCAGAAGGCCGAAGGCGAGGGTAATTACGAGTTGGCACTGGCTCTGTTGAATAGTATTCCTGAACAATCCACATCGTATAAATACGTAGAAGAAAAGCAGGATGCCCTGCTTAAGGGTATGCTCCATAAGCGTGCAGCTGACATGCTGGCAGAGATGGAAAGCGTATTGGCTTCCTCTGGCGATGAGTTCAATCCTGCTGTTGGTGCCTACTTCAGCCTTATTCCCACTGATTGCCCAGAACATGCAACTGCCCAAAAGCTCTATGCTGAATATGAAAAGAAATGCCATGCTCGTCGTGCTGCCCTGGAGGCTAAGGCCGAGCGTGACGAGCAGGCTGCTCGCGATTTGGAGAAACTTAAGATGCAATACGAGCATCAGGAAGCTTTAGCGCAGAAGGAAGTAGATAAAATCTCAGCCAGATACGAGGCTGAGGCCGCAGCCAAACAGAAGAGTAAGGGCTTCTGGGGTAAATTGGGAGATATGTGCCTTGGTGCTTTGACTGGAGGTACTTCATTTATTTGAGATATTTTTAAATAATTAAGAAATTTGAATTATGAAAAAGAATTCACTATTTACGTATGTTATCGCTATGATTGCTTTCTTTATGATGGCAAGTTGTGGTAATGGTGGTTCAAAACCATCCGAAGAGTCATCTGATACTGAAATTTCATCAAATTCATCAAAATTATCTGATGAAGAATTGAGACATTTGATTTATAAGGATGATTTTAGGAAAGCATGTGAATTGAAAGAGTATTTAACAGCTTATAAGATTGTTGACAAATTCAACGACGAAGCATCAAGATTTAAAGCAAATATGGAAAAATATCGGGCTTTAGCGGAGAGAGATAAGGGTTGGACTAACTACTATTCTGAAGCTAAAGCTCGTTATGAAGAAAGTTTAAAGAAATATATCGATACTAAAAAATACGTTGTTTTGCAAGAATCTCTATTTGTGTTAGAATCAGAAGGAGTAAACGGCCTTATGCGCATTGTTGGAATTGCAAAAGAACACGATTCGGAAGATTGGTTGTATACAGAACTTCTTGATGTGGCTAAAAAGATAGGTGATTCTGACTTAACTGAGAGGTTACAGAATATGATTAATTTAGAAAGCTCAAAAGATCAGAAAGTTAAGAAGTGATCTCAAAATAAAAGGAACCGAGGCTGAGGCCGCAGCCAAACAGAAGAGTAAGGGCTTCTGGGGTAAATTGGGAGATATGTGCCTTAGTGCTTTGACTAGAGGAACTTCATTTATTTGAGAAATTATTTAAGCAATGTGAATTATGAAAAAGAATTTAGCATTTACGTATTTTATCGCTATTATAGCCATTATTATGATGACAGGTTGTGGCAATTCTGAAAAAGAAGAAATGATCAAGAGTCGTAATTATAGAAAGGCTTGTGAACTAAAAGATTTTATAACTGCTTATGAGATTGTTGATCAGCTTAAAGAAAGGACTGCTGAAGATAAACAATGGAGAGATGCTTATCATACATCAGGTAGTGACACAGAATATGAAGAATCAAAAAAGAAATCTGATGAGGCAGAAAGATATGTCATATTGCAAGAATCAATGTTGGTGTTAGAATCCGAAGGATCAAATGGCCTTATGCGTGTTGTTGCTATCGCCAAAGAACATAATGCTGAAAGCTGGTTGTACCCAGAGCTCCTGGATGTAGCCAACAAGATTGGTGATACAGATTTAGCAGAGAGAATCCAAAACATCATAAAATCAGGAACTAAGATAGATAAAGAGGAAGAAGAGGAAGATTATTAACAATTTGTATAGAACTATTGTAGAATCAGAATAATATGAAGAAGACTTTATTATTTGCAATGATTGGCTTTGGTTTGGCAACTCTATGCAGTTGCGGTAGCAAATCAAATCCTTCATTAGATTTAAAAGAACCTACGAGTCTTTCTAAATTGGAAATTGCTAAGGATTACAAGAAAGCATGTGAATTGAAAGAGTTTTCAACTGCTTATGAGTTCGTTGACAAACTGAAGAAAGTAACTTCTGAAAAAAAAATTAAGGCAGATGAAGTTGCAAAAAAAGCAGAGAATGGCATGTCTTCTGCCATAGCAGTTGTCTCGGAATACGAAGAAGCGAAAAAAGTGTCTGATGAAGCCGAAAAATATGTAGTGCTTCAAGAAGCCCTGTCCGTTTTGGAGTCCGAAGGAACAAATGGTATTATTCGTATTGTAGGCATTGCAAAAGAACATAATGCAGAAGGGTGGTTATATATAGAATTACTTGATGTGGCTAAGAAAATTGGTGATACCGATTTGGCCAATAGATTTGAAAGTATTATGCAATCTACTATTAGTAATTTGTCTAATATGTCTCTATCAGACATTTCACTAATTAATTACTTAGCAGAAACAAAACACGAAAGCAACTCTGAAAAGATTATTGGGTTGTTGGCTATGGAAGAAAAGAATATTCCTACAAAACCTATGATGGGTAAAATTGACATAGAGGATTATTATTATAAAGATAACGTATGTGATCCATATACCAAAGCCGTGAAAAAGTATAATGATCAGTGTTCCGTGATTCTTAATATAGCCATTAGACATGGGAATCAATATTTAGCAAAAAGAAGTATTAGTAAAATTAAAACAAATATCAACAGTGTTAAACTGACAGATACATATGAAAGAGGAGAGTATGTTAGGCATTATATCATTACAAATGATAATGAAGATAAAAATTCAGCTAATGCAGCCTATCAAGATGCTTTACGTAGCGGTGCTTTTAAATAGTTTTTAGTTTAATTCTCACAGTATTTAGGCAATCATATTAGAAATATGAGTAACATTGATATTTTGCGAAAACGCATCCTGGTCATCCTTTTGTTCTGCCAAGCAAACAAGGGCGATTTAAGGAATTACGATGCATGGAAAGATCAGAAGGATGCAAATAAGAAATTGTTCTATGCATACTATTCTGGCTTATTCTGCCGTATCTTGTACATACTAGAAACCACACCAATCTCGTTAGAAAGGTTTTCGCATGATTGTGATTTCTTGCTGGATAAATACAATTGGTATGATATCCAAGATAAAGATATTGAATTATTCCATTCGGCTGGTCCTAAGGGTTGTGAGGTTCCAGATGCTCTAGAGTTCCTCGACGGTATTGACAATGTCGCTTGGAAAGATTCCGGATTCGGTAACGGCAAAGATGCAGTATGCATAAAGCTGGAGCATGGCTGTTGGACCTTTGCGGATGTCAGAGGGACAATGCCCACGAGATAAGACCCAGAAATATTGTGAGTTAATATAAAATTATGAGGAAATAGAATGTATTCATTGAAAAGCTGATCATAGAATGAATAAAAAAAGATACTGGATGCATCGCATATCACATGAGGGATCTGTGAAGCAGGTTTTGTTAGAGAATGATCATCTTCTTGTCACAGGATGGGGGAAAGTGTCTAATGACTCTTTCCTTTCTAAAGTTATTGGGAAAAATCGTGAAGAATTCAGTAGTATTTATCAAACGGACTTCGGAATACTTACAAGAAATCGCTTCTGCTTATATCTTTTCTTGAATGAATTCCGTAAGGGTGATTATGTTCTTGTCCCTGGGTCTAGGGATTTCAGCGTTTATGAACTTGTTAGCGATTCTCCAAAATCTAAGGAACATATTAAGGATTACATAAAAAACGTACAGTCACAAAACATCATTTCTTATAATGGCAATCAATACAACGACCAATACGGAAAAGAACTTGAATTGGGATTCTTTTGGGAAGTAAAACCTGTTGTCACTAATATCCTCCGTGACGGATATGCAGACAACAATTTACAACGAAGGCTAAAATTCCAAATGACCAATATTGAGATGACTGATCTGGCTGATGAAATAGAGAAAGCCATTAAATCATTTCAATCTGGTAAAACTACAAGCCTAAAAGGTGAATTGGCAGACGGAACTCGAAATGTTATTGTGGACAAACTGCGTCTTAAAATTAATGATGCCGGTTTTGAAAGGGTTGTTAAGTGGTATCTCGAACGATTGGGCGCAACCTCTGTATTTATTCCGGCAAAGAAAAAACTGAGTCACGCTCAGGGTGACGCAGATGTAATAGCATTATTTGATGAACTTCGTGTCGCCATTTTTGTACAGGTGAAGCAATATGACAATCAGGTGGACAAAAATGCGTTGGAGCAAATTGTCCGTGCTTATGACTCATATAAGGATCAGTTTCCAGATCGCACGTCAATTCTTTGGGTTGTTACTACTTGCAATTCTTTTTCTCAAGAAGCACAAGATTATGCAAATGAGAATAATGTCCGG
>Ga0310786_10013674_pt1 | contig 10009 bp, 8 predicted proteins | sample AusTroGonzalo_MG_FD_203881 | JGI IMG/M metagenome (GOLD analysis project Ga0310786, IMG submission 203881) | Bovine rumen microbial communities from tropical cattle in Woodstock, Queensland, Australia - Gonzalo_03 (v2) (version 2) | ecosystem: Host-associated > Mammals > Digestive system >... | reverse complement strand
TACCCATCACGCTATTTATCAACACCAAGTATTTGGACGGGAAATCGTGGAGCGCAATTAATGAGGAACAAGCACGGCGAGCAAATCCGAATGTGGATATGCTAAAAGTATGTTCGGATTTATATATGTCGAAAGATGAACTGTTCTCTTTGACTTCACCACTAATATCCATCGGCATGCATGGACACGAGCATTTGGATGCTACACAACAATCACAAGAAGAGTTCAAACAGAATGTAGAGTTATGTCGAGAAGTTTTAGAGCAACATCCCAAATATATACATTTCTTCGCATACCCGTGGGGACATTTTAATGCAGAAACGGATCAGGTGCTAAAAGATATGCGATTGGTTCCTGTGCTTGTGACGGGGAATAACAACTATAATAATGACGAATATATTGATCGTTTAGCGATAGATGGAAAGATGGTGAATAGTTAATAGTGGAAAGTGAATAGTTTATGAAAGTTATATTTAATAATATCAAGGGTGCATGCTCTATTGAAGGCAATATTCCTCGTGGAATTGTATGCGACTATGATGTGAAAAGTCAAGAGTTGGTTGTGGCACGTGATAAAATAGGCATCCAGACTTTGTATTATGCGCAGCTGCCGACGTCGGTGGTAGTATCTACAGAATTGAAAGATATTCTGCCGTATATCGCGTATCCGAAAATCAATATGCTCAATTTGGCTCAACCGATTCGGTATAATTTTCCGATTGACTTGCAGCAGACGTGGATTGAGCAGATCAAGCGTGTGCGTGCTGGAGAAGAACTGACGATAGATCAGAAAGGTATTCGTTCTCGTATCTATTGGAAGCGTGACCATACGCCAACTTTCAAGGGTACGAAGCAAGAAGCTCTTGCTGAGGCAGTGCGGCTATTACGCAAATCGGTGAATGAATGTTTAGAAACTTCCGAAGGACCGGTGGCTGTACTCTTGAGTGGAGGAATAGATAGTACATCATTGGCTGCTTTAACCAAGGAGATACAGCAAGAGGTGCATGTCATTTCTGCCGGTTATAAAGGAAATAATTATACCGCATGTGATGAACGTCCGGAAGCGAGACGTTTTGCAGAGGAGAAAGAGTTGGTTTATCATGAGGTAGAGTTGGATGTAAATGATTTCCAATCGTATCTAAATGAGATGATTCCATATCTGGATGAACCGTGTTTTGATATCAACTGCATGGTGCAGTATGCTCTCTATAAGAAAGCAGCAGAGATGGGATTCAAAACTATATTAGTGGGACTGGGAGGAGATGAATTATTCTATAGTTATGATATCCGTCATCGCGAGGTGGAAGCTATCCGTTTGCGTCATGAATTCAATCAACTCTATCCGGTGCGTAAGCATTGGAAGGAATATTCCCGCTTCATGGCAAAGAATTACAAGCACCTGCTTCTGCCTAATCACCCTGCTAGGATAGATGAGTCTATGCTAACAGCCTGGACGTATGATGATTATAAACGTTTTGATGCGGACGCGATACTCAAAGGCGAGCGTTTTGCCGATCAGGATGTGCATGTGTCTATGCCGGAGAGTACTACCATACAGGATATGTATGACTTTGTGGGAGCTGCTTTTGCTGTTAACATGTGCGTCTATATGGCGAATAAGATGAGTGCCGCAAACGGAGTAAATGTCCGTTGCCCGATACTATCGCCGGAATTGGTGGAATTTATGGATTCTCTTCCGATGGGAATGAAGTTTGATATCAAGCAACCCAAACGTTTCCAGAAAGAGTTGATGGCCGGTATATTACCAGATTATATTCTCTACGCCAAGAAGCGTGGCTTTGAACCACCGACTGAGTTTATACGAAAGATGTGTAGCTACTATAAATATAAAAATATCCAAGCATCGCATGTATTCTTTAATTCGATGGTTGCGGATATGATGATTGATAACTTGTTTGATAGGAAATAGGAGATAGGAAATAAGAGGTAGTATGGAATTTGCACCAATCATAGTATTTGCGTACGATAGACCGGATCACCTGAAGCAGACTTTGGATGCGTTAGCTAAGAATGACTTGGCTTCTCAGTCTTTGCTAAATGTCTTTTGTGACGGGGCGAGAGAGTGGGGCGGAGATTCAATTGAAGATAGAAGATTGAAGATTGAAGATTCGAAGGGAAATTATATCACGAAGCGATATGGGAAGATGGTGTGCTCGAAGGAAGAGTATGATGCTTATTTGAATCGTATAGCCGAAGTTCGGAAACTGGCGAAAGAGCAAACCGGATTTAAGGAAGTACATGTAGTTGAACGTGAGAAAAATATTGGTTTGGCAGAAAATATAGTAGGTGCAGTTACTGAAATAGTGAACCGATATGGACGCGTGATTGCTTTCGAGGATGATATTGTGACAACTCGAGGATGTCTTACCTATTTGAATGACGCATTGGAACTATATAAGGATGATGAGCAGGTGATGCATATCTCCGCATGGATGTATCCGAATAAGGGACAGTTCCCGACGACTTTCTTCTATGATAGTCCGTATCCTGCCGGAGGTTGGGCGACGTGGAAACGCGCATGGCAACACTTTAATTCCGATACGGCAGATCATGTGCGATATTGGGAAAATAACTGGAAAGAGTTTGATATAGAGGGGGAAGATTGTTTAAGTCGCCAGTTAATCGGCAATTATAATGGCACTCTCAAAACATGGTATATCAAGTGGTATAGCTCTATGAGGCGCATGAACGGTTTATGCTTATATCCCGGTACAGCTATGTCGAATAATATCGGTTGGGATAATAGTGGTGAAACGTCGTTACCTAATACGCGGTATAACGTGGCAAATCCAACTGAATATACTGTAGTCAAAAGAGTGCCGATTGTGCGGAATAAGAAAGCTTATAATTATATACGTATTTGGTATTCCGGGCATTGGTACAGTAAAAGATATCGACAACGTTTTTATAAAAAACTCCGTCGAATCTTTGGAATGAAGGAGTGAACGAATGAGAGAGTGAAAGGATGAAAGAACGAACTAAAATATCGGTAGCGGTTATTACCTATAATCAAGAGAGCACCATCCGGCAGACGTTGGATAGTATTCTTGTTCAGAAAGGCGATTTTGATTTAGAGATTATTATCGGAGAGGATTGCTCCACTGACGCGACACACGCAATATGCGAGGAGTACGCGCGTCAGTGGAATGATGGAATGAGCCGCGATAAATCGCTAAATGAGCCGCTATCGCTGAATGATGGAAGGCGAGTAGTGAGGCTACTGCCCAATACGCATAATCTCGGAATCATGGGGAACTTTGCGAGGGTGATGAAAGCGTGCACGGGAGAGTATGTAGGCATATGTGCAGGAGATGATTATTGGTGCGATGAGCAGAAATTGCAAAAACAACTTACATACATGAAGGCAAATCCGCAGTTCGGCGTATGCTGTACGAGCGGCTATAGATTGATGGTTGAAACGGGACGAATGGTTCCGGGAATTGAACCGTTAAATCCTATCCTTAGTGGAGATGTTTCGCAATTCTATCGAGATAATTTAAGTGGCGTATATGCTCAACCTTTATCACTGCTCATTCGTAGTGACATGCTTAAATTTGTTGATTTCGATGAGTTCGTACGCCGTAAGTTCCCGTTTGAGGATTATCCGATGCAAAGTATTTTAGCGCACCATACGCTATTCGGCTATCTGCCTGATCGAACCAGCGTGTATCGCATTAGCAGCAAATCAGCTACTTTTACATCCTTTGATAGTCCGAAATATATGGCATATTTTGCCGGAATAGCAGACATGCGTCGCTATTTACATAGTCTCTTCCCGGAAGACGTGCCATTTTCGGAGGAATGGGCTACGGAATATGTGCAGCATAAGCAATTTTTGCAGTATGCTTGGTATGGTAATTTTAATGAGGCAAAGACATTAGTGCATCAAATGGATGATGTATCTGACCTAAAAAAGAAACTAAGTAAGATTGTATCGAATAGACTATTTTTCTATTGTTTTACTGCGTACAAACGCTATTTACGTTTCCGCAACTATAGAAGGAGAACCTATTAATCAAGACGATTTGTGAGGTGTAAAGTGTAACGTGTAATGATGACGCGAAAGGAACTATATAATATGTTGGGATGGCGAACGAAGCGCCATTTGGTGGTTATCGAATCGGATGATTGGGGAACGATACGTATGCCTTCACGAGAGGTATATGAGGAGTTCTTGCGGCGCGGTATCCGTGTGGATAGAGATCCATACTGTCGGTATGATAATCTGGCTACCAAACATGATTTGGAGAACCTATTCGAGGTGTTGCATTCGGTGAAAGATAAGAATGGTCATCCGGCAGTGATAACAGCAAATACGCTATCTGCCAATCCGGTGTTTGATAAGATTAAGGAGAGCGACTTTACACAGTATTATTTTGAGCCATTTACGGAGACATTGAAACGTAGCGCAGCGCATGAAGGCGCATGGGAGATATGGAAACAAGGAATGGCAGAAGGCATATTTCATCCGCAGAGCCATGGACGAGAACATCTATATGTCAAGAAATGGTTACGGACGTTGCAGAACGGAGATCCGGTGACGCGTACTGCTTTCGATTTAGGAACGTGGGGATTGACGGCTCATGTAGATCCGTCGATTAAGGAGTATTATATGGGAGCGTTTAACTCCTCGGAGGATGCAGATATACGAGAGTTTGAGAAGATTATCGATGATGCACTACGTATGTTTAAGGATATATTTGGCTTTGATTCAAAATCGTTCATAGCGACGACGTATGAGTGGAGCCCAAAGATAGAGCCGTTCTTAACGCAACGTGGAGTAAGATATATACAGGGAACTTTTCAGCAGAAAGTGCCAGTTGGGGATGATGAAGGAGTGAATGTGCTATACAGGGGATTCCAAGGAACAAGAACGAAAGCCGGATTGATACGCTTGTTCCGTAATTGTTTCTTCGAACCATCCACTAAGGAAAACTATGACTGGGTTGGAGACTGTATGAAACGGATTGTAATTGCGTTTAAGCATGGTAAAGCAGCGAATATCTGTGCGCATCGTTTGAACTTTATCGGTTCAATAGATAGTAAGAATACGGATAAAAACTTGCCAGAGTTAAAGCGGTTGTTACAAGAGATAGTAAAACGTTGGCCGGATGTGGAGTTTGTCTCCTCTGACCAACTTGGTGGAATCATAGAGAACTCAAATCAACATCTATGGAGAATATAAAACTATCATTCATAGTTCCTGTTTATTACGTGGAGAAGTATCTCCATAAATGCGTGGATTCGCTTCTATCGCAGGATTATGATGCGTATGAAATTATATTAGTAGATGACGGTAGTCCGGATGAATGTCCGCAGATTTGTGACGACTATGCTGCGGTACATGATAATTTCCGAGTGATTCATCAAAAGAATGGAGGGTTGAGTGCTGCGCGAAATGCAGGATTAAAGGTTGCGAAGGGAGAGTATGTGTGCTTTGTAGATAGTGACGATTACTGGGAAGAAAATGTGTTGGGCGGTTTGATGGCACATATAGAGCGAGAGAATTTGGATGTGTTGCGGTTTAATTATCAGAATGTCCGCGTTGCGGACAGTGTACAGAGTAAGGTGTACGGTGTAAAGTATGAGGTGTTTTGTCCGAATAAGGATCCGAAGCGGGATGTGGATTATAGCGAGGATGTTACAGATGGAGAAACCTTTTTGAATGAGCGATTGGGACCGGCGTGTTATGCGGTGATGTTTGTGATTAGGCGTAGCCTATTGGTGTACGGTGTACAGCGTAAAGTGTACGGTGAAGATTGCCTTTTCAAGGAAGGAATATACTTTGAGGATACGGAATGGACACCGAGGATGTTGCTAAAAGCAAAGAGAGTGGCAAGTACACCGATGGTGGTATATAATTATTTATGGAGAAGCGGCTCTATTACATTGCCGACGAATCCGATAAAACGTGAGAAAGTATTGCGCGATAAAATAGCTTTACTATATGGATTTAGGGAGCAAAGTAAACTTGTAAAAGATCCAAAATGGTTTAAATGGATGACAAGTTTTACGGCAATGTCCATACTTGGAATGTTAGCAGCTTTGCCCCAAAAAGAACGAGGACACTATATGAAAGGATTAAAAGAATTACAGATATATCCTTTATCAACTATGAAAGCACATGGTATTTATAAACTAAAGATACAATTGGCAAATATTTCTCCGATGCTATATTGTAGGCTGATGAGTCTGCAAAATAGATGATAGATAGTAGATAACAGAGGGACTTAATTGAAAATAGAAGAATGAAGATTGAAGATCGAAAGTTGAAGATTTGAAATATGAGAACGATTTGGTTAATAGTTTATTATGGTTTTGCACGGCATTTGCCGAAGTCAAGTAAATTGCTGATAGGTCGATTTGCTAAATGGTTGCGGTATAGATGTGCAAAACATCTGTTTGCCGAGTGCATAGGATATGTGAACCTTGAACAAGGTGCGTATATCGGGAATGGTAAGAATTTCCATGTGTTGGCAGAGGGTAAGATATGTGGAATAGGGAAAAACTTCGTTTGCCATAATCGTATTGTAACGCTTCATGGCGATTTGCTGATGGGCGAAGATGTGCTATTCCAAGGTGGAGGGCATAAGTTCGATAGTATAGATATTCCTATGGGTCTACAAGGCAATCTACCGGATAGTCCATTGGAAATTATGGAGGATGTATGGATTGGTGCTCGTGCCATCATTCTTCCCGGTTGCAAGCGTATAGGAGCGCACAGTATCATAGGAGCCGGTGCCGTAGTGACGAAGGATGTGTCGGAGTATGCGATAGTAGGAGGGAATCCGGCGCGCGTAATTCGCTTGCGTAAGTGAATAGTGAATAGTGAAGAGTTAATAGTGAATAGTGGTATAAATGCTATAATTATGGAAAAAGATGTAATACATATTTTAATGGCATGTGATAGGAATTATGCTCCTTTTTACGGAGTGTTGCTGACATCGCTATTTATAAATAATAAAGAGAGTCAATTTCATATCCATTGGATAACAGATGATACCATACCGCAGAAGGAGAAAGATAAATTCAGTCGATTAGTGAATGCCCATCAATCGGAACTATCCATATATGAGATAGATAAGAGCAAGATAACAGATTTTCCGCAATACGGACATATTAATTATGCGGCTTATTATAACTTGAAAATCGCCGATATCTTACCACAAGACGTGCATCGCATTATCTATATGGATGGGGATATGATTGTAGATGGAGATATCCGTCCTTTATGGGAAATGGATTTGAAAGGCAATGCATGTGCAATGGTTTTGGCACCGACATGGAGATATGATTATATCTATAACAGGTTATGTTACGACTCTAAGTATGGTTATTTCAACAACGGCACTACGTTATTTGATTTAGATTACCTCCGAGAAGTTAATTATTCCGAAAAAGCATTGGATTTTATCAATACCACGAAGTGCGAATTAAGTATGATGGATCAAGATGTAACGAATGTTATATTGCAGGGAAAGATTCTTCGTATGCCATTACAATATAATTTTCAGAGTAAATTCTTTTGGAAATACTATTGGGATAGTTTTGACGAAGATTTTAGACAAGAAATTATTAAAGCTGCTCACCATCCGATTATCATTCATTATTCCGATAAGCGCAAGCCATGGCAGATAGAAAATGCGAATTGGCCATATACACACCTCTGGAATAAGTATTATCGGAAATCCCCATGGTGGTTCCTTAAACGAATTAACTCAATTAAGGATTTAGCTAAGCGTTTTCTAAAACCATCTAAGATGAAAATTATTTTCACGGAAGAGGCAAATTTTTTACATAAGCATTAATATGGGCATCTTATAGGGATTAGTGAATACTTATCTCATGTGAAATGGACATTTTGCTTGCAAAATGAAGATATTTTGCAGAATTTGTCCCATATATTTTGATATATGGGATTTTTTTTGTATCTTTGCGCCCAAATTTGTTGTGCGCATGTGTAAGCGCGGATGGATGCGCGCTCATGTGTGAACGATGATGAGATTGATATAACGAAAATAGATGCTAACACCGGATACGACATATAGTACTGTATTGACAATTCTGTCGGCTGTGATAACGGGAGGGTTTGTGCTGGTGTTTATTGAGATTGGTAATCGCAAGAACAGAGAGAATGATCGATATCGGTTGATCATGGAGCCTTTTATGCGGAAGCTGTGTGCCTATTTCCGGTATGTGGATTGGATGGCGAAACGGATTATCTATCCCAAGAAACTGAACGAAAACGAACAAGAGTTCAAGTATTTGGTTGAAACGATGGCACATCATGGGGGTGAGTTGATAGTTGGAGGAGGTGATTACTCGTTGAACCATTTTACGGCTAAGCAGTTACATCTCATCGGGTATGGGATCAATAATATTTGGTATTACCATGATAGAATGCGTCCATGCAATCTCCAATGGGATGATGACTTTTCGAGTAGTCAAAAGTTGATTGACAAGGAGTTGGTGAAATTAGATAGGGCATATTTGAAAGAGCGTACAGATCTGCATCAGTTAACACATGTGTCCGGGGAGTTCTTTACGGATGTCTATCAGCCGATAGAGTATGAGCCGGAGAACCATGAGCTGTTGAGCAAACTTTATCGAGGACAGTCGATGGTGGTAGGTGCGTCATTGTTCTTGGTGCTGATTATGTTATGTCTGATGGTATGTGTGCCATTGCCGATATGGTTCATGAAGGCTATGACGATATTTATTGTTTGCCTATTTGGAGTATGCCTGTTGTTTCTGTTTGTAGAGGAGCGGAATCAATTACAATGGTCATATAACGTGACACAATGGTTTAGAAAAGTGTTTAGAAAAAGAAAGAAAAAATGAAAGCAATGATAGATAAAAAGTTTTGTATGAGTTCGTATCTGGCGGTTCGGCATATTAGGTTTTGATATACTCTTAGGTAAGCATAAATTAGATTAAAATATATGTACGGAATTTTAATAAGAGAAGGAAAGGGTGGCGGAGGAAAGAATATCGGAGATTATATTCAAAGCATAGCTCAACGCCAGTTTATTCGTGACAAAGAAACTTGTTACGTCGAGATTGAAGAATTGTCGGATTTCAAATCGGAACAGCAAGTGAATGTTATCATGAATGGTTGGTTCACGTGGGATTGTACTAAGTTTTTACCCCCTGCATGTATTAATCCGTTTTTCATATCATTCCATCTGACTCCTCCGCAAGAAAGGGCATTCTTCACTCCGGAAATAACTGCTTATCTGAAGAAATATCAACCTATTGGAGCGCGTGACATTAAGACAATGGAAATGATGCAAGCACATGGTGTGGATAGCTATTTTTCCGGTTGCCTTACTATGACGTTAGGTAAGGAATATTTGCAAAAAGGAGAACATACAGGAGATGTCTATATCGTTGATCCGTATTACGAAATAGGTGGCGATATGAGCCTTCCCCATATCGTCAGATATTGGAAAATGATATGGTACACGCTTATCCATCTAAAGGCAGCCTGGAAATTGAAAGATAAACTCGTTAGAACACGACATTCAATTTTGCGTCACATTTCCGATAAACTTGATAAGGTGGTTTGCGCAGCCAACTTCTATCATATATATTCTCAGCGATTTGATGATGACATATTATTTGGAGCAAAATATTTTTCTGCTATTGTTGATAGCGAATTATCAAACGAAGAGAAATTTGCAATAGCAGATAAAATGCTAAAGGATTATGCTCAAGCGAAATTGGTTATTACGGGGCGCCTTCATGTATCATTCCCATGTTTGGCTGTTGGTACTAAAAATATATTTATAATACCATGTTCTAAAAACGAAAAAATGAGTCCGCGGAAGCACTGTCATAGTCGTATTATGGGATTGGAAGATACTGTAAATGTGATGGAATTAGAAGATGGAAAATTGGTAGATCCCGTTTCAAAATTTCCATCAAAAATTTCGATAACGAACTTTCCGGAAAATAAAAATGGGTATCTAAAATATAGTGAACTTTT
>Ga0310786_10013673_pt1 | contig 10011 bp, 7 predicted proteins | sample AusTroGonzalo_MG_FD_203881 | JGI IMG/M metagenome (GOLD analysis project Ga0310786, IMG submission 203881) | Bovine rumen microbial communities from tropical cattle in Woodstock, Queensland, Australia - Gonzalo_03 (v2) (version 2) | ecosystem: Host-associated > Mammals > Digestive system >... | reverse complement strand
CACGGAAGGAATAGCGGCCCAGTTCGGCGGCGATGTCCAGTCTTTCGTCCGCGCGTATTTCGCCGCCCAACGGGAAATGGCGGCAACATGCGACTTCGACGTCATTGGCCACCCCGATCTCCTGCGTAAGTTCAACGGAGTCCTTCACTACCTAGACGAATCCGCCGAATGGTACAGGGAGGAACTGCGTATCACTGCCGACGCCTTTGCCGCCTCCGGCAAGATCGTGGAAGTCAACACCGGTGGCATATCGCGCGGTTGGATGAAGGATGCCTACCCCTCACCATTCTTCCGTTGCCTCCTCCGCGAACGCGGTGTCCGCTTCATCCTAAGTTCGGATGCACATTCTGCGGACACCATTGACTGCGCGTTCGACCGCTTCCACGCCGCCGAAAACTACATCGATTGCCCCTTCCACACAAAGGCACAATAGTGCCAGTGTGACAAATTGTTACGCCGATCTGGCGCACGATGGCACAGTTTGTGACCTGTGACAATGGTTTTTCGCCGTCTTGGCCCTTGGCACGGTGTCTGCGTAATCGCTTGTGTCGATTCCAAAGACAAACAACAGAAAGGAACACAAGCAATGAGCACACTGACAGAACTGAATCCGTGGAACCTGCTGGATACCCTGCTGGACACGAACAACCGGGTGTTCCGCAACGTATGCAATCGCGCGGCCGGGCGTTTCCCGCCCGTGAACGTCTATCTGGACGACAACGCGACGATTATTGATGTCGAGCTACCTGGCAAAACGGCAAAGGACGTTGACCTGTCCCTTGAAGCGCAGGCCGTAGTCATATCCGACAAGCCCGCCGACACTGTGGATGAGCACGGCAAGCCCTCGCCCGCCAAGCCTGCCTGGTCGCGGCGCGTAGAACTTCCATTCCGCGTAGACCACGACAAGGCCAACGCAAAGTTCATTAACGGCATCCTCCGCATAGAGCTACCCCGTGCAGACGCGGTTGCGGCCCATAGGATAAAGATCGCCTAAGGAAAAAGCAAATCCAAGGAAAGGAATCTGAAAATGAACAACGAAAATACGAAGTACATCGTCCCTACCGTCCGGATGAACGAGAGGCCGGAAGACTACGAGTTCACATTCGAGCTGCCGGGCATCGGCAAAGAAGAAGCGGAACTCCACGTAGAGGGACGCACCTTGACGCTGAAGACGCACGCCGCCTACCAGGCACCTGCGGGATTCAAGCTGGTGGCCCAAGAGTTCGACCGTCCCAACTATGCGGTCAGCGTGGACCTGCCGGAACTCTGCGACCTGGCGACCGTCTCGGGAGCCCTCGAAAACGGCCTGCTGAAGGTAAACGTGAAGAAAAGGCCCGAAACGCAGCCTCGCAAGATTGCGATCGCCTGATCCGAACGGGCGGATATCCGTCGGCTAGAGGGCGCGGCCCGGAACGAAGGTACCGATGTCCCGGCCGGCGAATATCCCGGTGAGCACATGCGGAACTGCCGCATTGGCTATGACGACGTGGGCTCCGGCTCTGGCGGCGTTCTGCACCGCCTTCAGTTTGGAATCCATGCCGCCCTTTGAAAGGGTCCCCTTCTGGCCGGCGTGCACGAGCTTCAGCGCATCGCGTATACGTTCTATCGTGGGAACTCTCCGGCCGTCGGCATCTAGCAGGCCGTCCACGGTGGTGAGAAGCACAAGGGCGTCTGCCCGCACTAGCTTGACGATGAGGGACGAGAGCCAATCGTTATCGCCGAACGTCAGCCCTTTCAGCTCCTCGTCGGCCACGATGTCGTTCTCGTTTATGACAGGCACGATACCGGCACGGACGAGATGGTCAAGCGAGCGGCGGAGATTCGCGGCCCTTCGACGATCGTCGAAGTCGGCATGCGTAAGCAACACCTGCCCGATCTTTACGCCATAGGACTCGAAAAGCCGCTCGTATTCCGAAATGAACCGCGCCTGGCCCACGGCGGCGCACATCTGCACGTCGTTGACCTGCGAAGGACGGGCCGGCAGGCCGAGCGCCTCAACGCCGGCCGCCACCGCGCCGGAGGACACAAACATCACCTCCACACCAGCCTTGCGCAGTTCGCAGAGCTGGACCACGAGACGACGGAGCGCCCGGTGGTCCGGGCGGCCCGTCGGCTTCGCTATGGAATGGGTGCCGACCTTGACGACGACACGGCGCGCGTCCTGGAGGGACGCGCGCTCCTTGGCCAGCAACTGGCGTGAACTCGCCATCTGCGCTATGCTCCGAGCTGGAGGCGGGCGAACCGCTTGACGGTAAGCGTATCACCAATGTTCTTCGCTACGCCGTCAAGGTACTTCTCCACCGTAAGCTCGCCGTCAGCCACGTAGTCCTGCTTCATCAGGCAGATCTGCGTGCAGAACTTCGCGGCCATGCCCTTCTTGATGCCCACGAGCGCCTGCTCCGGCGGCAGCTTGCCGCCCTTCTGCTCCTTGAGGGCGTTGAGCTTGATCTCAAGTTCGGCGTCGATCTCGGCCTGAGGAACGTCCTCGGGCTTGACGTACTTGGGCGAGTTGGCGGCAATCTGGAGGCAGAGCATGTGCGCGGCCTCGGCGAGCGCAGGATTGGACACGCTCTCGAACTTGCCGCAACCGAGCTCCACGAGTACGCCGATCTTGCCGCCCATGTGGATGTAGCCAGAGAGGACCCCGTCGCCTTCAAGCACATAGCGCTCGCTACGGCGGATCTTGACGTTCTCGCCCGTCTTGGTGAGAAGCATCTTGTAGTCGTCATTCAAGGTCTGCTCGATGTCCTTGCCGTCGAGCGCCACCTTGGCGGCGTCGTCCACGAACTTCTTGAAAGCGTCGGTCTTTGCCACGAAATCCGTCTCGCAGTTGACTTCCGCCAGAGCGAGAGACTTTCCGTCGGCCGCCGATGCGAGGGCAATGATGCCCTCCTTGGACTCCTTGTCGACGCGCTTTGCCGCCACTGCGAGGCCCTTCTCGCGAAGGTACTTCACAGCCTCCTCCATGTTGCCGTTGGTGGCGATAAGCGCTTCCTTGCACGCGCCCATGCCTGCGGCCGTAGCCTCACGGAGTTCCTTGATCTGCTGAATTGAGATTGCCATGATGTCGTTTCCTTTTGGTCTGGATTAGGTTACTCTGCCTTCGGGGCCTCAGCGGCGGCCGGCGCCTCGGCGGCGTTCACGGCGGCCTGTGCGGCCTCGACCTTCTCCTTGCGGGCGGCGGCGAGCTCGGCCTTGGCCTTCGCCTCGGCAGCCTCCTTGGCCTTGCGCGCGATCTGCTTCACGTCGCTGGAGACGCCAGCCTTCGAACCCTTGGCGCGGGCGGCCTTGAGGGCCTCTCCACCCTTGGCCTCGGCGGCGGCCCTCTTCTCGGCGGCGGCCTTCTCGCGGCGGGCGGTGCGCTCGGCCTTCTCCTGCTCCTCGCGCGCGGCGCGCTCGGCGTCACGCTTGGCCTTCGCCTCGGCGGCCACGCGGGAATACTCGTCGTTAGCGGCCTTGATCACCTTAACGATGCCGTTGACGATGAGCTCAATGCCGCGCACGGAGTCATCGTTGCCGGGAATCACGTAGTCGATCGGGTCAGGGTTCGCGTTCGTGTCGGTGACGGCCACGATCGGAATGTGCAGGCGGGACGCCTCCTTGACGGCGTTCAGCTCGCGGCACACGTCGATGACGAACACGGCGCCCGGACGCTCGTCCATATCCGCGATTCCCGTGAGGTTCTTCTCAAGCTTGGAAAGTTCGCGGCGGAGCATGGACGCTTCCTGCTTGTGCTTGGAGAGCTCGCCGTTGTTGGCACGGCCAATGGCCTGGATCTGGCGCATGCGCTTGACGCTGCCGCGAATCGTCTGGCTGTTCGTCAGCGTGCCGCCAAGCCACCGTTCGGTCATGTAGAACTGGCCGCATTCTTCCGCCGCCTGCTTCACGATCTCCTGCGCCTGCTTCTTCGTGGCCACGAAAAGGATCTTCTTGCCCTCGAGAATCGTCTTGCGGAGGAATTCCGCCGCCTCGTCGAGAAGCGTCACCGTCTGGGTGAGGTCGATGATGTGGATACCGTTGCGCTTATCGAAGATATACGGTTTCATCTTCGGATTCCAGCGCTTCGTCTGGTGGCCAAAATGCAGGCCAACATCAAACAGATCCTTGAGCGTGAGGCCGGTTACGGCCGAGGTAGGCATGTCCATTTTTCTTCTGAACCTTTCATGTTGCGGGGACGGCGGACGACATCGCCCGTTTTCCCCTGGTTAATCCGCTTTGGCGCATCGGCCTGGACGGACCTTTGCGTCGTTCGCTTCCGCACGGCAACGGCCACTCGGCCCTTCCGTGCTCGGAAAACGGCGCGTAGTTTACCAAACTCTGCCCGGCGATGCAAGCCCGTATTCGAAATATCTCGATAATGCGCCAGACGGCGATTTGTGATAGAATTTCACCATGAAAACGAGAACCGGTCTGTTGCTGGCCCTTGCCGCTATTTCTGGCGCGGGCGCCTTGAATGCTGAAACGGCACGCTCGCTCACGCTGGCGGCCGAACTTGATCCCGAAGCTAAGGGAGCCATAACTCACCTAAGAAGCGCCGACGGATTCGACTTCATAGCGCGTCCGACCCATCTCTTCGAGTTCATGCTCACGCGCAAGGAGGACTTCACGCGCCAGCTTAGGCTCACGAGCAAGGATGCAGCAGACGTGAAGTTTGCCCGCACGAAAGACGGCCTCGACATCACTTTCGGCGGCTTCAGGGAAGGCATTGCCGCGGCGACCGTATCCGTGCGCGGCGACGACCGGCTCCGCTGGCGTTTCGACGTCAAGACAAAGGACGGTTGGGTGCTGGAAAGCGGGACGTGCCCGCGCATCATCCTAAAGGCCGTATGGGATGGCGAGACGCGCGACGAACGCATTACGTCTGGCCATTCCAACGGCGGATGCTACAAGCCGCTTGATCCGCGCAGGAAATCGAACTTCCCTACGGCGGACCGCCCGGGTAGGATGTCGATGCAGTACGCAGGAATGTTCAACCGAGTACGGGGTCTTTACACCGCGGCGGAAGACCCCGCCAACGAATCCAAGATGGTGTCCATCCGTCCCCTGCGAGAGGGCAAGAGCCCAGACTACGCGTCCACGGTAAAAGGCATAGAATGGTTCTGGCGCTGGCGCCTCTGGGGTGAACAGGGCGGTGCGCAACCGTATGACATAGTCATGAAGGGAATCGTCGCCGACGAGCACCGCCCCGTAGACTGGCGCGACATCGCCGACGTCTACCGCGAATGGGTGATGCCGCAGGGCTGGTGCGCCGAGCCGATTCCCCTTCGTAAGGATCTTCCGATATGGATGAAGTCTGGCCCGGCCAAGACCTTCTTCAAGCGGTGCTGGCTTGCCGAGCCCAACGAAATACGCCGCTGGATGGACGAGTACTATTCGCCCACCTTCGGGAACATTCCTCTGGTCGTCTCGTTCTGGGGCTGGGAACATCAGGACCTCTGGGTGGGCCCCGACTACTTCCCGGCCTTCCCGGGGGACGAAGAGTTTAGGCGGCTTGTCGCCGACCTCAAGGCCAAGGGCGGACACACTTTCCTCTGGCCGAGCGGATTCCGCTGGTTGACGACATTCGACCGCAAGGGCGACGGTACGTTCGATTTCGATGATCGCGCCGACTGGGAACGCGTCGCAAAGCCTCACGCGGTGCTAAAGCGCGACGGCTCGGAAGATACTGTCTACACGGCTCTCTGGTGGCGCGGAGGCTCCAACAAGCAGGTGTGCGGTGGCGAGGAGTGGGCTATCGACTGGTTTCTCGCGAATACGCGGCGCATGGTGGAACTGGGAGCGGAATCGGTACAGATCGACCAGCAGGGGGGCGGCAAGATATCTGGATGCTGGGCGCGTAACCACGGCCATCCACCGGGCGAGGGCGTATGGAAATTCCAGGCGTTCACGCATTTTCTGGAACGTCTTCGCGAAGAACTGAAGAAGACGTCGGCAGAGGTCGTGCTCGGCATGGAGGCGCCAGGCGACGGATACAACCGTTTCTGGGGCATACAGGACCACCGCGACTGCGAGGGTTTCCATACCGCCGAATGGGCGAGCACGTTCAACTGGCTGTACCACGACTATGTGCCCACCTTCCAGAGCAACATGTTCATGCGCCGTCACGACCGTCCCTTCGTTGCCCACTGTGCGGCGGACGGACAGCTGCCATACGTCGTCCCTTCCCGCGCCGACTACGCGAAGGGCGAGCCCGTAATCTGGAACGGCGGCTTCGAGAAGACAGCCCCGAACGGCGAATTCGCCGGCTGGGAACGCTTGCGCGGCGAATACCGGAACGGCAAGCCGATCGTCTGGTGCGGACGTACCTATCCGGACCGTGCCGACGCAAAGGATGGTGCCTCCTCCGTTCGCCTCGTGACACTAGGCAAGGACGACACGGTGGCCATCTCGCAGGACATCTTCACCGACGACGAGGCGTTCGTGCCGGGTGCGCGGTACAGGCTCTCCGCGTGGATTAAGACCGAATGCACTGACGTCCCGGACTGTTGCTTTATGGAGCCGCAGGTATTCACCGAAGGAGAGATGATGGCCCCTTCGATGCCACGTATCCCGTTCCCCAAGGCAGGTGAGGGCTGGAGACGCATTACGGCCGATTTCACGCTACCGGAGAAAACCATCCTCCTGCGCCCGCATTTCCGCTCTTCCGGCAAGGCCGTAGCACGCGTTGACAACGTTATTCTCGAACGCCTCATTCCCGGCGGCGGAACGGAGCCGGTTGTCTTCACCGGACGTTCCCCCTACAGCCGATTCATGAAGAAATGGATCGAACTTTACCATGGCGACGCACGCAAGTTTCTTGCGCATGGACGGCAGATTCGCGGCGCGGAAGTCACGTGCAAGACATTCCATTACGTTGCCGAATGCCACGTCAACCTGATCTACAACGGCCTGCCGGATGCTGGAGCGACGGACGATGAGGCAATGCCAATCGTAGCCAGCCAATCATACGAGGCGGCAGACGGCACGAAAGCCCTCGTGCTGGCAAACACATCCCCGGAACCGCAGGATGTGTCGTACGTCTGGCGCAACCGCAACAGCACTGTCACCCTGGCCGGAGACGATATAGCCGTCATTCCGCTGCCGTAAGGTAGCAGAGGCCTCAACGGAAGATCATCATCGTGCCGAGGCCGTCGCCAAGCACGACGAGAACGCCGGCACCTGCCAAGCGAGAGCTCTTGTGTGCGGCCGGGGCCGGGCTTTCTGGGCCACCCCATACGCCGGGCTTCTGACGTTCGCCGTCGAAATAAAGGTCCCGGCACCGTACCATCGCGCCCGCAGATATCTCCAGCTGCCCGCCTCCGGAAACCGACACGTCGGTATCGCGTCCAATGGCGTTGCTGTGCTCAAGGACGAGCGTGCCGCCGCTTGCCGACACCTCGGAGGCGTTCGGCCAGCTGCCGCCCGGCCAAGCCAAGCCGGTATAGACATTTGAGCCTCCAGGCGCCGCAATGGTCAACTTGCCGCTCGCAACCTCCAGCCGGCCAGTCGTAGCGCTCGTTTCCACCAGCATCATGTCATCGCGGCTTCCCTCATAGGTGAGACCGGCGCCGCCGGTGAAATGCACATAGTTCGTGACGGAATACCATACGAACCCAAATACCTGGTTCTGAGTGATGGCGTCCAGCACATAATGCAACTGGGCCGGAGATGCGCTCGTCACGCAAGCGTCGTTCGTTGAACAGGCGAGACTTGATATTTCCTGGTCAAATCCGCCAAGATCAAGCGTACATCCAACATGATGCTCGTGATCCTCAGGCTTATTCTGGGTTGCGCAGAAGAAGCCAAGCGAGAGACGCTGATTACCGCGAGCATCAAACCTTTCCGGACCACGCCACAGCGCATACGGGGCCCCGGCGCGAATGAACGAATTGTCATGTCTGCAACTGGCGTGATTTACGGAAGCGACGTTATTTGAAGGTACGTTTAGGTAAAGGTACCTGTAGTAAAAACGCGACTCTGTCTTGAACGGCTGGGTATCCACAATGACCGTAGTATCGCCGAGCATGTTTATTGAGGCATCGCCTATACCGTCCGCACCGCCCGCAAACCGCCACGTGGCGTTTGTGATACTGTGGCTTCCGCACATTGTCACCCGCCCCATGAAAGTGTTGGTGACGGTTGCGCTTGACGCCTTGTATATCATCGAAGTAGATGTGATCGGATTGCCGATCGTAACCCCATTCATGTAGACTGCCGGCACACGGAACACGAACGGAGTATCCGAGTTCTGGTCAACGGCAAACGTCACGGCGCCTTTACCTGTGAATTCTAGGTCGCCGAAAAAAGCCGACTCGACCGGGGCGGAGATCACAAGAACATCATTGTTGGTAACTACCCACTCTTGGGTCCCATAGATATAGGTAGGCCAACCCCAGGTGTACGTCTTGCCGTTTCCGTACGTCTTCACGCCCAACGACCCCATCACCACCGATGCGCCTTCGCCTGCCGTGAGCTCTAGATTGTTTCCGTCTAGCTCCGCTCCCTTGTACCATGTCTCCGTTCCCGCCTCAAGAGTGGACGAATAGTCCCTTCTGTTCCATACGGTGTCCGGCTTGGTTGATGGCCAGACAGAAGTCACAACCTTGCCGTCACCGGTCACCCAGTCGCAATTGTCCTCAGTATAGACACCAAGACCGTCCGAGAGTTCCACACCTCCTACAGTGACCGCCCCGGAAACGTCTATCGAGGTATTTGCCGCCACCCGTAGCGTCGCTCCGCTCTCAATTGTCAAGGTGCCGGTACGGATGGCACTATCGATGCCGCTCGCCACGTCAAGGGTGGCGCCAGACTTCACCGTAACCGCGGAAAGCGACTTGAACTTGGCCCCGTTCTCCAGACGTACCGTGCCGTTCGTCACCGTAAGGCTCCCGGTAGTAGGATGTGTGGCCTTGGCGAACGTGAAGGTCTGCGAGCCGTCGTTCGGCCCCCACAGGAAGGACAGCTTGCTGTAGATCGTGCCGGTGAATCGGCTGGACTTCACGTTGTCTGTGAGCGAAAGCGTGAAGGCGTTGCCGTCGTCCGTGAAACCATGCTCCGTATTGTCTACTGTCTCCGTTTCGCGGATACACCCGCCTGTGAGGGGAAGCGTGGTATAATCAGAAGCAGTAGTGCCGTTGATCATACGCTTGATGCGGGAAGAGGGATCGTTGCCGTCGAACGTGATTGTACAGTTCGTAAGTTTTGTCCTGATGTTGGCCGAAGAAATCGCCCATGTTCCACCCTGCATAATCACCTCTTTGATGTTGTTGACGGTTGAGCCGGAAGAAACGGGCATCCTAATGGTGCCTTTACCTTGCTTCAACATGGTAAGCGACTCGGAACCATAGAGCGAATTGTTGAATTCCACCGTCGCGTTCTCGTTCACGATGTTGAAACTGTTCGTTGGGACCTTGAAATATAGGCTATATCCGAACCTAACGTTTCCCGTGCCTTCGTGCGTCACGCCGCCGCCAAATATGTTAATGTCCCTATTGTTGTTTGGGTCACTTCCACCATAGTCCGAGATCGACAAAGCGGTATCGCCCTTGAACACATAGCCGTAATAACGGAAGGCAGCGGTATTGCGAACTACTCCTGTGGCATTCGTGAAGACCAAGATAGCGTCCGAAGAGGTAGTGTTGAGAGGTGGCGTTTCGTAGACGTTACCGGCTTCGTCCTGCCAGTTGTTGGCGGTTGAGGCGAGGCCGTCCCCGGTCGCATTCGTCCAGTAGTAATATTCTACCGCCGTCACTGGCAACACCGCCATGCACACACAAGCTATGACAGTCGCAAAACATCTGGTGATTTTCATGGGTACAGTTCTCCTAATGATGTAAACTGACCCATATTTTACTATCACCCCCCCCCTTGTTGTCAATTGGGAATTTTAGAAAATTGCAACGCGCCATGTGGGGTGTCATTTGCGGAACTGAATGCAAGAACGGCTTGCATTTACTCCTTTGGTTTCAGGAGCATGGTCGAGAAGTGACGAGAAAACCCTACTACCCTCCCCGGGGAGGGACTTGCGTTTAG
>Ga0310786_10013671_pt1 | contig 10011 bp, 8 predicted proteins | sample AusTroGonzalo_MG_FD_203881 | JGI IMG/M metagenome (GOLD analysis project Ga0310786, IMG submission 203881) | Bovine rumen microbial communities from tropical cattle in Woodstock, Queensland, Australia - Gonzalo_03 (v2) (version 2) | ecosystem: Host-associated > Mammals > Digestive system >... | reverse complement strand
ACGTGTTCCTCACCCTTGCGCCACTGGAGCATTGCTGCTCCCGTTCGACTTGCATGCCTAATCCATGCCGCCAGCGTTCGTTCTGAGCCAGGATCAAACTCTCCAATCAAAAAATCTTAGCAGCACCAAAAAGGCGCTGAAGCTTTCTTCATAGGAAAGAGTGACTCTTTCTATTGTGTTACTACGGTTATTTTATGCTTCAAATGAAGCAAGTCTCAAACCATTGACTCGGGCTCATCGCACTATTCAACACTTTTCAAAGAACACCCCCAAACAAAGCGCACAATGACCTGCAACCGTTCCTTCCACGCTCATAAGCGCATGAAAGCTCCCGGCCATGCTTCACTGGATTACCTTGTATCGGGATGGTAATAACCGGATTCTTCCGTGGAATCCTCCGGCTTGATGCTCGCCCACCAAAACAGCCTCGTTAAAGGCCGCTCGAGAAGGACGGCGCATTTAATATAGCATCGATTTTGTGTTTGTCAATGCTCTTTTCAAAAATTTCCGGAAAAAACCCCGGACACCTTTGAGAAGAACACTTCCTCGACGCCTCGATTCACCGTCCACTCATGGGCTCTCTCAATGATCACTCCCGCCACAGCTCAAAGCTGACTCCGAATCAAGCGGGTGATATATACTATAGCACACTTTTCAGCTTTGTCAAACGCTTTCACGAAGATTTTTCGAATTTTCTTCGCTCCAACGTCCGACCACCCTTTCAGGATTATCATCGTCAACTTGTATGTTTTGAGGAGAACACCGGCTCCAAATCGAACCGATATCATATAAAATACACCCAAATTCCCCTTTTGTCAAGCAAAAATCAAAAGAAATCATGAAAAAACTTCTCTCGCACATGCGCGCAGAAAAAGGAATAGGTTTAAATAGGTCCTATACGACATATAGGTCCTATCTCTCGCTGATTACAAGCGCGAAATGATCTCAAAAAAGCAAGACAGATCCCCAAGCTCATACCGAGCTCAAAAAGTGCGTCACTGGACAGAAAATCAAAAACGGACAATCAAGGGAGAAGCGTGCAGCCCAGATGAGCCCAAAGAAAACAAGATCACCACGCCTCGGTGGTGTACTCGACGATCTGGCCGCCGAGGTCGTAACACGCCTGACGCAGACCGTAATACCTGCCGACCTGAGGATCGACGTTGTACTGGTAGTTGGCAGATCCGGAGACGGTACGCTTCCTGATCAGCGGCTCGCTACGTCCGGGGATCAGGACTTCCATCTCCGCACTCAGACTAACACTGAATTCCGCGGGACGGTATTCGTCCTCCTCGTAACCGGGGTTGTAACGGAGCATTGAGCTCGTGGTGCTGACGAGGCGGACATACAGGATACAGTCGGCCTCCTCCTTTGAAACGAGCTTGAGGGAATTGTCGCTCTGGAACCGGGCAGCAATCTGCGTACGCGCAAGCTCGGTGAGGAGCGGTTCTTTCGTATCGTTGCGAATGGTGCTGATGGCGATCGTCTTGATCTGCGGGTGCATCATGGAGCCCATGTGGTAGTAGCCGCAGGACGATGTGAAGAGAACGCAGCCGAAAGCAAAGAAACAGACAGCAAGAATCACCCGGATCAAACGGGTATCAATACGCTTCATTGGAACCGGCCCTTTCTTCATAGGATTCGCGGGAATCCGTTTTGATGTCCTTTTTGAGGTCACGGATGGGGAGTAACCATTTGCCGTCGCTGCTTTCGGGCGCGATCAGGAGATCAGAATCTTCAAGCGGAATGGGATTGCGGACGAAGTCGTAATGAGCGGGATCCTTGCGCGGCATGGCATCAGGCGGAGCCTCGTAGGTCTCGTCTATCTCCGCCAACAGCTTTTCGGACGGGATGGCGTGCTCCGTCTCGCCATAACGCTGCACGACCTGGTTGAGGTAATGCTCGGCGAGGTCGTCGCGGCCGTTGCGGTGATGGTATTTCGCCAGATCGTGAAGGCGTTTCGCTTGAATCTTGTCGATGGCGAGGCGCTGTTCCTTCACCCATTGGATTTCCGGAGCTTCCGGGTTGTTCTCCTCAAAATGAGCAAGCTGTTCCAGCGCGAGCGTCGCCCAGCGCCCGTCGCCGTCGCCGCGTTCGGCAAGTTGGCAGTAGACATCAGCGAGGCCAAGTTCGGCGTAATAGGCGGAATCGGTGCCGGGGTGAAGCTGAAGCACCTCTTTGAACTTCTCAATGGACTGATCCGTTTTCTGCGCTTCGAGGTACATGCGCGCAAGACGAAGCCGGACAGCGCCCGCGGGCTCGGCGCAGGGCGCATTGCGAAGCGCGGCCTCGGAAATCTCCAGGAAACGGTTGGAATCCTTGATGAACGGAAGCCACTCGAACATGGCGTCGCGGTGCCCGTTGAAGAAGGCATCCGCTATTTCATATTCACGGTTCACGGCTCCGGTAAAATCAATGCGGTTCATGTGTTCGCTGATGAGGCGTTCGATGCAGTCAAATTCTTTGCCGTAAAGCTCGGCCTGACGGTATGCGCGGGCGGCGTTGGACAGCGCGTTCGCCTTCACGGTCTTGTCGGACGTGAGAAGCTCTGCGTCGAGGTAACGTTTCGCGGCTTTACGGAATTCGCCCTCGCGTTCGAGGTCAAGCGCTTTCTGGAAGACTTCAAGCGCTGTCGCATCGTTTTTCGCGCGGCGGGAAGCATTTTCCTCTTCCTTCTTTGCCTCAAGTTCGGCGTCGCGCGCTTCATCGGCAGTCAGTTCCGATTCGACCGTGACCTCATCGGAAGGGGCTTCCTCGACCTTTTCTGAGCCCGGAGTAGCGTCCGTTTTGGTTTCTGACGCAGCCGCATCCTCTTTTTCAGCCGATTCCTGAGCATAAGCCGACCATGCGCCGAGGGACAGAAGCGTCACCAGGCACACAATCAAACCTGTTCGAACAGGACAGAACGACATAAATGCGGCTCCAAAACTAAAGTGATTCCGAAAAGAAGGGAAACAAACCCTAATCTAGATAATCTAGCATAAAAGACGCAAAATGCCAGAAGAAAACCGGAAAAATCCCAAAAAAAGGGAGGCGGAGCCTCCACTGCGGTAGTGCTCTCAGCTTCGCTTGAGCACACACAAGGGGTGTCGAGTAGTGCAGGTTACGCTCGCGCGCAAAAAAAGAAACAAGGTCTCCACACTGGGAAAAAAACAGGCTATGCCCCCTGCCCTACCGGGCTTTCCGGTTGCGCAGGATGACCGCGACGATCAGGATTCCCCAGAAGACGAAGAAGACCGTCGACACGATGAAAACGGGAACCCAACCGATGGTGAAAACCAGTGTCAGGGCAAGCGCGGTCACGATGCCGCCGCCCATGAAGGGTTCGTGGAGAAGCTGTTTGTAGCCGAACGCCGCGGTCGCCTCAGTCTTGTTCTCCGGGTCCACCGTACGGAGCAGAAGCAGTCCGGTCGCGGTCACGCCGAGCGACTGCCCGAAATCCGCGATAGCACGTTCGAACCACGCGTCGCGGAAGAGTTTCGGCGCCACGAAGAGCACCATCAGAACGGACAACAGTGCACCCGAGGCGATCAGGATGAGGAGCGGCAACCAGTTCTGAAGCACGACTTCGATACGGATCGTGGCAATCGCGGAAACCACCAGAAAATCCAGCGAAGCGCCGGAGATGCGTTTCATCTGGTCGCCGTCAATCAGGGGCGCGATGCGGAGCCGCTGGAACGCGTGCTGAATGATGAGACCTCCGATCATGCACAGCGGAAAGAGCGGGAAGCCGGAAAAAATACGGATGGACGCCTTCGGGAAAACTGCCGTTTCCAGATACCGGCAGCCGAACAGGATCGCGTAGCCGATCGCCACAGCGAACCCGATCAGGGCGCAGTGCCACGCCAGCGAGTCGATGGAGTCGCACAGCACCGTCTGACGTCCGGCGGAGGGCTGTTCCCGGCGACGATAAATGCCCCTCAGGTGCAGCCGGTCCATCTCCTCCAGCGGTATGAACTCATGCACATGGCCGCACCGGTTGGCCCAGTTCACCAGGACCATGCCGATGATGATCGCGACGATCATGCCCGCGGTCGCCACGGTGTACCCCAGTGCAATGCCGTCGCTCCAGTCGTATTTCTCGAATACGGACGCCATGCCGCCCACCGTGCCATGTCCTCCCTCGAATCCGATCTCCAGCAGATTTCCGAACGCGGGCGAGAGGCCGAAGAGCGGCATCAGCACGAATCCGGTCAGCCCGAGTCCGAGCACGTACTGTCCCCATGCGATGAACTGTCCGAAGCAGAGCTGCGGGAACGCGACCGCGATCATTTTGGAAAGCTTTGGCGAGGTTACGCCAAGGAAGAGTCCGGCGAAAACCACGTTGATGAGGAATCCCGGCAGTTTACCGATGGCGGACAGGGCATCGGCCGGGACCAGTCCGGGGAAACATTTGAAGACGACGAGGGCGACCGCGCCGCCGACGATGGAGCTGGGGAGATAGAGTTTCTGCAGGAGCGGGATGAAAACGCGCAGACATTTCCCCACCACCAGAAACAGCGACAAAATACAGAAAACCAGTACGGCGGTCATAAGCGATCTCTTTGGAACAGGGTTAAAAGCGGGTACGAAAAGAGGAAGTATAAATTAGCCGTTCAAAAGAGAAAAGTCAAGCCGTTTTTATCTTCTTCCGAAGTCTTCCGCCTGATGACCGGGATAAGAAAATCGCAAGGTCGAGTTACAGAACCTCAGCGGTTGAACGGATTCGGGATGTCCTGCTGAAAGAACGGGTCGTTCGGGTCGATGCGACGCACTCCGCCAATCCCGCGCATATTGGCCGGAGGAATCGGGGTCGGGGTCCTTCCGCCCCAGAGGCCATCCTGGGGAGGAGGAGGCTGAGGCCTGCTCACCATATCATCCGGGGAACCGGCATACTGGACGATGACGCCGGAATCTCCGGGGACTTCGCCGGGCGGATAGGGTGTCGCTTTCTTGGAACGCGGCGCATTCGGAACGACCGCCCCTACCCCGACGACGGAAACATCATTGGAGGAATCCATATCCAGCACATCGGGATCAGGCGCCATGCCGTGCGGAACACTTGCCGTGTGCATCGTCTTCACTTCCTGACGGGCCGCGCGGTGTTCCGTTGCAGAGGAGCGTTTGGAGGCGGTCGTTTCATCGGACGGGACGGGTTCGGCAGAGGTCCCAGCTTCACGCGGAGGCGCAAACTGGACCAGGACGAAAAGTGCGAGGGGCAGAATGGTGAGGAGCAGAACGATGAGGATGACGATCTTCATCGTGGATTTGTTTTCCTGTATACTTGATGGGGACATGGGACGGACTCCTGTTTTACGGATTGTGAACTGTGTTTATAAATTAGACCCCTGCCCCACCGCAAATCTTAGCGAAAAAAAAGTTTTTTTCGAAAAAAAGTCCGGTTTTTTGTCGTTTTACCTCACATCGTAGTAAAACGCGTCCGCGGCTTCCCGGTCGCGGCCCGTAAAAATGCGCTTCGTGAGCCTGCGGTTCCGGATCAGATACCAGTCCCCGAACATGTCGAACTTGCGGCTGGAGGTGACGATGTGCGATTTGTTCAGGGTGCCGTACTTCTTCCCCGTGCTCACGCCGAGTTTGTTCAGCCGCACGGCGAAATCCATGTCCTCCAGGCTCACGAGGGTTTCGTCGAACCCGCCGACCGCCTCGAAGTCCCGCCGGTAAAACCAGAACATGCCGCCGGAAAGCGAGGCTCTGTTCCTGAACATGACCGGAATCAGGTTCCACGCCACGTACACGGCCGAGAAGAAGATCCCGGCGGACATCCGGTCGAACCGGACGGGCGTGCCGCCGCCGATGTACCTGCCGCTTTCCAGCATCTCCCTCGCCTCGCACAGGGCATGTTCCGACATCACGCTGTCCGCGTCGACCGTCACGACGATCCCGCCTTCCGACGCGCGGACTCCGGCATTGCGGACCTGCGCGATGCAGCGGGCGTCGTTTTCCACGACTTCGGCGCCGAAACTCCGGGCGATCTCCGCCGTCCGGTCCGTGCAGCGGTTCGCCACGACGACGAGCTGGACGGCCCCCTCCCCTTCATCCAGCCGGGCGGAGGCGCGCTTTGCGGCATCCAGACACGATGCGAGATACTTCTCCTCGTTGTGGGCGGGGATGACGATGGAAACGAGCGGCGGCGGGACAATCCGGTTTTTGTTCAATCCAGCTCTCCCAGCGCAAGCCCGTCGCGAAGAGCCGCCGGACGCACGCACGTGCTTTCGATGGTGACATACTGCCGTTTTTTCGCGGATTCGAGGATGGAGCACATCACGTCGGTCACATGGTACGCCAGCTCGCCGCTGCAGCGGTGCGGACGCCCGAGTTCGATCCCGGCCGCCATGTCCGCCAGCCCGATCAGGCGCATGTTGTCGTTGTAGAGGAACGTGTTTTCAGCGGTTTTCCATTCGCCCCCGGTTTCGGCATTTGAGAATCGCACCTCGCCGGAGAACGTATTCGGGTCGGGCGTATGAATCGCACCGTCAAGGCCCCACAGCTCAATGCAGTTCTCCATCTGCGGGCTCAGACGGAACACATCGAAGCTCATGGTGAGGTTGATAACAGGGCCGGAGACGAATTCCAGCACGGCGGCGACATGGGTATCGACGTCAACGGGGTACGTCCGCCCCTGATTGCTCCCGCTCCCTATCCTCAAATCGGTCGCGCGGGAGGCGAATCCGGCAACGCGCTTCACGGGCCCGAGCAGATTCACCAGCGCCGTGATGTAATACGGCCCCATGTCCATTAACGGGCCGCCACCATTTTTGTAATAAAACCCGGAATTGGGATGCCAGGATTCGGGGCCGCGGTACGCCATGATGACGCAGCCGCCCGCGATCTTCCCGACAATGCCGCCGTCGATGAGCTTGCGGCAGGTCTGATGTCCGCCGCCCAGGAACGTATCCGGCGCGCAGCCGGTACGCAGGCCTTTTTCCGCCGCCAGCTTCAGGACCTTACGTCCGTCCTCGCGCGTGACCGCGAACGGTTTTTCGGTGTAGACGTGTTTCCCCGCCTCCAGGGCGCGCAGATTGATCTCCGCATGGGCGTCCGGCGTGGTCAGGTTGAGGATGATGTCGATCTCAGGATCGCGGAGAAGCGCGTCGACGGAGACCGCCTGAAGACCGAACTGTTCCGCCGTAGCACGGGCGGATTCGTCCCGCCTGCTCGCGCATTTCACAACGCGGAGATGTGAAAACACATCCTTGTTGCGCAGATACGCGCCGCTGATGTTCCCGCATCCGATCAAGCCTGCTCTTTGCATGGTTTCGCCTTTCCTTTGTTCAATATTCCGGACCGGCATTCACCTGATCCATGTTCAGCAGCCGTAGAACTCGCGGTACCACTTCACGAACTTTTCGATGCCTTCCTCGATGCCGACTTTCGGGCAATAGCCGTAATCGCGTTCCAGCGCGGTGGTGTCCGCCCAGGTCGTCACGACGTCGCCCTTCTGCATTTCCTTCATGTTCAGGATCGCCTTTTTGCCGGTGACTTTTTCGATGGCACGGATGAAGTCCATCAGCTGGACCGGACTGCCGTGCCCGATGTTGTAGAGGCGGTATCCGGGTTTCTCCGGCGGCTTCGTGACGACACGGCGGACGCCCTCCACGATATCGTCCACATAGGTGAAGTCGCGGGACAGGTTGCCGTGGTTGTATACGTCGATGGGCTTTCCTTCGAGGATCGCCTTTGTGAACTTGAACATCGCCATGTCGACGCGTCCCCACGGGCCGTAGACGGTGAAGAACCGCAGTCCAGTCGTGGCGAACCGGTAAAGATGCCCGTAGCAGTACGCCATCAGCTCGTCGCTCTTCTTCGTCGCGGCATAAAGGCTGATCGGCTCGTTCACGGGGTCGTCGACGGAGAACGGCACGCGTTTGGTGTTGCCGTACACGCTCGAACTGGACGCGTAGACGAGATGCGGAACATCATAATGGCGACAGCATTCCAGCACGTTCAGGAACGCCACGATGTTGGAATCGATGTAGGCGTACGGATTTTCGAGGCTGTAACGCACGCCCGGCTGGGCCGCCAGATGGCACACGGCATCGAAATTCTCGTTTGCGAATATCTTCTGGAGTTCGTCCCGGTCGGCAAGGTCGAATTTCGCGAAACGTCCGCCCTGTTTGCTCTCAATGACCTGGTCCAGCAGAATCTCGTCGATGTCGAATCCGCTCGATCTGAGACGGGCGAGTTTCAGCCGCACATCGTTGTAGGAGCTGAGGTTGTCGACTCCCAGAACGTCGTGCCCGGACGCGCGCAACGCCAGAAACGTATGGAATCCGATAAAACCTGCCGTTCCCGTTACAAGAATCTTCATCCGAATACCCTTTCCGTTCAGTTGTTGATGTACGGAGAATGCTTCACCGCACGATTTCCGGCTTGATGACCTCGACGTCGTATTTCTTCAGTTCGCGGCGCATGTCGTCAAACGTGTCGGCGCGGTACGTACCGATGATCGCACCGCCGGATCCGGTGAACTTGGCGGATGCGCCGAACTGCCGGGCGATCTGCACCATGCGGCGGTTTTTCTCGCTCACGGACGAACCGCAAACCTCACACCGCAGATCGAAGTTGCGGTCGAGCAGCGCGGGCAGAAGTTCGTACCGGTGATTGGCGAGGGCGTCGCGGACTTTATCGGTCAGTTCCGCCCATTCACGAACGGCGGCATGGACTTCCGGCACCCCCGCTTCGTAGTCCAGCGCGAGACGGCTGTGCAGGATCTCGGAACCTTCCGCGAGGTCGGTACGGTAGGCGATGAAGAGCGGGAGGTCGTCCGGGATGTCGATCGGCTCGTAGATGCCGTAGCTGAATCTCTCCATGTGCGCCTTGTTGAAGTCCATATAAACCGGCGTCTCGTAGACCTGCGCCACACGGTCCTGAAGTCCCGCCTTGATGCCGAGCTCGTCAAGCTCGACAGACAGCACGAGATTGGCCAGGACCGGCTTTGGGATTTCGATCCGGAAAAACCGGATCATGGCACGCATGGTTGCCGTAATGATCGCAGAGGACCCCGCCATGCCGAGACGGTTCGGGATGTCCGACTGGTAGCGCAGAGTGAAGTTGTCACCGGAGAGCGCAATATGCTCCTTCACGCAATAGGTATAAAACGTCTTCACGCAGGCTTTGAGCAGACGGATACCGCCGTAGTAGCCGAACTTCGTGATGCTGCTCGTGAGATCCGCCATGTTTTCGTAGGTGTTGTAATCCAGCACGGACGGCAGGATCTCAATGCTGGGCGACTCGTACAGCGTGACTTCGGCACTGTAGTTGCGGAACACGAATGCGATCGTCTTGCCGAAATAGCCGTCGGACGGGTTGCCGATCAGCGCGGCGCGCGGATACGCTTTTTCCCGAATGATCATGTGTGCTTAATCCTTCTGTTCAAAATGGCTCATCGCGGGGCGGCCGATGGGGTAGACGTGGAAGCCGAGCGCATAAAGCGATTTGTGGTCGAGGAAGTTGCGTCCGTCGAAGAGAAACGCCGGATGCCGCATCGACTTGTAGATGCGCCCGAAATCAAGCTCGCGGAAGCATTTCCAGTCGGTCAGAAAAACGAGCGCGTGCGCGCCGTCCGCCGCCTCGTAGGGATCCGAGCAGTACGCAATACGGTCGGCAGGCGCTCCGGCGAGGTCTTTTTTCGCATTTTCGAGCGCCTTCGGATCATGGATCGCCACGCGGGCCTGTTCGTTCAGCAGCCGCGTACAAATCGTAATGGCCGGAGATTCGCGGGTGTCGCTGGTGTCCGATTTGAACGCGAAGCCGAAGACCGCGATCTTCTTGTCGGCGACCGTGTTGAACATCGCGCCGAGCATGGTTCGGACGAACCGCGCCGCCTGAAAATCGTTGATCGTCACGACCTGTTCCCAGTAGCGCGCGACCTCCGGGATGCCGTAGTAGTCGCAAAGGTAGACGAGGTTCAGGATGTCCTTTTTGAAGCAGGAACCGCCGAATCCGATGCCCGCCTTCAGGAATTTCGGTCCGATGCGCGTGTCGCGTCCGACCGCATACGCCACCTCGTCG
>Ga0310786_10013670_pt1 | contig 10012 bp, 12 predicted proteins | sample AusTroGonzalo_MG_FD_203881 | JGI IMG/M metagenome (GOLD analysis project Ga0310786, IMG submission 203881) | Bovine rumen microbial communities from tropical cattle in Woodstock, Queensland, Australia - Gonzalo_03 (v2) (version 2) | ecosystem: Host-associated > Mammals > Digestive system >... | reverse complement strand
GACAATACTGCATGTGTTCGACAAGGGTAATATGCACTTTTTTTATAAAAAAGTAGCAATTTATTTGCATATATCAAAAAAAAGCAGTACCTTTGCAGCGCGAAATTATGGCTATATCGTTTTTTGTTCCGCTGTGCGTCCCTGTGGCAGGGGTGTGTGGCAAGGGTCATGATTTGAAAGAACGTCCGATATGAACGCGTTGTATAATGCTAGTATTCAGGATGAAAACTGCGAAGGATTTACCTCCTTTGCCTTCCCCGAAGCGAAAAGCTCAAAAACAGGGGTGTCGGTGAGGTATGTCCCTTGCGGAAACAAAGAATGGCATGTCCTTCGCATCAAGTATGGTCAGGCGCAGGTTGTGGCAGATTCCATCATTGAAGACGGCACATACGTCTATCTTGCCAAGGTCTGGAAAGACATTAAGAACAAAGCGACGGGTAAGAAGCAACGGAAACTGCTGCCTTTCATGAACCTTCTTTTTGCATACGTGACGAAGCAGGAAGCCGAACAGTATGTGCGACATTCCGACGTGTCGAAATACGCCACCTATTATTACAACCATTTCGTGACTGACGAGAACGGTTATAATCCGCCGTTGACTGTCAGCAGCAGGGATATGGAACCGTTTGTCAAGGCCACAGCGCTGCTCGACGAGCATGTGATGGAGGTCGATTTGAAGGGTTGTAGGTTTTTATCCGACGAGTTGGTGCGTATCACAGAAGGACCTTTTGCCGGTATAACAGGCCGTGTGGCCCGTATAGCCCGGCAAAATCGTGTAGTCATTCTCCTCAAAGGCCTGCAATCCGGTCTGACCACCGCCTATATCCCGCCCCACTTCCTTGAAAAGGTAGAAAAAAATGGCTGAGACAAATAATAATCTCAAACAGAAAGCGGTATCAGGAATGATCTGGACGGCATTGCAGAAATACTCTACAATGCTCATTCAGTTCATCTCGGGCATCATCCTTGCGCGGTTGCTGACGCCGTATGACTATGGCTGCATAGGCATGCTGATGATTTTCATGGTGTTGGCGGAGTCCTTCATTGACGGAGGATTCGGTTCAGCTTTGATACAAAAGAAGCGTCCCACGCAGGAAGACTATTCCACAATATTCTTCTGGAACCTTGGAATGGCGGTGTTGTTGTATATCGTTCTGTATTTCTCGGCTCCTGCTATAGCGCGATTCTATGATATTCCATTGTTGTGTGATGTTTTGCGAGTGCAAGGGTTCATCTTGTTCATCTACGCTTTCAATATCGTCCAGCGCAATCAATTACAGAAAAAACTGAATTTCAAAGTTCTTTCTATTGTTACTATTTCTACTTCTGTCATCGCCCTGACTACGACTATTATTATGGCCTATCATGGCTTCGGCGTATGGGCATTGGTTGCACAGAATATCTTGACAGCAGCTATTCCTGCCCTTGTTTTTTGGTTCTATATCAAGTGGCGTCCTTCATGGGTGTTTTCCTGGCAGTCGTTCCGCGAACTGTTCAGTTTCGGTTTTTATATGTTTCTGACACATCTGCTGAACCAGTTTGGCCAGCAGATACAAGGCTTGCTCATTGGTCGCTTTTACAATGCTTCCACCATGGGCTACTATTCCAAGGCTAACGCTACTGAGCGGCTGGCTTCGACCAGTATTTCGAAGGTGATGTCGCAGGTTACCTATCCCCTCTATGCCGAAATGCAGGATGACAAGGCTGCTTTAGGGAACATCATCAAAAAGATAACGCTGACCTTGTCATACATCACCTTTCCGCTGATGTTCATCCTGCTGCTTTGCGCTAAGCCGTTGTTTATCTTGCTCTACTCTGAGCGTTGGGCCGACAGCGTGCCCTATTTCCAGGTGCTGTGCATCGCGGGACTAGCCTACAGCCTACAGTCTGTGAACTACCAGTCGGTGGCGGCCATCGGTAAGAGCAAGACGATGTTCATATGGACGTTCGTCAAGCGATCCATGGGTCTCGCTTTTGTCGTTGCAGGTCTGCTCCTTGATGGGATGCGGGGTCTGCTTATCGGTATGGTGCTTAATACGTGGTTTTCCTACTTTGTGAATATCGGGTTGGTCTCTAAATATATAGGCTATAGTTGGCAACGCCAGCTTCTCGACATCATGCCTGTGCTGCTGGCCTCCTTGTTTGCTGCGGCTCTGGCTTACATAGTGGGTTCCCTCTGCTCTCTGCCGCTTTATACGGACGGATTGCTGAAATTGGCCGTTTATGTGGTGTTATATGTTGCTTGGTCGGTGTTGTTCCGCCTCGAGGCTTATCAGTATTTTCGTTCGGCAGCAGAACCAATAGTCAAGAAGGTTAAACGTAAAAAGCATAAAGCTAAAAAGGATTAATAAATGAGTATCTTAAGTGATATAAAGATTTGGTTGACTGACATTCTGTGTATCAGCAACTATGACCGCAAAGCTGAACGCCAATTTTGGAAGATGCGCCGTCTGTATGAAAAGGGCGGTTACATCAACCGTAGACGTGCCAAGCGAATGGAGCATAAATTGATGGAAAAATATCAATTGAGACTTCCTTGTACGGTAAAGATTGGCAAAAACTTCCAGATACGACATCCGAATTGCATCGCCATTGGTCCGACGGCAGAGATTGGAGATGACTGCAAGGTTTATCCGCATTTTGTGGCAATGGCAGCCCTAACGGGAGATAAAGAAAGAATCAGGAACCACATTCGTCGTCATGCAAAGTTTGGTAATGATTGTATTCTTGGTGCCAAAGCTGCGGTGATAGGGCCTGTCACTATTGGTGACGATGTCACTATTGGAGCCTGTGCTATCGTTACCAAGGATGTTCCCTCACATAGCGTGGTAAAAGGTTTGAATCAAATACGTCCGAAGCGGCCGGAAGAAATACCGGACAAATACAAACAGATATAATCAAATAACACTATGGAAATTCAAGAATTTATTGAAAAATTTGGAGAGGCTATTGACGTAGAAAATATTGAAGCCCTTTCAGCTGAAACAGAGTTTCAGGAGTTAGAAGAATGGAGTAGCCTTTCTGTAATGCTTGTTATAGCATTCTTTGATGAGGTGTTTGACAAACAAATAGGTGAAGAAGAAATCCGTCAGGCTGTAACTATTCAGGATTTGTACAACTTATTATTCGTATAAATATCGATGGCTTTGTTAAGTTATGAGGGTGTAGGTATCACTGCTATGGCTGCTGCCGTCCCCTCGCGAATCATAAACAACTACGAATACACCGAGTTCTTTCCTGCTGATCAGGTGAAGGATGTGGTGGATAAGATTGGCGTGTTTGAACGCAGGTTTGCCGACAAAGATACTTGTTCTTCCGACCTTTGTTTTGCAGCGGCCGAAAAGCTGATTCAAGACAACAATATCGACAAGAGTGAGATAGACCTGTTGGTGTTTCTCTCTCAGACGCCGGACTATCGTATGCCTGATACCTCTATTTGCTTGCAGGCGCGGCTGGGTTTGTCAAACAGTTGTATCGCCTTTGACATGCAGATGGGCTGCTCGGGGTTCTGCTACATTCTTTCTGTGGTATATGGAATGATGCAGGGTGGTCATCTTCGCAAGGCTCTGATTCTTGATGGTGAGACACTCTCAAAGATTATTTCTCCCAAGGATCGTACTACTGCCTTCATCTTTGGCGATGGTGGTGTGGCTGCTTTGGTGGAGCGCAACGAGAAATTTGGCAAGAGTTGGTTCTCATTGAATTCCGATGGAACATGCGAAGACCTGATTAAAATCAAAGGCGGTGGTTACCGTTATATGAGTTCGCCAGAGTCGCTGAAAGAGAAGGTCGTGGATGCATATGGTAATATACGCAACGAAGAGCAAGTCTATATGCGTGGAGGTGATGTTTTCAAATTTGTTATCCGGGAAATACCTCGTGACATCAAGAAAACCTTGGAGTTTTCGGGAATAGATAAAGAACAAATAGACTACATCGTGTTCCATCAGGCCAACAATTTTATCAATTCGCATATTGCCCATAAAATGAAACTCGACACAACAAAGGTCCCTCACACCATAGAAAAGTATGGCAATGTCTCTTCTGTATCTGTCCCTCTGACCATTATCAGCGAACTGAAAGGCAAACTTGACGGACAGAAACAGATGCTGATGTGTGCCTTTGGGGTAGGTATGTCATGGGCTACAGCCATTGTTCCCTTCGTGGATTGCAAGATTAGTGATATAGTTGAAGTGTAACCTCGTAGAACTATAGGATGAAATTATTAAAACTGAATGAAACGGTAGTTTTCGAAACAGCGTTTACTCAAGCAGATCTTGATTCGTTTTCAAAAACTACAGGCGACCATAACCCCATCCATACCGAGGAGTATTTTCATCAACATCCGGAAAACAAGGGCGTGATAGTTCATGGATTGCTTGTTTTCTCGCGCTTTGGAGCGTATCTGGGGAGTGATGACGGCTTTCCCGGTGATGGAACAATCAATGTGTCGTGCAGTACTCAGTTTTTAAAACCTCTATTTGTTGGACAGTCGTGTCTCTATCAGATGACACTCATCCATGTTGACACCAAGCATCATAGTGCCAATATGAAACTACAAGTCAAGACACTTGCAGGCAATATCATCATGGAAGGCCATATTGAGGTTATCAACGATAAAATTTTCACTATAGAAAATTATCCGGCCATAGAAGATGCTGCTATTGAAATCATTCAAACCATTGAATTACCTGCACCGCAAGAAAAATCTAATATAACTCTTCATGACGCACTCTTATCCCGTCGTTCTATCCGTTACATTCAGAAAACTCCCATCCCCATAGAGACTCTATCAAATCTTTTATGGAGTGCATGTGGCGTCTCTCAAATAAAAATAGCAAAAGACGGTGGGAAATCGTATCTCTTTACAAATCCTACAGCAAGTAATCACCAGGAAGTTGAGGTCTATGTGTTTACTACCGACGGGGTTTATCGCTACAATGCCATTCAGCATGCTCTTCAGATGTTATTGAAAGGCGACCATCGGAATGAGTTAGGCAAACTACCTATGTATAAGATGGCACCGGTGTCTCTTTGTCTGGTATCTAATATAGGAAAGATGGTTCATCACACCGATGAGAATCGTAGTATTTATTCCTGTATGGACATCGGCTATGTGTCACAGAATATTTATCTTCATTGTACAGCCAACAATTTGGCCACATGTGCTTGTGGCATGATAGCACATGAGGGAATCACGACACTACTTGGACTTCAGGAATCCCGAGTCATGCTGGTTCATCCTATAGGTCTTCGAAAATCAAATGGTTTATAATCATTATGAATTTTGTATCTGATATGTTTAAGAAAATACGTATATTTGTTTATAGTGTGTACTTTAATTTCAGAATACTACCTTTTCGCCAGGCAGTACAAATGCCTGTTCGTTGTTATGTATGGCCTACAATTAGAAATAATGATGGGGTTGTCAAATTTGAATGTGATAAAATAAGAAAATACATGGTACAGTTGGGGGGACAAAGAACGCCCATTCTTCCTCAACGTAGTTTTGTATGGTCAAACAGGGGAGTTATTGTTTTTAAAGGCAAGTGTAGAATCGGACATCATTCTCTTGTTCAAGTGCGCGAAGAAGGTTATCTTGAATTCGGTGATCAGGTGGGATTAAACACTGGCTGTAGGATTGTCTGTCAACAAAAAATTATCTTTAAACCGAAAGTAAAAGCAAGTTGGGATTGTCAATTCTATGATACAAATTTTCATCCTCTTATTGATATGATATCAAACAAACCTGTCAGAATGTGTTCTCCGATTGTGATTGGTGAGAATGTTTGGATTGGACATAATGTCATTATAGCTAAGGGGGTGAAATTGGCAGATGGGGTAATTGTAAGTTCCGGTAGTGTAGTAAGGAATATTTTCAAAACCCCCAATTGCCTTATCGCAGGTAATCCTGCTGTGAAAATAGGTGATAATTATAAAGCAGATTTCCCGGAGTTTTAGTATTATTTATGAAAAAATATAAGATAGGATATACGCAGGGGACATTCGACATGTTCCATATCGGTCATTTGAATCTTCTTCATCAGGCAAGTGAGTTGTGTGACAGTCTGATTGTCGGCGTGAATACCGACCGGTTGGTGAATGAATACAAGCATAAGCAGCCTGTGGTCAACGAGAGTAATCGTGCCGCCATCATAGGCGAACTGCGGTGTGTGGACAGGGTGGTGCTGTGCGATACGCTGAGCAAGATTGATGCCTGGCAGCAGCTACATTTTGATGCCATATTCATCGGCAGCGACTGGAAAGGTAACGAACGTTGGAGGCAGACAGAACTCGACCTGAAGCCATTTGGGGCTGAAGTTGTATATCTGCGTCACACCGATGGCGTTAGTTCGTCGCTCCTGCGCGAAAAAGAGAGTAATAAAATAGTGGATTGAAAGATGAAGATATTTGCAACAATCAAGAAATGGGGCTGGAAGACCTACATGTACTTGTGTTATATCACAAGAGCAAGGAAAGAGAAAATAGTCTATTTTGCCTCATTCCGAGGTCAGTACTCCGATAACCCTCGTGCCATCAGTGAATGTCTGCATAGAATGGCTCCGGAAGTAAAGATTGTGTGGTTAATTAAGCCACAGTTTAAGCAATTTGTGCCGGATTATGTAGTTGCTGTGTCACCTAAACTTCGTTTGGTCTTGAAGGCCCAAGCGCAGGCAAAGGTATGGGTGATGAACTATGTTTATCGGAAGCATCTTGGTATTTATAAGGGTCGTGACAATTTCTATATCCAAACATGGCATGGCGACCGAGGGCTCAAGACAATAGGCAATCTCACCGATTACGGAAAAGAACATTATAACGACACGTATGAAATCTCACATTGTGACCTCTTTGTAGCTGGCTCGGATTATGGCGTAAAGAAAGCACGCCAAGCGCTACTTTATGAGGGTGAGGTCATTGTGGAGGGAATGCCTCGTAATGACAAACTGGTCTGCATTGACAAATACAATGATGAAGTTATAAAGGTTAAAAAGAGTTTGGGAATAAGCGATGACGTAAAAGTATTGCTATATGCTCCGACGTACAGAGATAAAATGCTCAGTCAGCAGTGTGTTATAGACATATCTGCATCTTTGGCGAGCCTGGAGAAGAGTGGTGACAAATGGATCTGCTTGGTACGCTATCATTCTCTTTCAAAAGGAAACTCCATCAAATCCGACAAGTTTGTATGTCTTGATGTAACAGCCTATCCCGACATGGCCGATTTGTTATTGGTGGCCGATTTGTTGATTACTGATTATTCCAGTAGTGCAGGTGACTTCTTGTTAACTGGGAAACCTGTTGTCTTGGCACATTTCGACAGAGGTGATTACGAGGCGCAGGGGCGTCCACTTTGGGTCAATCCCGAGGAGGCAGGTTTTTTAGTAGCTACGAATCAAGAAGAACTGAACCAGATTCTTTCCAAGTTGTATTCATACAATCACAAGGCTATTGCCGACAGGATAAACCACTTCTATGGCACCAAGGAAACGGGACACGCATCGGAGGCTGTCGCCAGAAGGATTTTGCAAGTAATATAATAACTAAAGCATAAAATAAGCATTTTCTGATGAATATTCTTATAGCAGGAGATTTCTGTCCGCAATCCCGCGTACAAGAATTTCTGGAGGATGACAAATTTGCCGAGGTACTTGGGGATGTAAAGGAAATCACAGGAAAGGTGGATTTCTCCATTGTGAATTTTGAATGTCCAGTTACGCTTGGCGGTGAACATCCAATAGATAAAAAAGGTCCGAATCTTCAGTGTTCGGAAAAGGGGGTTGAGGCGATTAAGTGGGCTGGCTTTGATTGTGTTACTCTCGCTAACAATCACTTGCTGGATTTTGGAGCAAAAGGGGTTAGTAATACACTTGGATTATGCAAAAAGCATGGCATAGTGACAGTGGGTGGCGGTATGAACATTGAAGAAGCTTCACAGATTCTTTATAAAAAGATAGGCGACAAGACATTGGCCATCATCAACTGTTGCGAACATGAGTTCTCAATAGCAACAGAAACGACAGCCGGTGCTAATCCATTGAATCCTGTTCAGCAATACTATGCCATTCAAGAAGCTCATACAAAAGCTGACTATGTACTGGTTATCGTGCATGGTGGTCATGAGCACTGGCAGTTGCCCAGTATCCGTATGCAGGATACCTATAGATTCTTTATCGATGCTGGTGCTGATGCCGTAGTGAATCATCATCAGCACTGTTTCAGTGGGTATGAAATCTATAAGGCTAAGCCTATTTTTTACGGATTGGGAAACTTCTGTTTTGATAAGCCACATACTACTTCAAGCATTTGGAATGAGGGCTACATGATACAGTTGCAGTTTGACAATTCAATCGGTTTTCACATTCTTCCTTATTTACAATGTAAAAAAGAACCATGTGTCCAACTTTTAGAGCCTGCCTCTTATGATAAACGCTTGAAAGAGCTGAATAGTATTATCGCAGATCCGGAATTGTTACGCACTCATCAAGATGTTTATTATAGTAAAGAGGAAAAGAAATACAAACAAATGTTTGAGCCTTTGGACAATCGCCTTTTTAACGCATTGCGGAAACGAGGCATTCTCCATTCTTTAATCTCCCCCAAACGAAAGTTACTGGCTTTAGACTTTATACAATGTGAGTCGCATCGCGATAGGCTGATATATCATCTCCTGCACTAATTAAATATTTTTTAATTAATACAGTTGTTATTATATGCAAAGTATTACCAACTATATAAAACACCCAAGATTCCTTGGCAAGTCTCTATTATATCGCTTTGGAAGCAGGCTATCTGATTCCCTGTATTTGAGGTTGTTGTATTATTTTCAAATGGGGAAGAAACTGGATTTAAAACATCCAAAGACTTTCAATGAAAAGTTGCAATGGCTTAAACTGTATGACCATAGGCCGGAATACGCCACAATGGTGGACAAATATGCTGTCAAAGATTATGTGGCTAATATTATCGGACAGGAATATATAATCCCAACTTTGGGCGTATGGGATCGTCCGGAAGATATAGCATGGGATGAACTGCCGCGCCAGTTTGTACTGAAGGCAACTCATGGCGGTGGTAGCAAAGGTGTCGTTATTTGTAAAGACAAGTTGAACTTTGATAAAGAGAAAGCCATTGCCGATCTTAATAAGGCGATGAAACGTAGCCTCTATCAAAGATTTAGAGAATGGCCATACAAGAATGTACCGAAGAGAATCCTTGGGGAAGTGTATATGGAGGATTTTAAAACTCATGCTCTTAATGATTATAAATTCTTCTGCTTTAATGGCATTCCTTCCATTTGCGGCGTGTTCTCAGGTCGTTGGAGTAGTGTAACTTCAGACTATTTTGACATGGAGTGGTCACATTTGCCGTTTACAATCAGAAATATACCATTTGCAGATAGTGTTCCTCCCAAACCCCTGTCTTTTGATACGATGCGCCAGTTGGCTGCAAAACTTGCAGCGGGTTATCCTCATCTCCGTGTTGACTTCTACGAGGTGAACTCCAAGGTGTATTTTGGAGAACTAACATTCTTCTCTGCAAGTGGTTTTAGTCAGTTTTCTCCCCAACGATACGATGAAATCTTGGGTGATAAAATTATTCTACCTTCTCATAAATGATAGAATACTCTCATATATCTTCAACACAATCAACAAAGTGGTTGGATTTGTTTGTGTTTGTGTTGTTGGCTTATGATACGTTGAGCTTGATAATTACCGGGCCAATTATTTCTTTATTAAGATGGATATTGGTGGTTTGGTTTTTTATGGCTTTCATAAGAAATCTTGCAAATGTCCATAAGCGTCCTTTTATCGTTAAGATGTTAACTGTCCTATTCATCATGTTTTTGATTTATGGACTAGTCATAATAATGGATAAAAAGGATTTTATAGTATGGCGAACGAATTACAGAATAGTAAGAAGTATTACGTATATACTCCAGATATCCTTTTCTATATTGCCTATTTTTGTGTTTTATCATTTTGGAAGAATTGGAGTACTGACAAAGGAA
>Ga0310786_10013669_pt1 | contig 10012 bp, 3 predicted proteins | sample AusTroGonzalo_MG_FD_203881 | JGI IMG/M metagenome (GOLD analysis project Ga0310786, IMG submission 203881) | Bovine rumen microbial communities from tropical cattle in Woodstock, Queensland, Australia - Gonzalo_03 (v2) (version 2) | ecosystem: Host-associated > Mammals > Digestive system >... | reverse complement strand
CCTTGGTATGAAGGCCATGTTCTATAACCTTTGCTATGGTGCCCTCGACGATGCTGCCCAGGATGGCGTCGATGCGAAGTGGGGCGTCTATACCAACACCAGTCACAACCAGGACAAGCACCCGCTACCTTCGGGCTGGAAAGGCGACATCTACCTCATGAATCCCGCCAACAGCGACTGGCAGCAGTTCCTGGCCGAGCGCAACGACGAGGTGTATGCCAACTTCGACTTCGACGGCTTCCACATCGATCAACTGGGCGACCGCGGCACCATCTATGACTTCTACGGTAGCCAGCTCAACCTGGCCAAGGGCATCGGCTCGTTCATCGAAGCCATGAAGGCACGTCATGCTGACAAGCGGCTGGTGATGAACGCCGTCTCGGGTTATGGCGCCGATCAGATCGGCGCCACGGGCAAAACCGACTTCATGTACACCGAGATGTGGGGCGGTGAGTCGAAGTTCAGTGATGTGCACGACGTCATCAGCCGCAACAGCTCCTATTCGGGAGGCAAGAACTCCATCATTGCTGCCTATATGAACTATGGTAAGTCGGGGTCGGCAGGCACATTCAATACGCCCGGCATTCTGCTCACCGATGCGGTGATGTTCGCTTTGGGCGGAGCTCACCTCGAGCTGGGTGACGGGCATATGCTTTGCCATGAATATTTCCCCAACAGCAACCTGAAGATGAGCGACGAACTGCAACAGGCAATCGTCTCCTACTATGACTTTCTCGTGGCCTACGAAAACCTGCTGCGCGACGGTGGCAGCGAGACCATCGCCACCCTTGCTTCGGGAAATGCCAACGTAGCTCTGAGCAACTGGCCCCCGAAGCTCCAGACCGTGGTGACCTACGCGAAAAATGTGGAGGGCCGACAGGTGATCCATCTGCTCAACTTCATGCAAGCCAACAGCCTGAGCTGGCGCGATGAACAGGGCACCATGCCCGAACCACAAGCCATCTCCGACCTTCCCCTCAGGATGAAGGCATCGGGAGTGAAGCGCCTATGGGTGGCTTCGCCGGATAATCTTGGCGGCGCACCTCAGCAACTCAACTTCACGCAGGACGGCAACTACATCAACTTCACCCTCCCTTGGCTCAAGTATTGGACCATGATTGTGGTCGAATAACCTTCACACGACCCGACATCGCCACGTTTGTGAATCTTTTTTACCGATTTTTCACAAAAGATTTGGTGATGTCGGGAGTTTTGTATATCTTTGCACAAGCGAAAGCAACGTTTATCATCCCTTTTTGCACCAGTCTGCTATGAAAAAATACCTTTTGATCCTTATGGCTGCATCTTTGGCCCTTATGACTGAGGCACAGACCATCTACAAGACCTCGCAATACGAATGGCGGGGCAACCAGTTCACGCAAGGCCGCTACAAGGCCAAGGCCAACAGCGCCACCGACATCACCAGTAACTATCAGGACGAGTGGAACAGCTCGGCACCCAACTTCATGCCTGACATAGACCCGGGCATCAACCGCGAACATTGGACCCTGAAGCGCGACATCAGTCACCTCCCCCACTACACTTCGTCGCTCACCATCGACAATGCCCTCTTCAACATGAGCCTGGAGGAGAGCGAACTGGCCATCGAACCCGATTCGACCTACCGAACGGGCGTCTTCTGGGGCGGTGTGTGGACGCGCGACGTGTCGTATTCGATCCTGCATGCCCTGGCGCAGTTGAACCCCGAGGTGTGCCGCAAGTCGCTGCTCGCCAAGGTGAATGCCAACAACCGCATCATCCAGGATACGGGCACAGGTGGCGCATGGCCCTGTTCGACCGACCGCACCACCTGGATACTCGCGGCTTGGGAAGTCTATCTAGTAACGGGCGACAAGGAATGGCTCGACCGCATCTTCCCCATCGTGATGGCTACTCTCGAAGATGACCGCATAGTGGCCTACGACCCGCAGACCAAGCTGATGCACGGCGAGACGTCGTGGCTCGACTGGCGTGAGCAGGAATACCCAACTTGGATGCAGCCTGTCGATATCTACCAGAGCGAAACCATGGGCACCACCGCCGTGCACTATCGTTCGCTGCGCATCCTGGCCGAGATGTGCCGCCTGCAGGGACAGCCCGATTGGGCAAGGAAGTACGACAGTTGGGCCAACGACCTGCGCGAGGGCATGAATCGTCAGCTCTGGATGGAGGACCGCGGACTCTACGCCATCTACCTCTACGGACGCAACCACATGGTGCAGCATCCGCAGATGGAGATCCTGGGCGAAGCTTTTGCCATCCTTTGGGACATCGCCGACTTCGATCGCCAGAAGCGCATCAGCCAGAGCATGGTGAGCGAAACCTTCGGCACCCCCGACTTCTACCCCAACCTGAAGGACCAGTATCCCTACCACAACGACGGCATGTGGCCCTTCACGCAGGGCTATTGGATGAAAGCCCAGGCCAAGGCGGGCAATGAGGAGGGCGTGCTCCACGCCATCGCCTCGATCTATCGCCTTGCCGCCATGACGCTCACCAACCTCGAGAACATGGTGATCTACGACGGCCACGAGAAGGGCCTGCCCATCAATTCGCCCCGTCAGCTGTGGAGCGTGGCTGCCGACCTCGCCATCGTGCCCAACATCTACTTCGGCATCAGCTATGAGCTGGGAGGCATCCGCTTCAAGCCCTTCGTGCCCAAGACGCTGAAGGCCGAGCGACACCTCTCGAACTTCAAGTACCGTGACGCCGTGCTCGACATGCACATCACGGGCTTCGGCAATACGCTCAAGTCATTCAAGCTCGACGGCGTGGAGGCCGCTCCCTTCTTCCCCGCCAACCTCAAGGGCCAGCATACCATCGAAATGGTGCTCGACAACCGTCAGCCTGCTCCGATGCAGATGGTGATGCGCGAAAACGCTTACCAGCCGCTCACTCCCGTTGCACGTATCGAAGGCGGCAACATCAGTTGGCAGGAGGTACCCGAAGCCATCGAATACATCGTGCTTCGCAACGGTAAGGAAATGACGCGCACCACGGAGCTCAACGCCCCGCTGCAGGGCGATGGCGAATATGCCGTGGTGGCCGTGAATGCGGACGGATGGCACAGCTACATGAGCGAACCCATCGGCCACTACAGCCAGGCAACGCTTTACGAGGTGGAACGTTTCGCCCTGCCTTTCGACCCCAATCGCAAGGCGGTGCAGGAGAGCGTCGGTGCCGGTGGCGGCGTAGCGGGCAAGGCTGAAGCGCGTCCCGAAGTGCCCACGCTGAAGGGTATCGATATAAGTGGCGCCAACGGACACGTGGCGATGATCACGCGCAATGAGAATATCTTCATCACCATTCCTATCGCGGTGGAGGAGGACGGCAAATATGCCATCGACTGGCGATATGCCAATGGTAACGGCCCCATCAACACCGACAACAAGTGCGCCACCCGTGTGCTCAAGGTCGATGGCAAGGACGTGGGCGTAAGTGTCTTCCCGCACCGTGGCACCGACGAGTGGAACAACTGGGGCTGGAGCAATGCGTGCGTCGTCGAGCTCTCGAAGGGGCGACACGTCGTGACACTGCAGTTCTGCGACACGGTCGAGAACATGAACATCTATGTCAACCAGGCGCTGCTCGACCAGATGCGCGTCACACGAATTTGAGAATTGCGGATGTTCTTGTTTTTAAACACGAATTATCACGAATGATCATGAATTTATCTGCTTGGCACAATAATATTTTTACAATAATACTTTCATCAAATCAAATATTCATTAATCTATGTTACAAATGCCACGACAAGCCACTTTGGCCCTCGCCAGTCTGCTGCTGATGGCAGCTTGCACCACGAACAACACGAAGAACACACCTGCCGAGCCTGTTGAACTCAGCGACAACATCGCCTGGCAGGATCAGAACGTGCGTTTCACCGTCGTCACCGACGGCCTTTTCCGCATGGAATATGCCCCCGACGGCAAGTTTGTCGATGACCCGTCGTTCATCGCTACCCTGCGCCGCTATCCCAAGGTAGAGGCCGAGGTGGAGGAGACCGACCAGCAGGTCACCATCCGCACCCCACGGGCATGCCTTACCTACAAGAAAGGCAGCGGACCCTTCACCCGCGACAATCTCACCATCGAATCTGCACCCGAACTGACGACAAAGTTCGTCTGGCATCCGGGCGACGTGCAGCAACATAACCTGGGCGGCACCTACCGCACTCTCGACGGCTACGACGGCAACCGATTCTACGCTTGGGCGCACGAACACCTCGGACAAGGCCAGCCCCTGCCCCTTGAGGACGGTCTGCTGGCACGCGATGGTTGGACGCTCATCGACGACTCAAATGGACTGCTCTTCGATGCCGATGTCAACGACCTCACTTCGCCCGAACTGCCTTGGGTGAAGCAACGCCAGCCTTCGGCCGAAGGTCAGGCCAAGGCTACCGACTGGTACTTCATGGCTTATGGACACAATTACAAGCAAGCTCTCGGTGACTTTACGCGATTGGCCGGACGCATCGCACTGCCGCCACGTTTCAGCTTCGGCTACTGGTGGAGCCGCTATTGGAGCTATTCCGACGGCGAGATGCGGCAGGTGGTGAGCGACTTCGAACGCTATGCCATCCCGCTTGATGTGCTCGTGGTCGATATGGATTGGCACTGGACCGAACAGGGTCTGGGAGGATGGACGGGCTATACCTGGAACGAACGTCTTTTCCCAAATCCCGAGAAGTTCCTCGACTTCCTCAAGCAACATGACCTGAAGATCACCCTCAACCTGCATCCCGCCGATGGTGTACCCGCCTACGAGGACAAGTACGCACAGCTTGCCACCTTCCTCGGACGTGACCCCAAGAGCACCGAGACTATCCGCTGGCAAAGTTCCGATAAGCGCTTCATGCGCGGCTGGCTCGACATGATGCTCCTGCCACTGCAGAAGCAGGGCGTTGATTTCTGGTGGCTTGACTGGCAGCAGACCTTGCAGGACGACAGCATCCCCGCCCTCAGCAACACATGGTGGCTCAACTACTGCATCTTCGACAACCAGCTTCGCACACAGCCCGACCATCGCCCGATGCTTTATCATCGCTGGGGCGGATTGGGCAACCACCGCTATCAGATCGGCTTCTCGGGCGACACCTACTCCACCTGGGCTTCGCTCGACTACCAGCCCTACTTCAACAGCACCGCTTCGAACGTCGGCTACGGCTATTGGAGCCACGACCTGGGCGGACACATGTTCGTTCATGCCGACGATGTACTCGACCGCGAACTCTATGCCCGCTGGATGCAGCTTGGCACCTTCCTGCCCGTGATGCGCAGCCACAGCACCAAGAGCGCCAACATGCAAAAGGAGCCCTGGCGTCTCGGCCCCGAATACCAGGACGTGGTCACCTCGGCCATCCTGCAGCGCTACGAGCTGGCACCCTACATCTACACCGCAGCCCGCCAGGCATGGGAGACGGGTGTGTCGATCTGCCGTCCGCTCTACTACGACTATCCCGAGGCCGACGAGGCTTACGACACGGCATTCCGCAACGAGTTCATGTTGGGTGACCAGATGCTCATCGCGCCCATCACCGCACCCATGCAGCAGGGCATCAGCACCCTCGACGTGTGGCTTCCCGCTGGCAACGACTGGTATGAAGTAAGCACCGGCACGTTGCTCAAGGGCGGACAGACCGTCGAACGCAGCTTCCTGCTCGACGAATATCCCCTCTACATCAAGGCAGGTTCCATCATCCCCACCTACGGCCGCGTGAAGAACCTCGCCCGATGCGACGAGGAGGTCATCGTCACCGTCTATCCCGGTGCCACCGAAGGAGAGGGCAGCTTCTACGAAGACCAGGGCAATGACCGCGACTACGCCACCCGTTTCGCCATGACCTGCTTCAAACTCACCACCCCTTCGAACCAAATCCTCACCCTCAGTGCACGACGCGGCAACTACGACCAGATGCCCGCACAGCGCAAGATGGCCGTCAAGGTAGTAGGCGCAGCCATCCCCGCCAAAGTAAGCCTCGACGGCAAGGAGATTCCCTTCACCTACGAGCCCGAACAGCTCGCTGTCCTGATCGACCTTGGCACAATCAATCCAGCCGTGGAGCAAAAGGTTGAAATCGCCTATCCCGCCGATATGCCCGAACTCAATGACGGTCTGGTGGGACAGATGCGACGCATGGCAAACACCATGACCGCGATGAAGTTCCGCGATGCAGGCATCAACTACATCGACGGATTGGGGCAGATGGGATCGCTCAGCGAGGCACTTGGTTACTTCCCCGACGAGTTTGCCCAACGCATCACACAGTTCCGCACCGACTACCGCCGCCTGCCCGAGTTGCTCGATCAGCAGGGCCTCAGTCCCGCCAACAGGCAATGGTTCCTTCGCAGCATCGGCCAATAAAAATGTGCAGGCCAATAAAAAATGAAAAGTTTGAAATCCAATCTGATTGCAATACTGGGTGCAGCCGCCTCAGTGTTTTCCCTCCAAGCTGGCGAAGTGACCTCACCCGATGGGGCCATTCGCCTCAGCTTTGAGTTGCAGGGCACCGTGCCGACCTACAGCGTCACCTATCAGGGCAACACAATCATCAAGACCAGCCGTCTGGGTTACGACCTCGACGGCTTGGCCGATTTGCTCGAAGGTTTCACCCTCATCGGCGAAGAGCGTTCCACCTTCGACGAGACCTGGACACCCGTCTGGGGTGAAAACCGCGAGATACGCAACCACTGCAACGAATTGCTTGTAAGCCTTTCGCAACCTGCCGAAGATCGATACATGAACGTCCGTTTCCGCGTCTATGACGACGGCTTCGGCTTGCGATACGAATTCCCGCAGAAGGGCAAGCTCAACTACTTCGTGGTAAATGAAGAGCGCACCGAGTTCGCCATGACAGGCGACCACACGGCCTGGTGGATTCCCGGTGACTACGATACGCAGGAATACGAATACACCCGTTCGCGCCTCAGCGAAATCAGCCGGTTTTTGCATAATGCAGTGGAAAAGAATATCTCGCGGACCATCTTCTCCGAGACGGGTGTTCAGACTTCCCTGCTCATCAGAACCGACGAGGGCATCTATCTCAACCTCCACGAGGCGGCTTTGATCAACTACCCCGCCATGCATCTCAACCTCGATGCCGAGCGCCTCGTCTTCACGTCGTGGCTCACACCCGATGCGTTGGGCAAGAAGGGATGGCTTCAAACACCGCTGACCTCACCGTGGCGCACTGCCGTCATCACCGATGATGCACGTAAGGTATTGGCTTCGAACCTCATCCTCAACCTCAACGAGCCCTGCAAGATCGAGGACACCAGCTGGATACATCCCGTGAAATACGTCGGTGTATGGTGGGAGATGATTTCAGGCAAGAGTGAATGGGCCTACACCCACGACTACCCTTCGGTAAAACTTGGCCTGACCGACTATTCCAAGGCTACCCCTTCGGGCAAGCATGGTGCCAACAATGCCAACGTGCGCCGATATATCGACTTTGCAGCCGACCACGGGTTTGATGCCGTGCTCGTCGAGGGTTGGAACATCGGTTGGGAGGACTGGCACGGCAAAACGAAGGAATACGTCTTTGACTTCCTGACCCCTTATCCCGACTTCGACATCAAGGCGCTCAACGACTATGCGCACAGCCGTGGTGTGAAACTCATCATGCACCACGAGACCTCTTCGTCGGTCATGAACTACGAGAAGTACATGGATCGCGCCTACCAACTGATGCGCGACTATGGCTACGATGCTGTCAAGAGCGGCTATGTGGGCGACATCATCCCACGTGGCGAACATCACTATAGCCAACTTGAGATCAACCACTACCAGCACGCCATCGAACGTGCCGCCGATTATCACATCATGGTCAACGCCCACGAGGCTGTGCGACCTACGGGCCTCTGTCGCACCTGGCCCAATCTGATTGGCAACGAGAGTGCTCGCGGTACCGAGTACCAGGCCTTCGGAGGCACCAAGCCCGGCCACACCGCCATCCTACCCTTCACGCGTCTGCAAGGTGGCCCCATGGACTTCACACCAGGCATCTTCGAGATGGAGTGCGCCAGCGGTAGCCATTGCAATTCGACCATCTGTGGACAACTTGCCCTCTACGTGACGCTCTATAGCCCCTTGCAGATGGCCGCCGACTTCCCCGAGAACTACGAGCGCTTCATGGATGCTTTCCAGTTCATCAAGGACGTTGCATGCGATTGGGACAAGAGCCTCTACCTCGAAGCCGAGCCGATGGAGTATATCGTGGCGGCACGCAAGGCCAAAGGTTCGGAACAATGGTTCATCGGTGGAGTGACTGGCATGGAACCACATGCTTCGGCTGTGAAACTCGACTTCCTCGACCCGGGCCGAAAGTACGAAGCCACCATCTACCAGGATGCCAAGGATGCCGACTACCTGACCAATCCGCAAGCATACGTCATCACCAAAAAGACAGTAAGCAGCAAGACCGTGTTGAAACTCTTTGCTGTACCCGGAGGAGGCTTTGCCGTAAGTCTGAAGCCGCTTTAAGATTGCATAATTTATTTTGCAAAATCACAGCATGCCCAATCTTGGCCAAAAATGGTTATACTCCCGCTGAGGAATGACCTTTTTTGGCCAAGATTGGTTATACGACGATAGGAACAAGCATTCTGTCGGCCGTTAGAGTGCTCTATCCAACTGAAGTATGACCAATCTTGTCCAGGATTGGTTATGCGTCGATGGTGGGATGACCAATTTCGGCCAAGATTGGTTATGCGATGATTGCAGCATACAGATTTGGTATATGGATTCGTTATGCTTCTATCGTCGCATGACCTTTTTTGGCCAAGATTGGTTATTCTCCTTTCGGAAGAAGCACTCTGTCGGCCGTCAGAGTGCTTTCGCTGATCGAAGCATGACCTTTCTTGGCCAAAAATGGTCATTCTTTAATCGTGGTATAACCAATCTTGGCCAAGAAAGGTCATGCCTCCATTAAAGATTGGACTTTCCACTTTCATAAACATCCATTTTGTCCGTTGAAGATGAAGCTAACTTGCAAAAATAAACCAAATTATACTTTTCTCCCGAAAAAAACAATAAATACTTGCAATTTCTAAAAAAACTTGCTATATTTGCACCACCTTAAGTGACAAAAAGCACATAAAACACTTTCCAAATAATTACAACTAACAATTTGTGTAATAATATCCATTCTATCATGAAACAAGTTCTACTTTTCGCGCTGGCGCTTACTATGAGCGCGGCAACAGCAGATGCTGGCCAGCAAATCAGCATCAATCATTCACAGAGTCAGAAGCAGGTCATGATTGAGGCCCAGCTTCCCATGCAGGTCAAAAACTTCCTCAAGAGCGAAGCCGGCAAGGGCTTCACTGCTCAGCAGTTCATCGATGCACTCAACAACCAGAACGCCCCCGTCGCCGCGAGCACCAATGACGAGGACTTCCCACGTGAGATCGCATTCGTCAACGAGGGCTTCAGCAAGATGACCTTAGGCACCGAGAACGAACCCGATGCCAACCTCATCACTGATTTTGACGCCCTCACCGAAACACCCGGTTGGGACGGCTTCCTCTGCTATCAAGCTGGAGGCAACGTCTATACAGGCTTCGACACCGAAGGCGAGGATGGCCCCGGCTATCTGCTTACTCCCACGATGGATCTCTCGGAAGCCAACTACAGTGGTGCACACCGCGCCAAGTTCCGCGTACGCTGCGCCAATGCTGCTGTCGAAGACCCGAAGCTTCAGGTTTTCGTCCTTGACAGTGAGGACATGAAGATCCTATCGGCAAGCGCACAAGACATGAACGGACAGGAGTGGACCGAACTGCAATGGGACTTCACTCGTGGTTCTATCAAGGAAAACATCATGGTCTTCTGCTGGAAGGGATATGTGCTCTTCGATTCAGTGAGCATCAGCTACCTCGACTACGGCATCGAAACTCCTACCAACGTGAAGGGCGAGCTCACCAGCGGTTCTTCAATCACCGCCAGCTGGGATGCAGTTACCGGAGCTGACTCCTACCTCGTGAGCCTCTATAACCTTGGAACAGGCTAT
>Ga0310786_10013668_pt1 | contig 10012 bp, 7 predicted proteins | sample AusTroGonzalo_MG_FD_203881 | JGI IMG/M metagenome (GOLD analysis project Ga0310786, IMG submission 203881) | Bovine rumen microbial communities from tropical cattle in Woodstock, Queensland, Australia - Gonzalo_03 (v2) (version 2) | ecosystem: Host-associated > Mammals > Digestive system >... | reverse complement strand
CCGCATGGGAAGCTTTTTCTTTCGCGACGCCTGCTTCCGGCTTCCGGACAGGGGTATCCTCGGCCGCGTCTGCAACGTGGTCATTCTCCTTCGCGATGCTCTTGCGAAGGCCTTCCAAATCGAGCTTTTTGTTTGGAGCTTCGCCAACGGGTGCTTGAACGCTGGCGCTCTTCGCGCTTTGCTCCGCCTTTTCGGCCATCTCCATGAAAGGTTGCGTGATCGTCTTTACCAGGATCAGGGTGATGAGAATCGCCAGGATCAGGAGGATCGCAGAGACGATGATCAGATGATTTTTTAAGGTTTGCATGGCTTCATCACTTAAAACGTCATTCATCCGGAGAATTGTGGTGATCGGAAAGGCAGCGATCACGACGATGATGATGGAAGAGACCGCAAGAATCAGTTTTGTTTGAATGGATTTCACGTTAAGTCCCCCTTTCGGAAGTGGAGTTTTCTTGAATTTCTAATTTAAACATTAGCAAATAAGCGGGTATTTTTCAATACGCACTTTTGGACGTGAAAAATGCTTGCCAATTTAACGATTATCGAGTATAGTATATGCACGTGCCAAAAGCAGGCTGATGATCAAGGGATAAGGAGGTGAGATCCATGCATGGTTTTTTGCGTGCCATTGGCTTTAGCGAACTGAAAGATCGCAAGAGATTAAAGGAGCTTTTGACGGATACCATTATGACTGCGGACCGTCGGGGATATACCATGAACGCTGACGACGTCATGTTGGGAGAATTCTGCAAGGATTTCGCCGATGACCTGGGGATCGCCGTCTGCGGGGAATTTGACGAGGAAGATAAGTTTGTCTACGAATACTATTATCCTTATTTAAGGGGAGAGGGGATCACCACCAGCGAGGACGTCTCCATTGAGCGTCATGCTTCCAAGGAATCCTATGCGGGTGTTGTGGAGGACTACAACATGGGTATCTCCATGATCTTTTATCTCCAGAACATGATCCCTTACGTTAATGCCCAAACGGCGGGCAGGCTTCCCATCCGGGGAACGACCCTCACCCTGTCCGGGCTTTCCACGAGTGGAAAGATCCTGCTTCCCATTCACGTGGACGAGCAGCAAAAGGATCAGCTCCGCCGCCGCACCATCGCCAGAAACCGGCTCATCGAGGAGGCGAAGAAGGGCAGCGAGGAAGCCATGGAAACCCTGACCTTAGAGGACATGGATACGTTCTCTTCCGTCAACGCCAGGATCCAGCGGGAGGACGTGTTCTCCATCGTGGATACCTTTTTCATGCCCTATGGCATGGAGTGTGACCAGTACTCCGTCATGGGTGAGATCGTGGGGATGCGCCTTGTGACGAACCGCCTCACGGGTGAGAAGGTATATATTTTAACAATTTTATGTAATGAATTGACATTTGACGTTTGTATCAATATAATAGATTTGTTGGGTGAACCGCAGGTGGGCCGAAGATTTAAGGGAACCATTTGGCTACAGGGATACGTGAATTTCCCGGATGCCACTTGATGCGGAAACCATAAGGTACGTTGGTGTAGCACAGTGGATAGTGCAGTCGCCTCCTAAGCGAAAGATCGGGCGTTCGAGTCGCCTCACCAACGCGTAGGCATCGGGAGTGAAAGCTTCCGGTGCCTTTTTTTAGTTTTTTTGTGATTCGGAAAAATGAACCATTTTCTCCCTCATGAAAATATAGAAGTGAAGGCGATAAAACCTAAATGACGTCACAAAGGAATCGGAAATGAACAAGCTGGATGCTGAACGCTACGTAAAAGAATATGGAAAGAGTCTGTACTCCTTCTGCCTGTACTGTACGAGGGACAGGGAAGCCGCGGATGACCTGTATCAAGAGACTTTCCTGACTGCCTTGGAAAAGGATGAGATCAAGGGTGAGGAAAATCCCAAGTCTTACCTCATCACGATTGCCATGAATCTATGGAGGAACCGGATCCGGAAGCTTGCATGGCGCAAGAAGATCGCGGACGTCTCCTTCCTGGAAGAGGAGGAGCTGAGCCAGATCGCGGACAAGGAATGCTCCGTGGAGGATGAAGTGGAAAGAAGGCAGGAGGAGGAACGCGTCAGAAAAAGCGTGCTTTTGCTCCCGGATAAGCAAAGAGTTGTAATTCTTATGTATTACATGGAAGACATGTCCATTGAAGAGATCGCCTCAGCACTAAAGATTCCTGCGGGAACGGTCAAGAGCAGGATGAACAAAGCCAAAAGCATGTTAAAGGAGAGGTTAAGCCATGGAGAATAATAAAATGGAGGAGTTGTTACGGGATTCACTTAAGCCGGAAATTCAGGCGGATATGGCGCTGGATGCGGCCGTTTTGGATAAAATTGGAGCACAAGCGAAAACCTTACGGAAAGAAAAGGTGCGTAAATTTCCCGTCGGGCGCCTTATTCCGAAGGTGGCAGCGGTCGTTCTTGCGGTTATGGTGGCCGGAATCGGAACGACCTATGCGGCGAGCAAGATCTTGGAACAGATCAGGGTAACGGAGCACGGGATTTCCGTCGGAAATGAAAATTACGTTTCTGATGAAAATCTGGCGGAGCCTTGGGAGAGCGTGAGCGTGGAGAATCTCAGCGAGGTGCAGGGCGGCCCGGAGGATAAATGGACGAAAAAACGCGTGGAACTTGTTTCCGGACTTTATGAGAATACGTATTATTCTTATCCCGATTACCTGACAGCCGTAAGTGACACGAGATTTCAAAGTATCTTTACAAACATTCCCGGAAAGGAGCAGAGCGTATCCTATTGTGTCTCCGACTTGGGGAATGATACTTGGGAATACTCGCTGGATTCCATTTTTGAATATAAGGAAGGGCGTATTAGCGCAAATCAATCCGTGATGGAGGGAAACGTGGCAAAGGATGCGGCATTTAGCATTGCAATGCAAAAGACGGGGAACGTCCGCGCGTACGTGAACGTCCAGGGCAACGAGTATACGTTGGTAGACGATATGGGTTATGCGGAGAAAAACGGTGAAAATTGTACCATCGTGTTACTTTCCTGTAAGGAATTCCAGGGATATATAGCATTTTACGGACTTTCGGAGCAGTCCATCCGGGAAGTTCTGGATACTTTGACGGTAAAGTTTGAAGACATTTATGAAGGCGTGGAAGAAATTTGCGAGGGCGCCGGAGATGAGGAGAGCGCCGGAGATGAGGGAAGCGCCGGAGATGAGGGAAGCGCCGGAGATGAGGAGAGCGTTGCAGATGAGGGTAACGTTGCGGAAGTGTCTGAGGACGGAGCGGAATAGTCGGGAGAAAAATAAAGTGGAAGGGATCATGACATGATGGAAAAAGCAAGGAAAAAGAGATGGGGCATGAGAATAGGGGTCGGGGTGATGGCGGTCTTAGCGATCTTAGTAGGAATATGCGTAATGCAGCTCTTTCATTACGGATCAAGAGCTCCGAAATTGACAGTGAAGGAGCGGTTAGAGTTTCCTTGCGGCACGCAAATCCCTTGGAAGGAGCTAGCAAGCGTGGAGTGTAAGGGAAGCTATTCCCTAAGGCTTATGATCTTGGACACGAATATTCCTACGGCAAAGGTTTTGGAAGAAAAGGATCAAAAGCTTTTTACCGGTGAGGAGGCTGGTTACGTACGCATTTCGATCATAGCGTCGGGGGAAGTTGCGGAACTTGTGAGTGAGGAGGCGATCGTGTACGTAAAGCCAGATGCTAAGGAGGAAGAAGCGATCCTAAAGGAGAGCAAGGAGAAGTTTGAAGAGATACACACTTGGCTCTCGGAGCATGATTTTTCCGGTGAAAAGGAGTTCGCGGACGATGAGCTTGTTACTTTGTATCACTTGGATCCGGAGAGACGCATCGGTTATGCGGAATACGTTCTTTCGAGAAAGGATAAAGGCGGAAATGAGAAATATTACAAGATCTTTGCAGATTACGAGCTGATTTCAAAGGACGAGGCTCCGAAACTAAAGAACGTTACGGCGCGGGAGGTTGATAAGAATGCCTTCCTCACGGCAAAAAATCAGACGGAAAAGGTGGTACTCATCAAGGGGCAGCGATAAGCTGCCCCTTTGCCATACTTTGCTGTCAATGATGAGCAGGGAATTCTCCCCAATTTAAAAACTATAATCTTGATCCATCAGGCTATAATTTCTTTGCGCTGGGAGTAACAAGAAAAATATGCCGGCATTTTTAGGAGAAAAGAGTTTTGGAATGCCATAATAACTTCCAGAACAATATTAAATTTTTAACGAAAAAGGAAATGTTAAAAAATCACTTATAATTATTCGAATAAAGGCAATAGAAATGGAAAAGGCCTATAAATATATGGGGTAAAAGAAAGCTCTTTTTAAATAATGCGTGGACAAATACATTAAAAAAGATCAAGAAATAGATTAAATTTACCACTTGTTTATATATGATATTAGTGCTATGATTTAGAAACGATAAGAACAAAAAAATGGCAACGTGCCAATGTCTGAATAAACATGAAGAAGACGGGCATGCGGTTTGCTAAATGGAGGAAGCATCATGACGGAGAAAGAAATCAAGCAAAAATATCAGAAGAGCTATCATTTACCCCCGAAGATGACCTATGACTGGGTAAAGAAGGAGTGTATCACGAAGGCGCCCATCTGGTGCAGCGTGGATCTGCGTGACGGAAATCAGGCACTGATCGATCCCATGGACCTTGAGAGCAAGCTGGAATTTTTCAAGATTTTGGTGGACGTGGGCTTTAAGGAGATCGAGGTAGGATTTCCCGCATCCTCCGATACGGAGTATAATTTCATCCGCGCGCTGATCGAGAGGGACATGATCCCGGATGACGTGACAATCCAGGTGCTGACTCAGGCGAGAGAGCATATTATTAAAAAGACTTTCGAAGCCGTAAAGGGTGCGCCTCACGCTGTGGTTCACCTTTATAACTCTACCTCCGTGGAGCAGCGCGAGCAGGTGTTTAAAAAGAGCAAGGAAGAGATCACGAAGATCGCCGTGGACGGCGCGAAGCTCCTTAAGAAGCTGGCGGACGAGACCGACGGTAATTTCACCTTCGAGTACAGCCCTGAGAGCTTCTCCCAGACCGAGGTGGATTTCGCACTGGACGTCTGCAATGCCGTTTTGGACGTATGGAAGCCCACCAAGGAGAACAAGGCGATCATCAACCTGCCCTCCACGGTGCAGGTGGCAATGCCTCACGTTTTCGCATGCCAGATCGAATACATGCACAAGAATTTAAAATATCGCGACGGCGTTGTGCTCAGCGTTCATCCTCATAATGACCGCGGCACGGGCATCAGCGACGCCGAGTTTGGCGTACTGGCCGGCGCGGACCGCGTGGAGGGAACTCTCTTTGGAAACGGCGAGAGAACCGGTAACGTTGACGTTGTGACGCTTGCCATGAACATGATGACCCACGGCGTGGACAGCGGGCTTGATTTCTCCCATATCATGGACGTTCGCGCGAAGTACGAGAAATTCACGGGCATGAAGGTGCATGAGAGAACTCCCTATGCCGGAGACCTTGTATTTACGGCCTTTTCCGGATCTCATCAGGATGCCATCAGTAAGGGCATGCAGTGGAGACAGGACGGCAAGAGCGGCAAGCGCTGGGACGTACCCTACCTGCCCATCGACCCCACCGATCTTGGAAGAGAGTATGAGTCCGACGTCATCCGCATTAATTCCGTATCCGGTAAGGGCGGCGTGGCTTTTGTGTTAAAGCAGCAGTTTGGTTTCTCGCTTCCCATGGCCATGCGCGAGGAGGTTGGTTATCTGATCAAGGGCGTGTCTGACAGAAGACATCAGGAGCTTCCTCCCAAGGAGATCTATCGCATCTTCGAGGAAACCTATATCCAGCCCAGAAGCGTGTTCAATATTCCTGAGTGTCATTTCAAGCAGGAAAACGGCATTCAGGCGGAGGTTACCATGGAACAAAATGGCGCAAAGCGCGTGATCTGCACCAGCGGCAATGGTCGTCTCGACGCGGTGAGCAACGCCATTAAGACCTATTTCGGCATTACCTATGAGCTTTCCGTTTACGAGGAGCATGCGATCTCCAAGGGATCTTCCTCCAAGGCAGCAGCGTACGTAGGCATCCTTTCCGAGGGTAAGTTCTACTGGGGCGTCGGCGTGGACGAGGACATCATCAAGGCCTCCATCGCCGCTTTGGTATCCGCAGCAAACAAGCTCACCGCTGAGCAGCACGTTACCCAGGGCCGCGACGAGAGAACCGTTGAGATCATCAGCTACGTACAGAAGCATTATGCTGACGTAACCTTAGAGAGCCTTTCCGAGTACTGCCATCTCTCCGGTCCCTATCTTTCCAAGTTCATCAAGGAAAAGACGGGTATGACCTTCCAGGACGTGGTACGCGAGCAGCGCATGAAAAAGGCACGCGTCCTGTTAAAGGAGTCCGACCAGACCGTTGAGAGCGTTTCCGAAGCGGTTGGATACGAGAACGTGGAGCACTTTAACAGACTGTTCAAGAAGGCATATGGCGTGACGCCCCTGCAGTTTAAGAAGCAGAGATAAACCGAAAATGCCCTAATTTCAGCAGAAAAAAGCCCTTTTGCACGTGAAAATTACGTGAAAGGGCTTTATTTTTTTGAAAGAATGGGATAGAATGTTTTTATTCTGGGTTTACCAAAAGGAAGGAGACATTTTATCATGTCTAAGAATAACAAGAATCAGGCCGCTCCCGAGGAGAAGGCTGAGAAGGTCATGACGAAATATGACCGGAAGATGCAGAGAAGAAAGGAAGAAAAGGAGAAGGAAGAGCGTGCTAAACGGATCACCACGGGCGTGACCGTAGTCATTTTACTTGCGCTGGTATGCCTCGTGCTTTCTTTCCCCATCCGCACCTATCTCACCCTGAATAAGACTTTTCTCCAAGTGGGCGACGATAAAGTGACCAAGGTGGAGTTCGATTACTACTATAACACCGTGGTAAATAATTACGTAAGCCAGTACTCTCAGTACTTATCCTGGTTTGGCCTTGACCTTTCCAAGGATCTGTCCACGCAGAAGTACAGCGACACGAGATCCTGGAAGGATTTCTTTGAGGAGATGACCGTGGAGAGCCTTCGCAAGAATAAGGCGCTGAAGGCAGACGCAAAGGCTAAGGGATTCACCTATGACGTCTCAAAGGAATATGACGCCATCGTGGAGCAGCTGAAGGCGAGCGCAAAGGAGCAGGGCATTTCCCTGAACAAGTATCTCCAGCAAAATTATGGTTCCTATTCCACTTTAAGCAGGATCAAGCCCTACGTGGAGGAAGCGCTGTACGTAAGCGCATATAACGATAAGCTGTCCGAGGACATGACTCCCGCGGCTGATGCCGTAAAGGCAAAGTATGATGAGGACAAAAAGCAATATGATTCCGTAGATTATCGCATCCAGCAGTTCGACGCGGAGCTGCCCACGGAGCCCACTGAGCTGGCGGATCCCGTGACGGAGACGGATGAGACGGACGAGGATGCAGCTTATGAGCCCTCTGAGGCTGAGATTGCTCATGCCATGGATGAGGCAATGCTTGTTGCTAACATTGCCATCAATACCGTGAAGGAACAGGGTGAGTCCGTAACCGGCATTTCCTATTCCGCAGCAAACAACGTCATCCGCGACTGGCTCTTTGACGACGCCAGAAAGGCAGGAGACGTAACGGTTCTTGAGGATGAGAGCGAGCATTGCTATTACACCGTTGCCTTTGAGAAGCGTTATCTCGATGAGACGCCCACCGCAAACGTCAGGGTTTTGGTGGCTGAGTCTGAGGATCACGTAAACGAGGCGAATGCGATCTTTAATGAGTGGAAGAGCGGAAACGCTACCGAGGATGGCTTCATTGAGCTCTGCGATGGAAAGTATATCGAGAATTCCGTTGCAGACGGTGGCCTTCTGAAGGGAATCGCAGTGAATGATGATCTCTATGCAGAGCTTCTGGATTGGATCTTTGCGGAGGGACGCAAGGTTGGTGACTGTGAAGTGGTTACCGTTCCCGACGTGGCGAGCTTTGTAATGTATTACTCCGGCGTGGGTCAGGCCAGCTGGTACAACGACATCGAGAGTGATCTGCGCAGCGATGCCGTTAACGAATACGTGGATGCGCTGCTTGTAAACTGCCTGGTAACGGATCCTGACGGAAACCTGAACTACCTGGTGCTTGAGGCACAGGAGAAGGCAGCAGCCGAGAGCGCTGCAGCGGAGAGTGCGGCAGCAGAATCAGCCGTTGAGAATGAGTAATTCATTGCGTGAAATGAACGCATCGGGAAAGGGGGCCAAGCATATGGCCTCCTTTTTTGCGCAGAAAAATGCTTGCGTAAACGCGGCGATTCCCTTATTCTTAGAAGTACAAGATGAAAAAATGCAGAAAACGTGAAAGAAAAAACGGGATGGATGGAAGAAAGAATGGACAGATTTGAGGAAAAGGTACTGGTGTTAGACATTGACGGCACCCTGACAAATTCGGAGAAGCAGATCACGCCCATCACAAAGCAGGGGATTCAGGATATCTTAAAGCGCGGTCACAAGGTGATCCTCGCCTCCGGGAGACCGACGCCCGGCATGAGGCGCTACGAGCAGGAGCTGGAGTTGGAGAAATACGGCGGATACCTGCTCTCCTTTAACGGCGCGCGGGTGGTGGAGTGCAGGAGCGGAGAGATCGTCTACCAAAGGCTCCTGTCCCAGAGCATCCTGCCCAGTCTCTACCATTTTGCAAAAGAGCACGGCTGCGGCCTGATCACCTACCTGGGAGACACGGTGATCTCCGCCTTTGAGCCTGATGAATACGTGCGGCTGGAGGCGAGGATCAACGGCCTGCCCATCCGCGTGGTGGATAATTTCTTGGAATTTGTGGACTTTGACGTAAATAAATGTCTCATGACGGCTCCGCCCGAGGAAGCCGCTGAATATGAGAAGGAGCTTCGGGAAAACTATCAGGGGATCGCCAGCGTGTATCGCTCGGAGTCTTTTTTCATCGAGATCATGCCGGAGAACGTGGACAAGGCGACCTCTTTGGATCGGATGCTGGAGAGCCTTGGCCTTACCCGGGAGAACGCCATCTGCTGCGGCGACGGCTTCAATGACGTCTCCATGATCAAGTATGCCGGACTTGGCGTGGCCATGGGGAACGCAAAGCCGGAGGTTAAGGCAGCAGCGGACTACGTGACGGCCTCAAACGATGAGGACGGGGTGGCGGAGGTCATCAAGAAGTTTATTCCCTAGGGATGGCAGTTTCGAGGCACCCTAGAGCCCAAAAAGATCAGTTTACGCGGAAAGGAGGGGAAGTGCATGAAGATCGAGATTCCTGAAAAGGCGAAGGTGATACTAAATACGCTGCATGAGGCCGGATTTGAGGCTTACGTGGTGGGCGGATGCGTGCGCGATTCCCTCCTGGGGCGGATCCCGAACGACTGGGACGTGACGACCAGCGCAAGGCCGGAGCAGGTAAAAGAGCTGTTTCGCCGCACCATTGACACGGGGATCCAGCATGGCACGGTGACCGTCATGATGGACAAGGAAGGATTTGAGGTCACCACGTACCGGATCGACGGGAAATATGAGGATTGCAGACATCCCAGCCAGGTGACGTTCACCCCCAGTCTCGAGGAAGACCTAAAGCGCCGGGACTTTACCATCAACGCCATGGCGTATAATGACAGGGATGGGCTGGTAGATCTCTTTGGCGGACTGGATGACCTGGAAAATAAGATGATCCGGTGCGTTGGGGACCCCAGTGCGCGATTCGGGGAGGATGCCCTTCGGATCCTGCGGGCCGTGAGATTCTCGGCCCAGTTAGGGTATCAGATCGAGGAAAAGACGCGGAAGGCCATCTCGGAGCTGGCGATCAATTTAAGGAACGTCAGCGCGGAGAGGATCCAGACGGAGTTGATCAAGCTTCTTGTCTCCAATCATCCGGAATATCTTGGGATCGCCTATGATACGGGGATCACGAAGGTCATTTTGCCGGAGTTTGACGTGATGATGGAGACGCCTCAAAATCACAAGCATCACTGTCATAACGTGGGAGAACACACGCTTGTATCCATGACAAAGGTGC
>Ga0310786_10013667_pt1 | contig 10013 bp, 2 predicted proteins | sample AusTroGonzalo_MG_FD_203881 | JGI IMG/M metagenome (GOLD analysis project Ga0310786, IMG submission 203881) | Bovine rumen microbial communities from tropical cattle in Woodstock, Queensland, Australia - Gonzalo_03 (v2) (version 2) | ecosystem: Host-associated > Mammals > Digestive system >... | reverse complement strand
CTATGAAATAGGATTTACAATAGAAAACTTTGATCCAACAATTCAAGTAAGACAAGCAACTCTAATGAATACTAAACTAGAAGGTAATTCATATCCAGGTTTAGTATTTAGAAGATATGATGATACAACTAGTTTAGATTTATCTTCAAGAAAAACATCTACTAATAATGTTCAATTACAAATTCCAAGTGAAGGCGTTGAACATATAAGAATATATAGAATATACAATGAAGAAACTGAAGTTCAAGAAATATTTTATAGTATAAATAATGGAGAAAAAATCAAAGTAAATGATTTATCTGAATTTAATCCAACGTTTGATACAAATGTCTGGTTTGGAGCAACTCCTACAAATACTACAGCTAATGTAGCACAAAGACATTACAATGGAACACTTTCAAACTTATACATTAAATTAAAAACAGACTCAATAACTAAAAGCAAAGTAACATTCAATGCCCATGGTGGTACAGCAGACTACGCAGAAAAAGAAGTACAACAAGGTGCTACAGTAGGTGATTTACCAACAGCAACTAAATCAGGATATGCATTTGATGGATGGTATACAGCTGAAACTAATGGTACAAAAATAACTACAAATACAGTAGTAATAGCAGATATTACATACCATGCACATTGGAAAGAAAAATTCATTGTTTCATTTGATGGAAATGCAGAAGATGCAACAGTTTCACAAGCATCATTTGAAGTAGTAGATGGAGAATCACTTGGATCAGAAAACATTCCAACTGCTACAAGAGAAGGTTATGAATTTGTTGGATGGTTCACTGATCCAGAAAATGGTACACAAATTGATGGAACTGAAGCAATAACTCAACAAACTGAATACTATGCACATTGGACAGAATTATCAACAACAGCAACAGTAACATATGACTTAAGTTCAGATAATATGAATACATGGTCAGTAAAATACAATGAAGAATATGAAATAAGCTATGATAGTAGTACAAAAATGAGTACTGTATCTGTAACAGGTCATTCTGGAAACTGGGAAATATTCTATATAGAATTATCAACTGTAGCAAATAGAGAATATACATTAACATTTGATTATCAAAATCCTTATGGTTATCAAGTATATGGTAGTTATGGTGGAATTGGTGTTCAAGCATTAAAAACAACTCCTAGAAATGATGATAATGCAAGTTCCTCTTATCAAATAACAAGAATTAATTTACCTAGTGCACAAAATGCAACTACTGTATCTAAGGAATTAACATTTACAGCAACAGGTACTACAACTTATATAGCAATCAACTTTGGTATGGCTGCAGATAATGCTACATCAACAATATTATTAGGTAACTTTAAATTAGTAGAAACACTTAATAAAGGTGACACACTAGACACTTCAGTAACATCAATAGCTAAATCAGGATATACATTTAATGGATACTATACAGCACCAAGTGGTGGAACTCAAATAACAAGTTTAACATCAGTGCCAAATACTGATACAACATACTATGCAAGATGGTCAAGACTAGCAACAAATTTTATAAGAACAGCCAATCCTATAAATAATGTATATACAGGAACAAATGTAACTCCACCAATCGTAGTAATAGATAGCGGTAAAACATTGGCATTAACTACAGACTATACAGTAAGTTATTCAAATAATATTGATATTGGAACAGCAACAGCAACAATTACTACGGTAGAACGTTATGATGAAGATACACAATCATATCGCAGTGGTTCTACAACTACAACATATTATATTAATAATGCACAATTAACATTCGATAAAGGAAACTGTTCAGGTGTTAGTGGTTCATCAACATTATATACAAAGAAAGATGCAACTAAAGTTTATACAGGGCTTAGAACTACAACTGAAGGAACAATACCATCAGGAGTTAAATTAGGATTTGAATTTGAAGGATGGTATGATGCATCAAGTAATGGAAATAAAGTATTAAATGCAGATGGTACTTTTACAGGAACAGCAGTTGTTAATTATACTAATGCAACATCATGGCAAACAGTAGAAAATCAAACACTATATGCAAATTGTGAAAGTGTAGATGGATATATAGTAACAGCTAACGCTAATGGTGGAAGTATTACAGAAACAACTGGATGGACAGGCACTGGTAGCACTGCAATAAAAGCAATTCCTTCAGATGAACCTTATGGAACATTACCAAATATATCTAAGACTGGTTATACATTACAAGGATGGAGTATATTACCAGAGGGATATACTCAAGTAGAATATATTGCATCAACTGGTTCACAATATATTAATACAGGTGCACAAATATTTAATAATGATTCTCATGAAATTATTATTGATTTTGAACCAACGCGTCTTTATAGTTACAACCAATTATTTGGTAGTACATATGATAGCAATTCATTTGAAGCATGGATATATTCAGATGGAGATCTTAGTGCTAGATATAATTATACAAAGTATGCAGATTATAAAGAATTATCAGTAAACACTAGATATTTAGTTAGTTTTATAAAAGATGGTGGTAATTTATACGAATATGTAGATGGAGTATTAATAAGTGGTAGTAGTTCAGGAGTAACAACAGCATCTACAACTTCACCATTAATACTATTTAAATCAGGATCAGATTATAGTGAATATAAATTATATGGTGCTAATATATATAGTAATGGCGTAATGATACGTAATTATATACCATGTATAAAAGATTCAACTGGAGAAGCAGGATTATATGATCTAGTTAATAATGAATTCTATGGAAATGATGGTTCAGGATCAGACTTTAGTACAGGTAATCCAACATATATTACAAGCCAAACAGATTTAAAAATATTAGGAAATCATAATATATATGCTAAATGGGCACCATCTACTTATACTTTAACAGCAAATGCTAATGGTGGATCAATTTCATCTACTAGTGGATGGACAGGAACTGGAAATGTTGCTACTAAACAAGTAACATACACTCAACCATATGGAACATTACCAAATGCATCAAAAGCAAATGCAGCTCTTGTAGGTTGGAGTTTATTACCAGATGAATACTTCCCAGTAGAGTATATAGAATCAACTGGAACACAATATATTGACTTAGATTACTATGCTACAAAGGACACAGGAATATATGCTGATTTTAAATATAATTCAACTCCTGACCAAGCTAGATTATTTGGGGTAGATACAAGTAATAGTGGTAACTCAAATATCAGTTACTCATTCTATATAAATGGAAGTTATAAATGGGCATATTCATATAAAGATGGTACAGGAAACTGGGTAACAACAAACATAAGCGCAGATACTAATAGACATCAACTATACTTAAATATAGATGGTACAGTAAAATTAGATAATTCATATAATGAAGATATTTCTGGTACAATCACAAACACTGCAACATCATCAATGCCATTATTTGCATTACATAATGGAAAAAATATTTCAAGATATTCAAGTGCAAGAATATATTCATTCAAGATATATGAAGCAGGAGAATTAGTTAGAGATTATATACCATGTATAAATAATACAACTGGAGAAGTAGGATTATATGAATTAGTTAATGGAGTATTTTATGATAATGATGGTACCGGAAGCTTTAATGTAGGTAATAGATATTACATAACAGATATAACAACAGTTGATATTATAGGAAATCATACAATATATGCTAAATGGGTTGATAGTATTACAGTAACTGCAGACGCTAATGGTGGTACAATTCCAACAACAACAGGATGGACAGGAACTGGAGAAACCGCAACAAAAACAATTGCACAAAACGGTGTATATGGAACACTTCCTACACCAACAAGAGAAGGATATACATTCCAAGGATGGTATACAGATCAAGCAACTCAAGTAGAATACATTGAATCAGATGGTTCTCAATACATTGTAAGTGATACAATTCCAATTGATACAACAGGTTTCCATATTGAAGCTTCAACTGCAAATATTCAAGCAGACTATGTATATATTGGTGGTAAAAAAGATAGTAGTAATACACGCTTCATGATTGGTACTACAGGTGGACAAGTTGAATATGGTTGGAATACTCTTGGTCATGTATACAATGTTACAGCAAATCAAATAAATACTTTTGAAATGAATTATTTAAATAGTAGAGAGATTGTTATTAATAATGATACATATGTAAGTGATTTAGGTACTTTAACTTCTCATACAAGACCAATTTATATATTTGCATACAATTTATATGGAAATCTTTCTTATCAAGCACAAATTAAGCTTTATGATTTAAAAATATCTGAAGGTAGTCATATAGTACACGCATATGTACCATGTATAAACAATGCTACTAATAAAGCTGGTTTATGTGATACAGTTAGTGATACTTTCTTAGGTGAGGCCAACAATGGAACATTTGCTACAGGAAATAATATAGGAACAATATTACTAAATAACATTACTTCAGAAAGTATAGCTAATAGTAGTCATAGAATATATGCAAAATGGCATTCTGAAAGTACAAATTACACGATAACTTATGGATTAAACAATGGTATAGTTTCTAATCCAACACAATATAATGCTAATAGTGAAACAATTACATTAAATAATCCTACAAAAACACTAGTATTTAAAGGGAATTATAATGCAACTAGTGGTGCTAATGCATCAACTACTGATAATATAACTATTGGAAATGATACTACTCAAGCACAAACATTTGCTGGATGGACTGGTTCTAATGGAATTTCTCCAGAAACTACCGTAACAATTCCAACTGGATCTACAGGAAATAGAAGTTATACAGCACACTGGACTGCAGTTGCTGGCACACTTCCAACAGTAACAAAATCTGGTTATACATGTGGATGGTCTACAAGTAGTACAGGTACTACAATAGAATATGAATCAGGTGGAACATATCCTGCAAGTGAAATTACTGAGGATATGGTTGCTACAGTTAACTTATATGCAGTATGTACATTAAATACATATACATTAACTGCCGATGCTACTGGTGGAGCAATAGAAACTACAACAGGATGGACAGGATCTGGAAATACTGCTACTAAACAATTAAGTTATGGTGAAGCATTTGGAACATTACCAACTGTATCAAGAAATGATTATACATTTGATGGTTGGAGTCTATTGCCAAATGGATATACACAAATTGAGTATACAGAATCTACATGGACACAATATATTGATACAAATTATAAAGTTACTAAAGATACAGGAATAGAAGTAACATATCAATTTAGTAGTACTACTACTCAGCAAAGAGTATTTGGAGTTCAAGATACTTCAGCGTCAGGAATTACGTTTGAATTTTATATTAATAATGGTGGAACATGGGCATATGCAAGTAAAGATGGTGGTGGCCAATGGAATAGTACAGGAATCACAGCAGATACAAATAAACATACTTTGAAGTTTAATGTTGATAAAGGATATTATTTTATAAGCAATACATCAATGACACAAAATGCACAATTTGATCAAGTACCAACATTATCAAGTTCAAATTTAAATCTATATTTATTTGCTGAAAATGATGTTGGTAATTTATATCGTCTTTCAGCACCAAAAATATATGAGTTTAAAATATATGAAAATAAAAATTTAGTAAGATATATGATTCCAGCAATTCAAGATTCAACTGGTAAAGTAGGATTGTATGATATTATAGATGATATTTTCTATGGGAATGCTGCCACTACAGGAAATGATTTCACTGCAGGAAACACAACATATGTAACAAGTGCTACTATACTAACAGAAAAAATGGATTATACAATTTATGCAAAATGGTCTTCAAATGCTACTACATATAATATTACTTATGCAATGAATAATGGTATAAATAATAGTAATAATCCAAGTACATATACAAATATAGGTAGTGATATAACATTATCTGATCCAACTAAGACTTTAACATTTAAAGGAAATTATAATGCTACAAGTGGTGCTAATGCAGCAAGTGGTTCTGGAGTAACAATTGGTTCTGATACAACAAAAGCACAAACATTTGCTGGATGGACTGGATCTAATGGAGATACAGCACAAACTACAGTAACAATAGCAAGTGGTTCTACAGGAGATAAATCATATACAGCACATTGGACAGCAGTAGCTGGAACACTTCCAACAGTAACAAGAACAGGTTATACATGTGGTTGGTCTACAAGTAGTTCTGGAACAACTATTACTTATGCTTCAGGAGCATCATTCCCAACAAGCGCAATTTCTGAAGATATGAGTTCTACAGTTAATCTATATGCAGTATGTATTCAAAATGATTATGCTGCAATGATCGGCGAGGTTGGATATAGCACAGTTCAAGAAGCAATTAATGCAGTTCCAACTAATGGTTCAACTGCAACAACAGTTAAAGTAATGAAAGATCTTACAAATCAAGTTGCAACTGGTAATGTACCTTTCGCTACAGTAGAAGGTGGAAGAAAAGTATACTTAGATTTACAAGGATATACAATTTCTGTTTTATCAACTAATAAACCAAAAACAGTTTATATTACTAATGGTACATTAGAAGTAGTAAATGGTACGATAACAACAGCATCTGAACAAGGTACAATAGAAACAACGGCTAATGGTACATTAAAAGTAAGCAATGCTACAATTGCTAATACATCTGCTAAAGCTCAAGCAATATTCAATAATGGTGGTACAGTATACATTCAAGATGGAGCTGTAATTTCTAATCAAACAGTTGCAACAGGAAATAGCAGAAGAGCAGCAGTTCATAATTATGGAGCCGGTAGTAAAACATATATTACTGGAGGTACTATAACTTCTACAAACTTTGCTGGAGTTTATAATGAACGTGGTACATTAGTAATAGGTACACAAGGTGGAGGTATATCAACTACATCGCCAGTAATTCAAGGTAAGACATATGGAGTTACAGCCGCTAGTGCATATGAATTCTATGATGGTATTATTAAAGGACAAACAGGTGCAATCGCAATAGCAACTTCATCAGGATCATATAACCCACCAACTGAATCAGCAGATATAAATGGAACAAAGATATCTGCAATAGAAACAAACGCAATAAAAGTTAGTGAGGTAGACGGAAATTACCAAGTATTATATTTAGCACTAGATACAAATGGTGACTACATAATCAATTTAGATTCTCGTGGAGGAACAGTAAGTGATAATTATCTTACAGTTACTCCTGGTCATGCAATTAATGGTCTTCCTACACCAGGTAAAGGTATATATACATTTGAAGGATGGTATGATGAAGCTACTGATGAATTAGTTACAGATTTAACAGTACCTGATGGCGATATGGATTTATATGCAAAATGGTCATATACTGTAAATCCTAATGTAGTTGAATTTAGAACAACACCAGATGCACAAAAAGTTTATTATCAAAACATTGCAACATGGAAACTTGATGAAACTAACTTCCCAAAATGGAATTATGATACAAGTAACCCACCAGTAATGGTACAAAACTTCAATACTAATAATTGTATGTGTGCTGATGGGCAATGTTCTACAGGTGGTACAGTACATTGTGACAAACCAAAAGGATATAATACAGGTGCTGGTGGAGCAGTTAATGTTTATACATACGATACAGTTAATGAAGAAAAAGATACATTAGTAACATATGCTAAAGGAAGTAATGGTACTATCTATAACCTAATTCCAGATAAAGTATATTATTGGGAATTAGCAAGTGATACTTCAGTACATGGTTTAGTTAGATTTACTAGTGAAAGACGTTTAATTGATGCAGGTGACGTACTAAATGTACGTGACTTAGGTGGTCTTCCAGTAGATACAGATGGCAATGGTACAATCGATGGTCATCTAGCATATGGAAGATTATTCAGAGGTATTAAATTAAATAGTAATGCAAGTGTTACTGAACTTACTAATCTTGGAATTACTAAAGAACTTGATATAAGAGAAGCAAATAATGAGTCTTATAGATTGTCTAATTATCAAAACATCGAAATTCAAAACTACTACATTAATCCAAATACAGAATCAGCTCAAGAATTAGAATATTATAATTGGACAAGATCCGCAGTAAAACAAGTTATGTTAGATATTACTAATCAAAATAGTCCTCAAAATATCTATTTCCATTGTAGAATAGGATCAGATAGAACTGGTACATTGGCTTATATCTTAGAAGGACTTTTAGGAGTACCTGAAGAAGATAGAGTTCAAGATTATGAATTATCATTCTTCTATGGAGTAGTTAAAATTCATAGATATCATGATGAAAAACCAGGTTCATCAGTAGGTACTGGTAAAGAAAGATTTGTATACATGCATAACTTTATGCCAACAAACGATAAAATATATGAATGGTATATGGCAGGTACAACAGAAGAAGAAAGACAAAATGATATTAATCTAATCAATGCATTTAGAACTGCAATGATTGAATAAAAAGACTGAGAAATCAGTCTTTTTTGACTATTTAAATATAATATGATATAATATATGGCACTTAAGGGGGATTAAGTATGTCAAATTTTAAAGAAAGATTAGTTAAACATATTGAAAAAATAATAGAATATCAAGATTTAATTTATCAATATAGTCCAGAATTAGATGATAGTGAAATAATTCAAGAGAGTTTTAGAATAATGGAAGCTCCACAAAATGAAGATGAATTAATATTTTCAGAATCATACTTATCTATGCTAATTAATACAGCTATGGTAGCTAGTAAGGTAGCATATAATGAAACAAAAGTAGTTCCAATAAAAGACAATAAATTTATAAAAGCTTTAATTGAAGAAGTAAAATTAATTAATGAAGAAGATAGAGCATATAACTATACTCCATATGAAGGTTTAAGTATAGATGAAGCAGTTGAATTAACATATGATGCTGCTACTTTCCCTGGATATGAAGATGAAGAAATAATTGAATATATATGTAGAAGTTTAAGAATTGGTAGATTTGATGATCTTAGTAAAAGAGTTTTAGCAAGTCAACTAGCAGATATTCAATTTAATATAAATTTAAGACCATTAGCAAATAACTTATCAGATCACATGAAAAGAGTAGTAGAATTATCTAAAAAATTTGAAAGGTATAGTGAAAGTCAAGAAATTAAAAATGATTCATACGACGAAGGATTTAGTTATTAATAAAAACAGTCTTAGACTGTTTTTTTTATGTTATAATAAAGTTGAGGTGATAATATATGAAGAAAGTTACATATGTTACAGGAAATTGGGCTAAGATAGAGTCAGCAAGATCTATTTTAGAGCCATTAGGATATGTTGTAGATAATATTAAAATGGAAACTCCTGAAATACAAGCAGATGATGTTACTGAAGTAGCTAAATATTCTGCTAAATGGGCAGCAAATGAATTAAATACTCCAGTATTAAAGAATGATACAGGATTATTTGTAGAAGGATTAAATGGTTTTCCTGGAGTTTATACTCATTATGTAGATGATACATTAGGTGTAGATGGATTATTAAAATTAATGGATGGATTAGATAATAGAAAAGCTTATTTTAAAGAATGTATTGCATACTGTGAACCTAATAAAGAACCAGTAGTATTTGAAGGTATTACTAAAGGAATAATTGATACTAAACAAAGTGGTACTTATGGTTGGAGTTGGGACTTTGTATTTATCCCAGATGGAGAAAATCAAACTCTAGGATGTTTTTCAGATGATGAAAGATGGAAATTTTGGAGTTTAGATGCTTATAAAGAACTAACAAAATATTTAGAAAATAAGTAGGTGTTTTATGATAAAAGTAATTAAAAACGGACAAGTTATCTCAATGGATTCTAATAGAGATAAAATTGAAAATATAGATATAGTTATTAAAGATGATAAAATAATAGATCTAGTAAAAGACTATAATGGTGAATATGATGAAATAATAGATGCTACTAATAAAATAGTAATGCCTGGATTAATTAATGCTCATACACACTTAGGAATGAGTATGTTTAAAGCAACTAACGATAGTCTTACATTAATGGAATGGTTACAAAATAAAATATGGCCTATAGA
>Ga0310786_10013666_pt1 | contig 10014 bp, 5 predicted proteins | sample AusTroGonzalo_MG_FD_203881 | JGI IMG/M metagenome (GOLD analysis project Ga0310786, IMG submission 203881) | Bovine rumen microbial communities from tropical cattle in Woodstock, Queensland, Australia - Gonzalo_03 (v2) (version 2) | ecosystem: Host-associated > Mammals > Digestive system >... | reverse complement strand
AAATGTAAAATTAAAATGGGAGGATTTTTTCATGAATATTATTAAGAGGATAAGTGCATTATTTATGGCTCTTTGCCTGATGGCAGGCATGATTGTGTCCATAAGTCCGGAGAGAGTAAAAGCAGCTGTAAAAGCCTTTGACGGGACAATCTATGTTTATAATCTGGATAATGATTATAAAGATGGCAAATACAGAATCTGGCAGAAGATTGTTTATGACTTAACCAGCCAATTCCCATCCGGTCAGGGCGTCAAGCTTTATAATCAATATCTTACGAATTCATCCGGCAAAACGGTTGCGTCGTGGAAAAGCTGGGAGATTTTAAAGGGTGGCGGAACCAAGAAAATACACTATGATGTAGACTTTTCAAAACTTCCCAGTGATACATATACCTTACATTATACGGTGGAAGCTGGAAACGGTGGCAATTACAAAAGTTATACACGGAAAATATCTCATAGTGCAGGGCAAATATCATATTCTTCATCCAAATACGAATATGATACCAATGGGACTAAATCATTGAAGGTAACCTTTGGTATTAAATCCTTAAAAGGCTATATTCCGAAATTAGAGATATTTGACAGTAATGGGAATAAAGTTTGTTCAAAAAATTATAATATTAAAGTAAAATATGATGAAACAAACTATAGCTTTTGGTGGGATTTCTCCAGTACATCCGGAAAACCTCTGAAGGATGGTACATATACTTTCAAAGTTACATGTAACGGAAAATCCTGCAGTAAAAAACTAAATATTTCGATATGATTATGAAGGAGCAGCGGAAATAATGAAAAAAATAATTACTTTAATGCTTGCTGTTATGATAATAGCGACATTGGCTGGATGTAGCAAAAGTGATCCTGAACCGGCAGTAACACCGACTCCACTTTCAGCTGAGGATACTGATAAAAAAGTTGATGAGTCGGATTCTGCAAAGGTGACTGAACAGCTGATTACGGCTACACCTGATCCGACGGATGTTCCAGTTAAGGAAAATACAGGTGACTTTAGTACTTCTACAGGCTCATTTTTTTGGGATCAGAGCTCGGAACTGAATAATTGCACTATGTTCATATTCCCGATAGATGATAAAAAAGCAGTAATCCAGCTGGATTACTTAAAGGCCGAGGAAGGTGAGGAAATATCAGAAGAAACTGTCTGCTCGCTTACTTATGAGCTTATAGACAAGGCGACCTATAAAAACGATGAATCCGGGATAACCATGACCATTGATGATGAGGGCAATGTAACAGTTGCTACTGAAAAGGATGCTTACTCAAAGTTTAACGGAAATTATCTGTCAAACGATGGGATAGGCTGGGTGGCTGATGATACTATATTGGAATTCCTCCGTAATATCCCGGAAGCTGAGCTCGGAGATTTTAAAAAGGGTAGCAATACTGATGAAGTAGTGGAAAATTATGTTGAAGACTGGTTCCATGAACTGACTTTATACAGGGATGGGAATCTTTATGGGACATATGTAGCCACAGATGATATGTCAGCTCTGTGTAAGGTACAAGATGACAACTGTAAGCTGTTATATGGCTCTATGGATTCCACTCTTGAGCAAACACAGTATTATTCTTTTGACGGCGGTGATGAGAATGGTGAGGAAACATATTATTTTGAGGAGCCGCTGATATATCCGTATGTTACATGTGGAAGTGACTTGCCTGTAGGTATGTCTGTAACGATAGATGTTAAGGCTCCCTATGATATGACGGAAAATTATAATGTTACATACGATGCCGAGATATTAGAATTTGACGGTGAAAACTTTACTGCCATAGCTCCCGGAGAGACTACTATTGAAGTTGAGCTTACATATGGAGGGTCAACAAAGCTATATACTATAGAATTGAATGTAATTGAAGATGAGCCGGAGACATCATCTGAAAGTGATATGTATATTGACCCGAACCATTTATATTTCTTAGATATTCAGAATTATGGCTATTCTATGGAAATAGTCATAGAGGATGGTTTATATAATGTTGATATTACGTCAACCGTAGCTCCTGATACTTATCGTCACTGGAGTTATTTCGGGGAAGAACTCGAAGATGACCCGGATATAGTATATATGACGGGAAGCCGTACTCTTGAAACATATGACGAAGATGAAAACTGTTCCGAAGAAATAGAGGTTGAAGGACTAATCGGGGGATTGGTAAAAGATTACAATGGTTATTATCATTGGCTTGACTCGTATGAAGATGAAGCTGAAACAGCTACATTTGAACTTATAAATAAGTCATCTGATAATGATCCGGATGATGAAAATGAGGATACAGATGGGGATGCAAATGAAGACGGCATTCTGGATGATGGCGAAGAGAAGATACTTGCTCAATATGGAACTTATTCTTACCGACCGGATGGAATGCTTCCTCATTTTGATGAACTAGTGATTGATGATATATATCCTGATGAGGATACTGCTCTTGCGATGCGTCAGAAGCTTGCTGAAGAGTATGATACATATCGGGATGAAAATGGTTATTCTGACTGGGGCGATATAGAACCTGAATCTTTTGGAACACCTGATGGGCTTTGGGGCATATATTGCAAGAGTGATGAAGATACAGAATATATATATAATGATCAACCACTTGAGGGAGTAGAAGACTGGCTTGTTCTTTTCAAGGGTGGAACATGGGCGATATATGATAACGGTTTCGAGAATATCATTGATTGTGGTTTACTGGCGCAGCCGGAAGACTCATATTATGTCTTCTCGTTAAATAAGGAAGGGGAATTAGTATCTTTCTTTGACTTTGATACGGGAATAATTAGTTGCGACTATGGCAGTTATCACCGTGTCTATGAGCTTTGGGAGTAATATAGTAAAATATTTCATGAAAAACAGGTCGTCCCGATGGATACGGCCTGTTTTTCACATTTTTATGCAGAAGTTTTTATTAAAGTTCACGGTACCCATCATACCATCAGAGCCAAAAAGGATACAGTTCCATTGCAATAGCTGATGCTGCGAATGTATCTTATTCAAACTGACTGGCATAAAGTTTGTAATAAAATCCTTTCAGATTCATCAGTTCTTCGTGTACACCTTGTTCTACAACATCGCCGCCGTTTACAACGAGTATACGGTCGGCATTCTGTATAGTACTTAATCTATGAGCGATAACGAAGCTGGTTTTACCTTTCATCAGGCTTCTTATCGCTTTTTGAACCTGTCGCTCGGTATTGGTATCAACATTACTTGTCGCCTCATCCAGTATAAGCATATTTGTATTATAGAGCATGGCTCGGGCAATAGTGAGAAGCTGTTTCTGTCCTTTGGATATATTTCCGCCATCCTCGTAAATTACGGTATTATACCCCTTAGGAAGCTTTAGAACATATTCGTGGATCTTTGCGGCCTTGGCGGCGTTAATAACCTCTTCTTTTGTGGCATTTTCTTTGCCATAGGCTATATTGTCGAAGATGGTTCCCTGGAAAAGCCAGGTATCCTGCAGTACCATTGCATAACTTTTCCGGAGGCTTTCCATGGTATAATTTCTGTATTCTTCGTCATCTACGATGATTTTTCCTGAATTGATATCATAAAAGCGCATTAGCAGGTTAATGATCGTGGTTTTCCCGGCACCTGTAGGACCGACTATGGCTATTGTCTGACCGGGCTTAGCATCAAGGCTCAGATCTTTTAGAATAGTCTTTTCGGGATCATATCCGAATGCTACATGCTCAAGACTAACTTCACCGCTGCAGTCGGAGAGTACTTTTGCATCATAGATGTCAGCGGCCTCTTCCGGCTGATCAAGAAGATTGAAAACACGTTCTGCGGCAGCAAGTGCGCTGAATATTTCGTTTATGATGTTTGAAATTTCATTTATAGGTCCCGAGAATTTCCTGCTGTAGAGAATAAAACTTGAGATCTGTTCAAGACCTACGATCGATCTCATATAGAGAACTGCTCCGCCCATGCCTATGGCTGCAAGTCCGAGATTTGAAATCATGCCGATAGTAGGTCCCATTTTCATGCCCATACCGTCAGCATTGCGGTATGCTACAGCGGCATTCCTGTTGATATCGCTGAACTTAGCGGACATTTTATCCTCGCAGGCATATGCCTGAATAGTTTTTTGGCCCGTAAACATTTCCTCAGCAAACCCGTTCATGGTGCCGTATGCAGCACTTCTTTTCGAATAGAGCGGACGGGTTATCTTGCCCATGCGTTTGGTATACCAGATAGAAAGAGGTATGGTAAAGATCATGCAGAGAACAAGCGGTACTGAAATGGTACACATGATGATAAAACTACCGACAACGGTTATTGTGCTAGTCATGATCTGTATAACATCAGTTGATAAGCTGGTTGAAACAACATCAATGTCATAGGAGACACGACTTATGATATCACCGGCCTGATTACGGTCAAAATAGCTGACCGGAAGCTTCATAAGCTTTTCAAAGACTTCACTCCTCAAACGCATGGCAACTCTTTTGCCGACTCTTGTCATACTTATATTTACCAGGAAACTCAAAATATTTGAGCCTACGTATGCAATAAGCATGAGGATAGTATAGTGAAGGACCATGTCCATATCAACCATCCCCTTACCGGCCTTTGCACCTTTTTCGGCCACACCGATGGCATTGCCTGCAAAACGCGGTCCTAAAAGATTGCCGGCATTGCTTATAAGCGCAAGTATGAGAAGAATGAATACAATAATTTTATATTTTGAAAGATATCTGAGGATTCTTTTAAGAGTGCCTTTGGTATTCTTGGGTTTCTCTTTTTTTCCTCCTCTGTCACCGGGGCCCGGCATGGCGATACCTCCTTGATAGAATTAAATAATTTTATAGTATTGTTCTGTAATGACAGGTTATTGGACTTTTTTATGTTACGAAGCTACCGATGAGCCCATCTGTATTTCATAGGTATCTCGGTAGTCTTTACAGGTTTTAAGCAGTTCTTCATGTTTTCCGTAACCTATGCATTTTCCGTTGTCAAGGACGAGAATGTTATCCATGTTCATAACGGAGCTTACTCTTTGTGCTATCATTATAAGAGTGGTATTGGGATGATGCTCTAAAATAGCTTTTCTCATTGCAGCGTCTGTTTTGTAATCAAGAGCTGAAGAACTGTCATCCAAAATCAAAATCTCAGGATTTCCTGCTAAGGCACGAGCAACAAACATACGCTGTTTCTGACCGCCTGAAAGATTAGCACCCTTTATATCTGCTTTGTGGTCAAACCCATCCTTTAAGCTGCTTACATATTCACGGGCCATTGCATCATCTACTGCATTATTTATCTCTTTAGGATCAAGCTTACGCTCAAAATCTATATTTTCATAAAGTGTATTCTGGAAGATCATATCATTTTGGAATACTGTGCCGAATTTTCTTCTAAGCTCCTGTTTATTAAAATCTGAGATGTTCTGCCCGCTTACAGATATTGTACCTTCATCGATGTCATAGAAATGCATGAGAAGGTTTACTATTGTCGATTTACCTGATCCTGTAGGACCGATAATACCCAGAGTCTCACCTTTCTTTATGGTAAAGTTTATATCGGTAAGTGCTTTTTCTCTGGTTTCATTTCCAAAATCGGCTTTGGTATTATCGGAATCCTCCTTAGTGCCGTAACTGAAGGAGACATGATTGAAAACAATATGATCGTTTGATGATACTTTGGCAGGAATAACTGCAGGAGATTCCGTCTTTTTGTCTTCAAGATTGAGCACGGATGCAATTCTGTTCGCACTGGCACTCGCTTTGCTTAAAGTGGTGAATATACGTGTCATTCCCATAACTCCCATAGTGATCATGTTGAAGTATGTTAGAAATGCAAGTATAACGCCGGGCTTTATCTCACCTTCATTTACCCTGTATGAACCGTAAAAAACAACTATTGAAAGACCGATGTTTAAGAAGAACTGGATGAGCGGACCGGGTAAGGCCATTACTGTAGCAGCGGAAATATCGCTTTTTGTCATCTCAGAATTGGCGGAATTGAAACGTCTTTTTTCAAAATCCTCCTTGCTGAGGGCTTTAACCACTCTGATACCGGTAATATTTTCACGCATAATCCTGACAACAGTGTCAAGCTTTTGCTGAACTTTAGTGAACATGGGAATACCGCGTGAAGTAATAAAATATATGATGAGAATGACGATGGGAAGAAGTAGTATCAGGATAAGGGAAAGTTTAAAATCCATCATCATAGTCATGATAAGGCCGCCGATGAGTAACATAGGAGCCCTGACACATAGACTCTGAAGCTGTTGTGTGAAGCTCTGAACATTGTAGCTGTCGCTGGTCATCCTTGAGATAAGACTGGGCAGTCCCGTTTCATCAAACTGATTACCGTCAAGATACATGGTCTTCTCAAAAAGCCTTTGCCGCATCTCATAACTGATATTGTGAGCGTTTTCAACAGCACGCTTATTTGCGATGATATTAAGAGTTCTGAACATTATTGCCGTCAAGAACATTAGAGAACCCCAGATAAGAACACTTGCAATCTTTCCTGAAGGGACTACCTCGTCAATTATATATTCCAGAATATAGGGAAGAGAAAGCTCGCTGACAGAACCTGCGAATTTGAAAAGGATCGCAAGGAGAACAAGCTTTCTGTGCTTATTTACATAACTAAAAATTAGTTTCATGGCGTTTGACCTCTGTTAAGAAAAATACGACTATTAGCATATCATTTTTAACTATGAAAAAGTAGTCATTTTTTGTTGAAAAAGTGTATAATATTGTTATATAATTATACTGTAATACTATAATGTATTAGGAGGAGAATAACTATGGAATTTAATGAATTGATATTGAAGAGGCGCTCAATAAGGACTTTTTTACCTGATAAGGAGATATCAAGGGAATTGATAGAAAAGATCATTACTGCTTCCTATCAGGCTCCGTCGTGGAAGAATTCACAGACTGCAAGATATTACGTGATAAGCAGTCCGGAAGCTTTGGAGAAAGCCAGAAAGGCATTGCCCGAATTCAATAACAGAAGCTCGGCTAATGCAGCGTTGGTCATCACGACTTTTGTAAAGGATGTAGCAGGTTTTAATGCAGGTGTTGCAGAGGATGAACTCAGTAATAAGTGGGGAGCATATGATCTGGGCTTAAATAATGCTTATTTTATTCTTGCTGCAAAGGAGAGGGGACTTGACACATTGATCATGGGCTTGAGAAATGCAGGTCTTCTTCGTGAAGAATTTAATATACCAAAGACTGAACAGATTACTGCCGTAATAGCTTTGGGATATGGTGCAAATCAGCCTTCGCCAAGAAGCGACAGAGAAATCGGCAGATCTGCAATGTTTTTTTGATACCGACAGGAAGATTGATTATGAGAGTACTGGAATATAAAAAACATGAAAGTTGCGGAAAACTGGCATGAGACAAGATAACACTGCTATTAATTATTGATAATACAAATTTATCTATGCTAATATATTTCCACCGGGTTTGAAGAGAGCCGGTGGAAATTTTTGTATTAAGATAAATAATGATATTATGTGAGAGGGTTGGGGTTACAAGATGAGCTTTGTATTAAATGAGAGAAAAGATCTGTTTCAAAAAGACGGTGTTCAGGTTACAGCTTTTTCTGACTTTTATCCGGCAGGCCGTCAGTCCGGGATAAGTTTGATAATGCATGATCACCGGGTTGCTTCCAATGGTGACGTGCGTTTTGAACCAACTCCGGGACAGTGGCAGCCGGTACCCAAAAAGATAGACAGAAAAGTTGATCCCGAGACGCAGACTATTGTAACTACTTTGAAGTATCCGGATACGGATGCACATCTTAAAGGTTTTAATCCGATCATCTATCCGGATTTTGAATTTACTTACCAGGTGAGTGCTAAGGCAGACGGTGATGCTGTAATAGTTACTATAGATTTGGATAGAGAACTGCCTGATAAGTATGTTGGAAAACTCTGCTTTAATCTTGAGTTTTATCCGGGGGATCTGTTCGGAAAGGCTTGGATCATGGATGATAAACAGGGCATTTTTCCGTATCAACCCAATGGTCCTACAATAAAAAAAGAGAGTAATTTTAAGAACAGAGGTCACTTTGAAAATGTGGAAGAAAACATAAGTCCTGAAGAACTGGCGGGAATAAACGAAACGGAAGAAGCCAATACAGAGGATATTGGTTATCAGCCTATTATTGCAGATGATATAATAGCTGAACCGTATGCAGAAGGCCACATTATTACAATCTGTCCGGAGGACAGTTATCGGCGAGTGACTATAGAAAGCAGCGAGACTGTATTGAAGTTATATGATGGCAGGATGAATCATAACAACGGCTGGTTTACGGTAAGCAGTGAGATCCCGGCACAAAAAACAAAGAGCGCATTGGTATGGCGTATACGTCCCAATGCAGTGAAAGACTGGAAATATATTCCTGTTATTCAGGTTTCACAGGTAGGGTATCATTTAAATCAGGAAAAGATTGCCGTGATTGAAACAGATCCGACAGAAATATTTGAAGGATCGGGACCTTTAACAAAAATATACAAGATTACAGCAGACGGAGAGAAAGAAGTATATTGTGAAAATGCGATCTTATGGGGAGATTTCCTTCGTTACAGATATTACCGATTCGATTTTTCAAAAATAAAAGAACCGGGTCTTTATCGGATTCATATCGGAGATTCGAAGTCGGCCATTTTCCGTATCGGAAATGATGTATATGACCGTGGAGTCTGGCAGCCGGTTTTGGAATACTTTTTACCGATACAGATGTGTCATATGGAAGTGCGTGAAAAATATCGCCTCTGGCATGGACACTGCCATAAAGATGATGCCAGAATGGCACCGATTTTACGGAATCATTTTGACGGATATCGCCAGGGTCCGTCAACACTTACTAAATATAAATCAGGTGATGCTGTTCCGGGACTGAATGTAGGAGGTTGGCATGACGCCGGTGATTTTGATCTGCGAGTGGAATCACAGTCGGGGGAATGCTATATACTGGCTCTTTGTTACGAAGAGTTTAAAGTGAACTATGACTGTAATACGATCGATCAACAAGCACATAAAGTTGAAATTCACCAGCCTGACGGAAAGAATGATATACTGCAGCAGATAGAACATGGCGCATTATCTGTTGTTGGGGGTTATAAAACTCTCGGTAGATTATATAGAGGAATTATTTGTAAGGATTTACGCCAATATGTGTTATTGGGAGATCCGGCAGGAATGACAAAAGGCATACCGGGAGATGAAGACGACAGATTAGTATTCACAGAAGATAATCCCTGGAGGGATCTTTCTACGTCAGCACATTTGGCTGCAGTGGCTCGTGTTATGAACGGATTTAATGATATACTTTCAAAGGAATCTTTAAAAGCGGCAATTGAACTGTTTGATAATTCAGAGACGGGTAAAAAACTAAAAGAAGGTTTTGTGACAGAAGAGGAAAAGGGAATTCTTTCCCATGGCATGATCTGCACAGGATTACAGGCTGCCGCCGAGCTGTTCTTTACTACAGGAGAAGAGGTTTATAGGGAGATTCTTTACAGTAATCAAGAGTACTTTTTTAAATATGCTTCGGAAATTGGTTGGATTGGAGCCAGAATAGTCGATAGAATTAAGGATAAATTATTTTATGAGAAACTTAAAGAACATTTAATCCCTGTCAAAGAAAACCTTGAAAAAGAGTATGAGTCAACCCCTTACGGCGTACCGTATAAGTCTATGGTTTATGGAGCCGGTTGGGAAATTCAGGGCCGAGCATTTCGTTATTATTTCTTATATCACAGTTTTCCGGATCTGTTTAAAGCGGAGTATTTGGAAAGGTCACTTAATTTTATACTTGGGTGTCATCCGGGTTCGAATACAGCATCATTTGCTTCAGGTGTTGGCGCAAAGTCGATGACTGTTGCTTACGGCCTTAACCGGGCAGATTGGTCCTATGTACCGGGCGGAGTGGTAAGCGGAACCGCTTTGATCCAGCCTGATCTGCCGGAACTCCTTGATTTCCCGTTTCTCTGGCAACAGGCAGAATATGT